>ENA-UOWO01000064-UOWO01000064.1-activated-sludge-metagenome-genome-assembly--contig:-NODE-64-length-139325-cov-22.386508_pt1 | contig 139325 bp, 126 predicted proteins | sample MGYA00238148_ERZ761564 | MGnify/ENA primary metagenome ERZ761564 (study PRJEB28885, sample SAMN05720194) | activated sludge metagenome | isolation source: Anaerobic digester | place: USA... | reverse complement strand
TAATGACGGTGCCTGTGTATCGCTCATCATGTCCGGCCAGAAGTGCAAAGAGCTGGGGATCAAGCCCAAGATGAAGTTCGTGGGCGCAGCATTCATTGGCGTCGACCCGTCCATCATGGGCTGGGGTCCGGTACCGTGCACCGAGAAGGTCCTGAAAAACTACGGCATGAAGTTCGAAGACCTGGACATCATCGAGTTGAACGAGGCCTTTGCTGTCCAGGCTGTCGGCTTCATGAAGCACTTTGGCATGAAGTTCCCTGAGGATCCCAGACTCAACCCGTACGGCGGCACCATTGCAGTAGGTCACCCACTGGCAAGTTCCGGCGTGCGCCTGAGCATGCAGCTCGCTCAGGACTTCGAGCTGAATCCGAAGGCCAAGTACGGGCTCACCACCATGTGTGTCGGTCTCGGCATGGGTGGTTCAATCATCTGGGAAAATGTCGTTGGGAAAAAGCTCTAGGAGGTTCACGCCATGGCTAAATACATAACAGAATGCAAGCTCAACTATTTCGAGTCGAAAAAGGCAGGCAAGATCGCCATAGTCACGATGGACAACGGCCAGATGTACAACATCCCCAACACCTGGGGGGTCGAGGCCTTCGAGTCCCTGAACAAGGTCCTCGACATCGTGGAGAAGGATAAGGATGTAAAGGGCTGGATGCTCACCGGCAAGCCCTTCATCTTCAACGTAGGCGCGGACATCATGAGTGTCGACCCGAACGCAACGAAGAAAGACGTTCTTGATATCGGCGTCATGGGCCACACGTCCTTCAAAAGGATCATGGACCTCAAGATCCCGACGCTGGCGGCCATCAACGGCGCGACCATGGGTGGTGGTTGCGAAGTGGGTCTCTACCACGACTATCGTACCATCTCCAAGAGCCCGGGCGGGTGCGACCACTATGCGCTTCCCGAGTGTTTCCTCGGCCTCGTTCCCGGCTGGGGCGGAACGCAGCTCGTGACCAAGCTGGCCGGCCCCGAAAAGGCCATCGATCTCATCATCATGAATCCGCTCAACCAGAACAAGATGATCAACTCCATAAAGGCCTTCGAGATGGGCCTGGCCGACTTCCTCCTTGCGCCGAACGACTTCACCGGCCAATCGCTGGCAATCCTCGAAGGTATCATCACCGGCGAGGTGAAGGTGGACCGCAAGAAGGTCGACCCGAAGATGAGCGACGATCTCTACAACCAGACCAAGTTCCAGATCCTGGGCCGCGTCCATTCTGGCGCCATCGCCCCTTACAAGGCGCTCGACCTCATCAGGGGTGCTGCAGGCTGGACTCTGGAGGAAGGCTTCAAGCAGGAGACCGAGACGTTAGCCGACATGATCCTGTCCGACCAGTTCAAGTGCGGCGTCTATTCCTTCGACCTCACCCAGCGCCGCGCCAAGAAACTCCCCGGCAGGCCGCCCAAAGAGGTGAAAGGCAACAAGATCGCCAAGATCGGCGTCATCGGCGCAGGCCTCATGGCATCGCAGATGGCCCTGCTGTTCGCACAGCGCTACCAGTGTCCGGTCCTCATGAAGGACATCAAACAGGAGTTCGTGGATAAAGGCCTTGCCTATTGCCGCGATCAGCTTGCAAAGACAGCCAAGAAGGGCAAGCTCTCAGCGGCCGACGCCAAATGGATCGGCGAAGAGCTCATCACCGGCACCGTGACCTACGACGGATTCCAGGACTGCGACTTCATCATCGAAGGCGTGTTCGAAGAGATGGGCATCAAGCAGAAGATCTTCGGTGAGCTCGAAGCAGTATGCAAACCCGAGTGCCTGTTCCTCACCAACACATCGTCCCTGGACGTGGCAGAGATGGGCAAGAACCTCAAGGACCCGTGCCGCGTGGTGGGCTTCCACTTCTTCAACCCCATCGCCATGCTGCCGCTCGTCGAAATCATAAGGACCGACAAGACAAGTGACGTCACCCTGGCAACGGCATTCGACATCGCCAAGAAGATCAAGAAGACCCCGGTCCTCGTGAAGAACGCAGCCGGCTTCCTGGTCAACAGGATCCTGCTCGCCTGGAACGACGGTATCTTCAAGTGCATAGACGAAGGCGCCGACTTCATGCAGGTTGACAACGCGATTCACGATCTGGGCTACCCCATGTCTCCGTTCACCCTTGCCGGGCTTGTGGGTCCTGCCATTGCGCTCCACGTCCAGGAGACCCTCAACAAGTCGTGGCCCGACAGGTTCCCGGTCAGCGCAGGACTCAAGAACCTCGTGGCAAAGGGCAAGAAGAGCCTGCTTGTCTTCACCGACAAGGGAGTGGACATCGACCCCGAGATCAAGGCGGGCTGGCCGCAGGGCAACAAGAAGTTCACCGATGACGAGATCAGGGAAGTTGTCCTGTCCCGTGTCGCCGTTGAGATCCGCCACATCCTCGACGAAGGCGTCGTGGCAAGTCCCAAGGACGTTGACACCGGCGTGATAATGGGCGCGGGCTGGCCTTTCTTCATGGGCGGCATCACCCCGTACTTGGATTACAAGGGAATCTCAGAGAAGGCCACCGGGAAGAAGTTTCATCCGAACGGCTTCTTGGCAATAGAGAAGTAGCACCCATTCATCCGAAGCATGAAAGAGCCGGGCGTCCCTGAGGGATTGCCCGGCTCTTTTTCGATCATGACATGCGGAAAATCCCATTGAGATGGTGCTGGTTACCTCTCATGGATGTTTGACCGACGAACAGCCCCCTGAGTTTGGCACTGTCGAAACCTTCATTAATCTGGCATGCCAATCGGGCTCTAAAAAGCTGAATTTTCAAAGAACGGGAACCAAGCTAATCAGATCTGTTGACTAAAGCTCTTTTCAAGTGTAGATTGAATGTTGATTCAGATTTCACTGCTTCGGATAAACAACCAACTAAAACAGAGGAGGGTATAATGGTCAGGAGAATCAATAAGGCCGCGGTTATCGGGTCTGGAATCATGGGAGGCGGCATCGCAGCGCTCCTCGCCGCTGCAGGCGTGGAAATGCTCCTGCTCGACATCGTTCCATTCGACCTGAAGGAAGAGGAAAAGAAGGACAAGAAGGCCAGGAACCGGATTGTCACGGCTGGTCTCGAAGGCGCCATGAAGGCCAAGCCCCCGCTCTTCTACAACAAGGATCATGCAGGGCGCATCTCCACCGGCAACCTGGAAGACGACTTCGACAAACTGGCCGAGTGCGACTGGATCATTGAGGTGGTCGTCGAGAACCTCAAGATCAAGCAGCAGCTCTTTGCCCGCATCGACAAGGTGCGCAAGGCAGACGCCATTGTATCCTCCAACACCTCCGGTATCCCGCTCAAGGCCATGTCAGAGGGTTTGAGCAAGGGCTTCAAGGAGCACTTCCTGGGCACGCACTTCTTCAACCCGGTCCGGTACATGCACCTGCTCGAGATCATCCCCGGCGAGCTCACCAAGAAAGAGGTCCTCGACTTCGTGGCTGAGTTCGGCGAGAGCAGGCTCGGCAAGGGCATCGTCTGGGCCAAGGACACGCCGAACTTCATCGGCAACCGCATCGGCATCCACGGCATCGGTGCTACCCTGACGGCCATGCTCGAGGAAGGGTTCACCATCCCCGAGGTCGACGCCATCTTCGGCGCACCGCTCGGGCGCCCCAAGACCGCCATCTTCGCCACCGGCGACCTGGTCGGCCTCGACACCATGACCCACGTCATGAAGAACACCTACGACCTGTGCGCCGACGACGAGGCCAGGGACGTGTTCAAGCTTCCCGATTTCCTCCAGAAGATGCTCGACCAGAAGCTGCTCGGCAACAAGACCAAGGCCGGCTTCTACAAGAAAGAGATCATCGACTGGAAGAGGATCAAGAAGGTCATCAACCCCAAGACCGGCGAGTACGAGACCTATGACAAGGTCAGCTTCCCCTGCATCGACGCGGCCAAGAAGGCCAAGACCCTTCCCGAGAAGCTCAAGGCCGTTCTCTACGGCGACGACAAGGGTGCCAAGTTCGCCTGGAAGGTCCAGGCCGCCGCGCTGATCTACGCAGCCAACCGCATCCCCGAGATCTCCGACACGGTCGTCGAGATCGACAACGCCATGAAGTGGGGCTACAACTTCGAGATGGGTCCCTTCGAGACCTGGGACGCCATCGGTGTGAAGGAATCCGTCGAGAAGATGGAGAAGGACGGCCTCAAGGTTCCCGACAAGGTAAAGAAGATGCTCAAGAAGGGCGCGACCTCCTTCTACAAGCTCGAGAAGGGCAAGCCGATGTTCTTCGACTTCGTCTCCGAGAGCTACAAGCCCGTGAAGGTCAGCCCCAAGGCCCTGTCCCTTGCCAACGTCAAGGTGGACAAGAAGAAAATCGCGCTGACCTCCGGGTCCTGCTCGCTCATCGACATCGGCGACGGCGTGTACTGCCTCGAGTTCCACTCCAAGATGAACGCGGTCAACCTCGAGATGGTGGAGTTCATGCAGAAGGCCGGTGCCTATGTCGGCGAGAACGGCGTGGGCATGGTCATCGGCAACCAGGCTGGCGGCATGCCGGGCGCATTCTCGGCTGGCGGCGACCTGGCGTTCATGCTGGGCCTGGCCAGGGCCGGCAAGTTCGACGAGATCGACGGCTTCATCCGCAAGGTCCACACCGGCATCATGGCCACCCGGTACAGCAACTACCCGGTGGTGGCAGCCCCCTACGGGCTCACCCTGGGCGGCGGCTGCGAGGTGTGTCTGTCCGCTGACAGGATCGTGGCACACGCCGACCTGTTCATGGGTCTGGTGGAGATCGGCGCCGGTCTGGTCCCGGGCGGCTGCGGCATGATCAACCTCTGGCGGCGGTTCATCACCTCAAAGCCCGAGGACGCCAAGGTCACCGATTACGGCGGATTCTTCCTCAACGCCTTCATGGCAGTGGCCCAGGCCAAGGTTTCCAACTCGGCCGATCAGGCACGAACCAGAGGCTTCCTCGGTGCTGCGGACCGCATCGTCATGAACCGCGACAACCTCATCGGCGAGGCCAAGAAAGAGGTCCTCAAGATGGTGGACGACGGGTACGCGCCCCCCATCAAGAAGAACATCCCGGTCTTCGGCCGCGAGGCCCACGGTATGGTCTGGGCCGAGATGAACAACATGAAGGTCGGCGGCTACATCACGCCCCACATGGAGTTCATTGCCAAGAAGATCTGCATATGCATGTCCGGCGGCGACGTCCCCTGCGGCACCGCAGTGAGCGAGGAGCACCTCATGACCCTCGAGCGCGAGGCCTTTGTGGACCTGTGGAAGACGGAAAACACCCAGAAGATGGCCGAGAACATCATGACCACGGGCAAGCCGTTGTTCCTGTAATCGGAAAACACGAGAAAGAACTAGGAGGAAACCAATGAGAGAAGCATATATCGTTCAGTCAGTCAGGACTCCCGGTTGCAGAAGGGGCAAGGGAGCTCTCGCATATACCAGGCCCGAGGATCTCCTCAAGACGGCCATCAACGGGCTCATGGACAGGGCCAAGGGCGTTGAGAAGAAGGACGTGGAAGACGTCCTCATCGGCTGCGCCTTCCCCGAGGCCGAGCAGGGTCTCAACATCGGCCGCATCATCGCCCAGATGTGCAAGTTCCCGGATGACACCTGCGGCGCCACGGTGAACCGGTTCTGCTCCTCCGGTCTCGAAGGCATCTGCCTCCAGGGCATGAGGATCATGGCGGGCATGGCCGATGTCTGCATCGGCGGCGGGCTCGAGTCCATGTCCATCGTGCCCATGGGCGGCAACATGCCCAGGCCCCACCCCGAGTGGTCAATGGAAAACCCGGACGTCTACACCTCCATGGGCATAACGGCCGAGAACGTGGCCAACCGCTACAAGATCACCCGCGAGATGCAGGACGAGTTCGGCTTCCACTCCCAGGCCAAGGCGGCCCAGGCGCAGAAGAACGGCAAGTTCAAGGAGATCGTGCCGGTCAATGCGGTCAGGTTCAAGGAGAAGAACGGCATCACCGTGAAGGAGACCTTCGTCCAGGACTTCGACGACGGCGTGCGGCCCACCACCATGGAAAATCTTGCCAAGCTGCGCCCGGCATTCGCTGCCATGGGCTCGGTCACGGCGGGCAACTCCTCCCAGACCACCGACGGCGCAGCATGCTCGCTGATCATGAGCGGCGATGCGGTGAAGAAGTATGGCGTGAAGCCCATCGCCAAGATGGTGGCCTACGTGGTCGCCGGCTGCCGCGCCGACGAGATGGGCGTGGGCCCGGCCTATGCCATCCCCAAGCTCCTCAAGGTCACGGGCAAGAAGGTCGAGGACATCAACCTGTGGGAGGTCAACGAGGCCTTCGCGTCCCAGTGCATCTACTCCCTGCAGCAGCTCGGGCTCTATGAGAAGAGGGAGCTCTGGCTGTCCGACAGCGACAAGCGCATCATCAACGTCAACGGCGGCGCCATCGCGCTGGGCCACCCGCTCGGCTGCACCGGCGCCAAGCTCTGCGCCCAGCTCATGACCGAGATGCAGGCCAGAGGCGCCAAGTACGGCGTCGAGTCCATGTGCATCGGCGGCGGCATGGGTGCTGCAGCACTGTTCGAGCTCTGCGACTAAGAGCGGATTCACGGAAAGGAACCACGTGGGGGTGCTGCCTGACACGGCAGCACCCCTCTTTCATCTTCAGCCACTCGGTCCGGCACGGAAACAGGTCGTCCCTTTCAGGTTGACCCGGTCTATGAGCACCTTTCCCAGCAGGTCCTCCACATACTTCACCGCCTCGTTGCGGTGGATGCCGAGCCCGCCGGCAATGTCCTGCAGGGTGCATGGCCGTCTGCGGAGCAGGTCCAGCACCGTGTCCCTGGTCGCCGAGAACTCGGGTGCGCCGTGCGCGCCCCGGAAGTCCGCGATAACCTCGGCCCGGGGTGTGAACAGCTCTGAGAGTTCCTCCAGCAGGTGTCGGTCCACCGGGGCCGCATAGTCTTCGGCCGGTGGCCGGGTCACCGTGTTCAGCTGGATCCTGTCCGGTCTGATCCTACGACGCACACAGGAGGTGATCTTTCCGGTCTCGGCCCTCACCGCCGTATGGCCCCCCAGGATGAAGACCTCCAGCCAGTACTGACCACGGTAGCGGTCCCTAAAGGTGGCAAGCCCGTCCACCATAAAGTCGAAGGAAATGGACGGGTGCGGCCGGTTCACTGCAGTGAACATGCTTTGGTCGCCCGCGTCCAGGGAGGGGATGACCAGGTTCGCGTCCATGATCTCGCGCTGGACATCCTCATGCCAGAGCAGGGACCCGTTGGTCAGCACGGCCACCGGGACATCCGTGATGGAGTGTATGCGTGCGATGAGCTCGCCGAGACGAGAATACAGGGTGGGCTCCCCCGAGCCGCTCATGGTGATCCAGTCGGGACGTGTTGCCAGCTTGTCCTTCAGTTCATCGATAATCTCGTCAAGAGGGAACCACTCCTGTCTATCCACGGTCAGGTTGGTGGTCCGGCCGAGCTGGCAGTAGATGCAGTCATAGGTGCAGGTCTTGTACGGAACGAGGTCCACGCCCAGGGAGCGTCCGAGGCGCCTGGAGGGAACCGGACCGAAGATGTGTCTCGTCTTCATGGCCGGCGCTGCCCTCAGAAGAGGAATTGTCCCCGGTAGCGCTCGAGGTCCGCAAGGGTCTCGGCATGGATGGGCACGAGGTTGTCCGGGAGTCCTGTTCTCGGCCAGAAGCAAAGATCGGTGCCCTCGGTCCCGTCCGGCCGCGGGCTGCCTTCCCACTGAGAGACGATGAAGGCCACGGCAAAGCACTGGACCTCGTCGCCGTTGGGGTAGGCGAAGCGCTGTTGCGGGCCCGTATACAGGCCCATGGGCTCAGCCGAGAGGACTCTCAGAGAGGTCTCCTCGTGCACCTCCCGCCTGAGCGCCTCCAGCACCGTTTCCCCGAGTTCCACGGCGCCTCCGGGGAGCCCCCAGCACCCGGTGTCCGAACGCCGCTGGAGCAGGACCTCTCCAAAGTCGTTGATGATGAGCGCACGCACCCCGGGTACGAAGATGCATCGCGACCCCACCAGGGATCGTATCATGTGCGCGTACGGTGCCATCGGGTCATCCCTCGATGTCCAGGACCGTGCCGGCTGAAAACGGGAAGCACCTGTCGGGGAACTCACGCCGCAGGCGGGCCACTGCATCCGGGCCCGTGCAGTGGGCTGGGAATATCCGCTCGATGTCGAGTTCCTTCAGTGCTTCGACGGTCCTGTCCATGCGCTGGCGCCCGGCGGCCACGAGGTGCATGCCGCCCATGACCACGCAGAAAGGGGCATTGCCCGTGAGTTCCCTGATGTACCAAAGCGTGTTGATGACCCCGGCATGGGCGCACCCCAGCACCACGAAGACGCCCCGGTTCGTACGCAGGAATGCGGCCTGGTCGTCGGGCATCCCGTCCGGGGTGCGGCACGACGCATCGGCAAAGAACGGCCCGCCGGTGTCCTCGTACCCGGTCCTGCGGGGTATGGGCCCGGTGAGGAGGAGCCCATCGGATACCTCGGTCGGTCCCTGGATCCATCTGAGTTCGGCCCGGTCTTCCACGAGGTCTTTCACCCGTGACGGCATTCCTATGTCGCGTGACATCGTGCCGGGCCCCATGGCGTACTTGGGCTCAAGGGCCGCCGGGTGTGTGTAAACAGGCAGGTGTTCTTTCAGATGCAGGACATTAGGGAGACCGCCCGTATGGTCGTAGTGGCCGTGGCTCAGCATGACGGCATCGGAGCGTTCCAGGGGGATGCCGAGCATGTCTGCATTCACGCCCAAGGCAGGTCCCTGGCCGGTGTCGAAGAGGAAGCGCCCATGCTCGGATTCGATCCACACGGACAGGCCGTGCTCGGCGAGGAGCCCTTTCTTCGAGGCCGTGTTTTCCACCAGGACCGTGATCCGGAAATCTCCCATTGACTCTCCCTACAGGTCCGCCAGGGCCTGGTCGAGGTCTTCCAGGATGCTCTGTGTGGGCTCGATCCCCAGGGACAGGCGGATCGTGTTCTCCCTGACCCCGAAAGACGTCCTCCGCTCGGGCGGCAGATAGAGCATGGTGGTCAGGTAAGGGATGCAGATCAGTGTCTCCGTGGCGCCCAGGCTGACCGCGTGATAGATGAGCTTCAAATTCAGGATGAACCGCTTGGCGTCTTCCTGGGTGTCTCCCACGTCAAAGGCCATCATGCCGCCGAAGCCCCTCTGCATCTGCCGCGCTGCCGCTGCGTGAGCGGGGTGGCTCTTGAGGCCGGGGTAAATAAGACGTGAGATTTTCGGGTGGCCTTCGAGGTGCTCGGCAACAGCCTGGGCGCTCTGGGACATGGTCTGTGCGCGGAGATCGAAGGTCTTCAGCCCCCGGGCGAGCAGGAAGGCCGAATGGGGATCCAGGGTGGTGCCTATGGCCTGCCTCGTGAACCAGAGCTCGTCATAGTCCTTCTTCGTGCCCGCAATGACCCCTGCCATCAGGTCATTGTGACCCCCAAGGCCCTTGGTCGCGCTGTGGATCACCAGGTGGGCGCCCAGTTTCAGCGGGTTCTGGTGGTAGGGGGTGGCAAAGGTGTTGTCCGCCACGACCATTGCGCCCACCTTGTCAGCAGCCGCTCTGACAGCGCGTATGTCGATGACCTTGCACAGGGGGTTGCTCGGGGTCTCCAGGAAGATCATGCGGGTGTCCGGCCGCAGGAGAGCCTCGATGTCATCCGCCTGGTCCGCGTCCAGCCAAGTGATGTTCACGCCCAGGCGCTCGAGGATGAGGGAGACCTTGTAGTTGGCCCCGTACGTGTCGTGGAAGATGATCACGTGGTCGCCTGCATGGAGATAGGTCAGGTACACCATGGTACAGGCCGCCATGCCCGAGGTGCAGATGATGCAGTCTTCGGCCCCCTCCAGGGCCGCCACCCTGTGCTCCACGGCCCGGACCGTCGGGTTGTCGTCCCGGTGGTAGGTGTAGCCGTCGATCTCGCCGTCCGTGATCTGGCGGAGCACCTCGAAGGAGGAGTACTCGTAGTTCACTGCATTGACAATGGGGGTTACCATGGGCCGGTTGCCATACGGGGTCAGGGGATCAGGTGACATGGGATACTGTTCCTTTCACAGGTTGATGATATGGTACCTTCCGCCAGAGCACCCCCCGTCGTCAACAGGGAATATCGCAAGGCCGGTTCTCCGGGTGCCTTCCCGGCCGACGGTGCCCTGAAGCGTATCACTGAAGGCTGATGGCCCCCACCGGGCATTCATCTTCGCAGATCCCGCACCCGGTGCACTTCTGAACGTCCACCTGTGCGGTATTGTCCCGGAGACTGATCGCGCCCATGGGACACATGTCCACGCACACCCCGCACCCGGTGCACAGGTCGGGGTCCACCTTTGCGATCGTTGTTTTTCTTCCCGCCTGTTCTATGGTCGGCGGGATGGCGTTACCCGCGACACTCATGTCCATGCCTCTGCCGCCTCCCATGCCCATGCCGCGTCCACCACCCTTACCGCGACCGCCGCCCATTCCCATACCGCGACCGCCACCCATGCCACGCCCACCACCCATGCCTCTGCCACCGCCCATTCCGCGTCCACCACCTCTACTCATATCGTTTCCTCCGGTCCCGCCCATGCCGTAGTGATCCATCACGTTGGCCCCGGCCGAGGCGGTCATGCTGCCAGATCTGAATCTTTCAATTGCATCCCGAACCATGCCTGAACATCCTGTCACGACGGTGATCCCTGCGGCGGAGAGCGTCTGAAAGGCGTTGGGTCCGCAATTGCCGGTGAGGACATGGGTGACGCCCAGTTTTGCCATGGTCTGGCCTGTCTGGATGCCAGCCCCTCCCCCGAGGGCGGCACTGGAGTTCTCCACCGCTTCAAACTGCATGGTATCAGTCTCTCCCACGAGAAACCACGGGCACCTGCCGAACCGGGGCTCTACCGGCGCATCCAGGGAAGGACCTGTCGATGTAACCGCTATTTTCATAAAACACCTCTCTGTGAGTCGATATAAAGCCGCCGGGACGACTGCCGGATTGGCGATCGTCCGCGGCAAAGGGGCATCCGGGAAACGACCCGGATACCGCTTCAGTCTTCGGTCCCCTGTGCCTGGAGCTCCTCGAGACGCCTGCGGATTTCCGACAAGGTCTGTTCAAGGTACCCCGCCTGTCCCTTCAGCGCGTCAAGCTCCTGTTGTCTCGCTACGGGAGGCGCTGCCGGCGCTGCATAGGACCAGGGCCTCCCCCATGCGGGAGATAATGCGGCAGAGCGCTGCCAGCCGGTCAGGCCTGTTGCATAATACCAGTGCCGCCAGCCACAGCCGCCTCCACCTCCTCTGCCCCTTCCCCCGCCCCAGAAGCCGCGGCAAAAGACGGGGTTCGCGTATCCGGGCACTGCGTATCCGGCGCAGAATCCTGCTGCGCGTCCTGTCATGGGTCCATATCCACCAGGTCCAGTTCCATCTCCGAATGGCATGATCGTGTCCTCCTTTTCTCGATTGGTTTTTTTCTGTATCTTATTCTCAGCGGCCCCATCGGTGGCCGCCCCTGCGCCCCTGGATGCGGATCCTCCGCCGGTTGCCACAGCAGCCGGGCATGAGGAAACGACCGTCGGTCAGTTTTCCGTTGAGGAAGGCATTGACAACGGCGGCCACGTCGCCGCAGATGAATCCTGCCACCTGGATACCCGCCCTCATGAGCGCGGCCTCCTGTACATGGGACAGGGCCCCGCACACGAGCAGGTCCACCCCGAGCCCGGACACCTCCATGGCTCTCTGAAAAGGGTTACGGCTGACCAGCGCCCTGCTTTCACGCCGGATCTCACGGTTGCCATCGATGTCGACGACATACAGGTTGTCGGTCACATCGAAGACCGGGGAGATGCGATCTCCCCAATGGGCTACCGCGATCCTCATGGAAGTGATTCTGCAAAGGCAATGCCAGTTTTTTAAACCAAAAATACCCTAATAATTAAAAAAGGTTAGATGATGGCCAAGGGATATCCTCGACCATGAAAATGCAAAGTGCACTAATTAAATGCATTGACTATTGCAGGATGCACTATTATAAAAGCACAGGAGGGACTTGTATATGCGGCAGGAAGAAACGGCTGCGAATCAGAACGAGCGTGACATCATCCTGGATTCCCTCAACGAGGGGGTGTTCACGGTAGATTCGGACTGGCGGATAACCTCGTTCAACCTTGCGGCTGAGCGCATCACCGGTGTGCCCAGTGAAGAGGCCCTGGGCAAGGCCTGTTCCGACGTGTTCCATGCAGACATCTGCGAGAAGGCCTGCGCACTGCGACGTACCCTGGAAACAGGCACGCCCACCGTGAACACAACGGCCCACATCATCAATATCCAGGGGCAGCAGGTGCCGATCCGCATCTCGGCAGCCATCCTCAGGGATGAGAAAGGGAACCATATCGGCGGTGTCGAGACCTTCCAGGATCTGAGTCAGGTCAAGCATCTCCAGAAGGAGCTGGAGGGACGCCGGACCTTCGAGGACATCGTCGGCAGGAGCCCGGCCATGATGAATCTCTTTGAGATCCTGCCACAGATCGCCCAGAGCAGCAGCACGGTCCTCATCGAAGGTCCCAGCGGCACAGGCAAGGAACTCTTTGCACGTGCCATCCACAACCTTTCCTTGCGCAGGAAGAAACGCTTCGTCCCGGTGAACTGCGCAGCCCTGCCTGATACGCTGCTGGAGAGCGAGCTGTTCGGGCACAAGGCCGGGGCCTTCACCGATGCCAGGCGCGACAAGGCGGGACGGTTCACTCTGGCAAACGGAGGGACGCTGTTCCTGGACGAGATCGGTGATATATCCCCGGCCATGCAGGCAAAGCTTCTGCGGGTCCTCCAGGACCGCATCGTGGAACCGCTGGGCTCGGTCGAGCCGGTGAAGGTGGATGTGCGTGTGGTGGCTGCAACGAACAGGAACCTTGCCGAGCTCGTACGTTCCGGGTCATTTCGGGAAGACCTGTACTACCGCATCCGCGTGGTCCACCTGGCCCTGCCCGGCCTGAAGGAGCGCAGGGAGGACATCCCGCTGCTCGTCGACCACCTCGTGTCCAGGTTCAATCACCTGCAGGACAGGGACATAGCAGGCGTTTCCCCGGAGGCCATGGCCCGCCTCATGGAGCACAGCTTTCCGGGCAATGTCCGCGAACTGGAGAACATCATAGAGCAGGCCTTCGTGCTCTGCCGCGGCAGTATCATCGAGCTGCATCACCTGCCGTCCGAACTGCGCCCTGCCTTGGCAACGGGAAAGGAAAGCCTCGGGCCCATGAGCCTGCAGGTCATGGAGCGGCGCCTCATTACCGAGACGCTGAGACTTTCCGCCGGAAACAGGAAACGGGCGGCTCAGATCCTGGGCATCAACACCAGTACGCTTTATAGGAAGATCGAGGCCCTCGCTATCGAGGTGCCCGAAACAGACGGCCGGGGCAGGCGGAGATAGGCATACACCCCGCGACGGAATCGTGGTATCGAGATAGTTCCGAGGATCATAAGGAGGACACCATGGAGCCCGGCATCATGACAACACTGGGCTGCATCCCCTGCTTTGTCCGCCAGGCACTGGAAACGGCCAGACTTTCGACCGTCGACCCCGAGGTCCACGAGCGAATCGTGCGCGAGACATTGCTTGTCATTGCGGACATGGACATGAAGAAGGTTCCTCCGGTGATCTCCCAGCAGATCCATCGGCATCTGAGGAAGCTCACCGGGGTGGACGACCCGTACCTTGCGGCCAAGGACAGATTCAATCGTATGGCCCTTGAAATGCTGCCCGAGATCGAGGCCAGGCTGGCGAAAGCGCCGGATCCTTTCGGCATGGCGACCCGGCTGGCCATTGCAGGCAACGTCATTGATCTGGGCGCCAAGGCGGACCTGAAAGAGGATGATGCCCGTACTGCGGTGGCAAGGTCCATGGAAGAACCTTTCCACGGAGACCTTGATGCCTTCCGCCGGGCGGTTGAGAGCGCCGAACGGATTCTTTACCTGGGAGACAACGCGGGCGAGATTGTCTTCGACCGGCTTCTTATAGAGCAGCTTTCCCCTCGGCCGGTGGTTTTTGCAGTGAGAGGAGTGCCAGTGATCAATGACGCCACGGTTCACGATGCACTCCAGGCAGGACTCCAGAATCTCGTCGAGGTGATCGATAACGGGTCGGATGCCCCAGGGACGGTTCTGGCAGACTGCAGCGAAGAGTTCCGCAGGCGTTTCCACGATGCCGATCTGATCGTCTCCAAGGGCCAGGGGAACTTTGAGACCCTCTTCGGCGAAACGGCACCCATATTTTTTCTGTTCAAGGTGAAGTGTCCTGTGGTTGCCCTGCACACAGGGCTGCCGGTGGGGACCCACGTGCTGAAACAGTTCGATCGCGTCCATAAAAGGGAATTTGTATCATAGCCCAGAAAGATGTATTCTTAGACAATGACAAGAACCGGTCCCTTTCAGCGGCACACCGCCCAGTATGACGGGTGGTTCGAGGAATACCGCTTTGTCTACGAGGCTGAACTGCGGGCGGTCGGATCCATGCTGCCGCCCGGGAAACGAGGACTGGAGATCGGTGCCGGGACCGGCAGTTTCGCCGTTCCCTTAGCCATTGACGTGGGCATAGAACCATCCGGCAACATGCGGGCGCGTGCCCGTGAAAAAGGCATGAATGTCCTGGGGGCCGTGGCCGAGCACCTCCCCTTCAGGGACGCAGCCTTTGGTTTTGTGCTCATGGTGACGACGCTCTGCTTCCTTGATGATGTACCTGCGTCCTTCCGGGAATCCTCAAGGGTCCTGACCGACGGTGGAGACCTCATCATCGGGTTCGTGGACCGCACAAGCCGCATCGGGCAGGAATACGTACGGCACCAGCATGAGAATGTGTTCTACCGGGAGGCGACGTTCTACTCCGTCGAAGAGGTCGTCGATGCACTGGAAGCCGCCTGCTTTGGGGATTTCATCCTCTGCCAGACCATCTTTGACGACCTTCCCCGGATAACCGAACACGAGGAGGTCAGGCCCGGTCACGGGAAGGGTTCGTTCGTCGTGATACGAGGCAGGAAGCAATGACACCGGGCATGAAGACCATGGTAACGCACGAGGAGATCGACGAGGCACGAAAGGTGCTCGATCTTCCCGAGCGGGCGACCATGGGGGAGATCAAGTCCAGTTACCGGAGGCTCCTCAGAAAATGGCATCCCGACAGGTGCATGGAACAGGATGAACGGTGCGCTGAGATGACGAAGAGAATCGTTGCAGCCTACGAGACCGTCATGGCCTACTGCAGACACTACAGGTACTCCTTCACGGTCGAAGAGTTCTCCAGGATCGCCTCTGATGATGACTGGTGGATGAGACGGTTCGGAACAGACCCGCTCTGGGGCGATCTGAAGAAGCGGAAATAGGTCCGGTGGGCACGGCGGCAAAACGGAGGAAATCATGAGGGTCATCGTCATCGGCGGCGATGCCGCGGGCATGAGCGCGGCGAGTCAGGTCAAGCGTCAGAGGCCCGAATACGAGGTCATCGTCTTCGAGCGGGGTGAGTACATATCGTATGCGGCCTGCGGCGTCCCATACTATGTCGGGGGAGCGGTGGCCGGCCTGGACGACCTCGTCGAGGTCTCTCCAGAGGAAGCAAGGGAAAAGCGAAGGGTCGACCTGAGGCTTCGCCACACGGTCGTGGCTATCGATCCATCGAAGCGGACCGTGACGGTTGAACATGACGGGGCGCAGGCAGTGGAGCCCTATGACCGGCTCCTCATCGCCACCGGAGCCAGGGCCCAGTCCATGGGGATCGACGTCGGGGCATATCCGAACGTCTTCACCATGAACGACCTCTATGACGCGGCCCGGATACGGGAATTCCTCGTTGACCGGAAGCCGAGAAGCGTGGCCGTGATCGGCGGAGGCTACATCGGGCTCGAGGCGTGCGAGTCGTTTCGCCAACAGGGGGTGGAGACCACGCTGGTCCACCGCCGGGAAGACCTCCATCGCTCCTTTGAAAAGGAGCTCTCAGACATCATCAAAGAGAAACTGACCGAACAGGGGGTGAGCCTCAGCCTTGGGCGGCCGTTCTCCGGACTGGAACAAAGGGGCGACAGGATAGGGATCGTTCGTGACGTGGATGTCCTCGAGTTCGATGCGGTCCTGCTTGCCGTAGGCGTGGAACCGAACAGCGACCTCGCCAAGGCCGCGGGTGTCGAGCTGGGAGCCAGCCGGGCCATCCGGGTGAACGAGTTCATGGAGACCAGCGTCGCGGGGATCTATGCAGCGGGTGACTGTGCCACTGCCAGGTTGACCACCTTCGGGCTCGAGGTCCATGCCCCGCTGGCCCTCAAGGCGAACAAGCAGGGCCTCATAGCGGGCATGAACATAGCAGGCGGTCGGGAGGCCTTTGCAGGGGTCCTGAACACGGCCATCACCAAGGTGTTCGACCTCGGCGTGGCGCGCACCGGACTGTCCTTTGACCAGGCCGTCGAGCTGGGGCTCGACCCCGAGAAGGTCGTGGTCACATCGAGAGACCGGGCGCGGTACTACCCGGGGGCCATGCCCATGACCTCCCTCGTGATTATCGGGAGAAAGGACCGGCGCGTGCTCGGCGCGCAGCTGTCCGGCAGGATTGAGTCGGTCAAGCGGATCGATGTCTATGTGTGCGCCCTCTCCAACCGCATGACCATCGATCAGGTGTTCGACCTCGATCTTGCCTATGCCCCGCCCTTTTCCCCGGTGTACGACCCGGTGCTGCTCGCGGCTCGGGTGGCTCGGAAGAAGAAATGACCCCCATCAACGAGGGGAGCTCGATGTTCAATCCAGGGTGACCTTGGGTCTGTCCTCCCCGGGCTGTGCCGGTGCGTTCAGCCTGCTGTAGTAGGGACCCTTGGTCAGGTACAGGGCTGCCAGCGGGTTGTGGCCCAGCACCCGGTCCTTGACCGCGAGCACCGTGCACGGGACCCTGCAGTACCTGATAAACAGGGTGTCGTGCCCCACGCAGAGCCCGAGCAGGATGGCCAGGTCCACCTGCTCGGCGTTGAGCACCTCGGCCTGGGCAACGGGGTTGCACATGGGTTCCATGAGGGGTGCCATGATCTTCTCCTCGCCCGTGAGGCCGATGTCCTCCTTGGGGATGCGGCCCACCTTGCAGTTCACGGACACCACCTCGAACCCCTTGGCCTCGAAGATGCCCGTGAGCATCTTCGCCTCTTCCCGCAGCCCCACGCAGAAGGCGATGCCGAGTCGCGTGTACCCGCACTTCTTCGCGAACTCGATGGTCTCCTCGATGCGGGGGATTTTCGTCCTGATCCCGGTAGCGGTGAGCTCGTAGCATTGGGCCTCCTGGATGGAGGCCAGTCGGGCGAATTCCTTCACCGAGGGCTTGGCGTATTCTCCAGCCACCCGTTCCATGACCTCCGGGAAACGCCGCATGGGGCAGAAGGCAGGCGCTTCCTCCAGGGGCGGCAGTGGTGCGCCTGCGGGGATCATGGGGTAGCAGGCTGTGCCCGGACACTGTGCGCAGATGGTTTTTCTCTCCCTGGTTTCATTCCCCATGACATCCTCCTTGCAGGGTTGATCTGGAGAGAGATCATACGCGATCAGGAAGGGCAAGGGAAGGCCGTGGTTTTGATTTCCGCTATGAGATAGGAAAAGGAGTGATCGTTAGAAGGATTACCGGCTCGTTTCCCCGAACGCAGCGTTTTCGACCTCGCGCAGGAACGCGTTGAGGTCGAGGCCCAATGTGCGTGCGAGAGACTCGACGGTCTCGAAGAGGCAGGAGCAGCAGACGCACGCCCCCGCCCTGGCGTCATAGCTGCGGAAGACCGCCTCGGTGGAGCGGTATGCGGACACCACGTCCAGCACGGTCATGTCCTTTGTGATGCGTGGTTCACTGCGGGAGTGGTGCATGGGTTACCTTCGATACGCCGAGACCAAGCACTTCGCCGAGCGCCCGGGAGATCTGTTTGATGATGTCCATGACCTGGGTGGCGGGTGTCGGCTGCGCATAACGGCCTGCGAGGCGGTTGGCCATCGCGGCCGCGGCTGCCGCCTCCGGGACGGCATAGCCGGCCTCGATGAGGACGGAGACGATACCCGTGACGGTGTCCCCGGTGCCGCCGATTGGCTCCAAAACAGGCACCGAGGGCTCGCTCACCGCCTCCAGGATCCCGCTCCTGTCAGCAACGTAATCCATAGCCCCTTTGACGAGAAGGTATCGTGCAGCGTTTCCGTGTGCATAGGCCCTGGCGATAAGCTCGGGTGCCCGGTTCGACTCGTGGAGGATGAAGCCTCGGGTGTAGAACGGGTGCGGCGCGTTCTCGTCCGCCAGAAAGGCCAGTTCCCCCATGTCCGGGGTGAAGAGGTCGAAGCGCTGTGCGTGCCCGCTCATCTTGGCCGCGTACATGAACCCTGCGTCCGCTATGAGCATGGGCGGCCTGTGCACGGACAGCACGGCGTTGATGACCTTCTCGTTCCAGTGGGCAATGGGCTGGAGGTAGTGGAAGGTCATGACCGAGAAGGAATGGTCGGCCGCGTGTTCGGTGAGGAAGTGGTAGAGCTCCCTGCTCCCCCTGCCGTGGCCGATGTCACCCACCAGAAAGCCATAGGGCGACTCTTTCCCCAGGGCCTGAGATGCAGCCACGGCCGCGGCCATGAGGGCCGGTGTGCCACGGTTGATGTCCACCCGGTTGCCGCGGATCTCGAGCCACGGGCCGGAGACCGAAAGGGGGCCGTGGGTCAGGGGGAAGTCCCTGATCGGAACGGTGCCGACTATGGCGAGCATCGCTTCCCGACCTCCTCGTAGGCGAGCTGCAGGGCATAGGCGCACAGGGTGTGACCGATGTCCTTGGGGCAGGGGGCCTCGTCAAGGCGTTTTCCGGTCATTTCGTGCGCGAGATAGGGGACGTCCGGGCAGCCGCCCCCGGATATGTTCACGATCACGAGGGTGTTCTTGTCCACGGTGATCTTCATGTTCGCGGCCCTGACCATGAGGTAATCGCCGAAGTCCGTGATTGCATAGAGATCCACGGGCTTCAGCAGGGGGCTGCTCACCGGCACCACGGCCTCGGGGATTACGCCCGAATCCTCCAGGATCTTCAGGACCTTCAGCTCCTCCATAAGGGGAAATTCGATGACCAGGTCGCAGCCGGTGCGCACCTCGGGCGGGGGGCCCATGACCCGGATGTCCTTCCACCCGGCCTTCCGCAGGGCCTTTTCCGCCTGCAGCACCTCGCTGGTGTTCTGGAAGACAAGGAACCCCAGGTCCACGTCCCTGGCCTCGGGTTCAGCTGTTGTCTTTTTTCTGAAGAACGCCACGCTCAGCCCTTTTTCAGGGTGATCCGGTACCCGTCTCCGTCCGGCTGGACGTCCCTGACGTCCCAGCCCTTGCTGGAAGCGGCCCGGCTCACGTTCTCCTTGGACGTGTCCGTGTCCACGAGCACCGTGAACTCACCCGTGCCCATTTCCTTGATCTTCGCCATGGTCATGATGACCGGCTGGGGGCAGGAAAGGCCCCGCGCATCTACGGTGATACTCATGGTCTTCCTCCTTATGCAGCGCTCTTGCGCATGGTGAAGCCGATGGCCAGGCAGGCGGCGAATCCCACCACCACGCCTGCGATGCCGTGCGGGCCGACGCCCTGAGGTGAACTTGCAAGACCGAAGTTATGGGCAATGCCCGCGCCCACGATCATGCCGATGACGAACACCGCGGCGTCGCCGTCACCCTCGCCGGCCAGGAAGAGCTGCCTGCCCGGACAGCCCCCTGCCAGGGCAAAGGCCAGGCCCGCCAGCGCCATGCCCAGGAAGTTCCAGACGTGCATGGTGTGGGCGACGGGCTGTCCGGTGAACCCCGCGTGGAACTGCCCCAGCACGAGGTTGGTGACGAAGGCCGCCGCCGCCAGGCTCAGGATGCCCATGAACAGGTGCGTCTGGCCGAACAGGACCAGGTCGCGGATGGCCCCCATGGTGCAGAACCTGCTTCTCTGGGCAAGAAACCCGATGGCCAGCCCGATGCCGAGGGACACGAAGAGCGGGGCGTTCATGGAGCCCGGCCCTTTCAGGCTGTAGAACAGGATGTCGTTTTTCGGTTCTCCGGCAAGGGGCGGAAAGACGAGGGCCAGGGCGAGAAATCCTGTCATGATCGCCGCCAGTACCAGCCCTGCCGCACTGTGGGTCTTTTCGGTGCGGCCCAGGTTATAGCCCGATTTGAGGAAAAGTGTGCCGATCCAGATCCCGAAGGCGAGACCGAGGATCCCCAGGATTGCATTCAGGTCGCCGCCGGAGAGCCTGAGCAGTGCCCTCCAGGGACAGCCCAGGAATACCAGGGCACCGATCATGGCGAACACCCCGAGCACGAACCTCACGATGGGTGCGGAGCCGGCCCGGGGACGGAACTCCTTAAACAGCAGTGCGGCCACCAGGGAGCCCAGGACGAACCCGATGATCTCGGGACGCATGTACTGCACCACCTCGGCCCGGTGGAGCCCCAGGGCGCCGGCGATGTCACGTTCGAAGCATGCCACGCAGATGCCCATGTTGCCTGGGTTGCCCAGCTTCTGCAGCAGTGGCGCGAGGACGCCGATAAGGGCGCCTACGGCCATGATGCCCCCCAGTGTTGCGAATACGTTCTTCATCTTCATGCACCAACCTCCTCCCCTGGATAGTCGGCCGGATACTGGATTCATTCCCGACGACAGAAGATGAACCTACTTGAATAATAAATGTATGACAAATGTTTCTATTGAATTAATGATAAGATTGCATTCAATATATGAATAGTTCAGGCAGGATGAAGAGAATACTGTATTCATGCGCTTCAGGCCTTATACCACGCCGGTAAGCATGAGGACCATGGTGACGAACGCCAGGCCGATCCGGTAGTACCCGAAGATCTCGAGTCCGTGCCTGTTCAGGTAGGCAACCATCCACTTCACCGCAACCACGGCCGAAAGGAAGGCCGTCACGATGCCGATGGCGGGTGAGATCCACCCGAACTGGACGAGCATCACCGGCCCTTGACTGACGATCTCGTAGCAGGTGGCGGCCCCTAGGGTGACGAGGCCGAGGATGAAGCTGAACTCCACGGCAGCCTGGACCGACAGACCCACCAGGATGCCCCCCAGGATGGTGACGAGGCTCCTGCTCACCCCGGGCCACATGGCGACGCACTGGATCAGCCCGATGATGAGAGCGCCTTTCATGGTCAATGCCCCGAGATCCATGCCCCGTTCACGATGGTGATGCACACGCTTTGCCACCAGGAGGATGGCGATGCCGCCTGCCAGCCATGCCAGGGTGACGGGACAGATCCCGAAGAGGCGTTCCTTGATGAGTTCTCCGAAGGCGAGGCCGATGACTGCGGCCGGGAGAAAGGCCACCATCGTGTTCCTCGCCAGGCCGAGGCCCTGACGGTCGCGGCCGGCGAGCCCCTGGAACATGGAGGAGACCCGGTTCGGGTAGAGCCAGATGACCGCGAGGATCGCCCCGATCTGGATGGCTACCACGTAGGCGTCCGAGGCGGACTTGCCCTCGGGCGTGGTCCCGATGCCCAGCAGGCGGCTGACGAGGTACAGGTGGCCGGTGGAACTCACGGGGAGGTACTCGGTGAGGCCCTCGGTGACGCCGAGGACGACGGCCTGGAGAAAAGTCATCCCGTGCCCGTCGACCGCGCCCAGGGCGGCAGTGCACAAGCCAAAGATACAGAGCACGACAAGCACGGCAATTCTAACCGGATACATATGAATGTTCCCTACCAGTCATTTCTCCGGGAGTACAGAGGTTTTCCAGAGCCTCAGGATCTCCCTGACCGCGGCGAACTCAAGGTCCCTGACGCCCTGGACGTGCAGGGCCTCCTCATACGGGAGTGTGACCGAGTCCTGGTCCGCGTGTCGTTTCGGTTCCACCTGGAGCGCATAGGAGTTGATCTGTCTGTCCCAGAACCACCAGGCGCTGCCGAACTGTATGTACTCAGGGTCCAGAAAGACTGTTCGGCCCAGGTCTTCCATGAGCCTCCTGCCTGCATCGCTGTTCTCTATGCACAGTGCAAGGTAGGCGATCCGGTACTCCACGGTCTCGGCGAGGGAAAGGGCTGCAAGGGGTTCGAGGGTGTGCGGGTCCTGGGACCTGTCCGTGAGGAAGTGGCCCCAGCAGCACTGGAGGGTGAAACAGCAGGTCATTTTTGTGAAGGCGTCGACGATGTCCCTGATGGGCGCATCGATCTCGTTCATGGCCAATCCTGCAATGGACCTTCTCCTGTCCTCATGAAAGGAGGAGTGATCCACCAGGGGCTTCAGGTTGGTGAAGGTCTCCATGGAGAGTCTTTCAGGGGACCTGCCTGCCGGTTTTTTCTTCAGAGAATTTCCCGTCGGGAGGTCTCGGCCTCCTCCCCGCGCTGAGGCTGATGGAGCCTGTTGGACAGGTATGGATGCAGGTGCCGCAGGCGAAGCAGTCGGGGATGATGCGTTCCCGGGTGAGGATGGCACCCATCACTGTGGACGGACATGCCTTTTCGCAGGCCCTGCAGGCGATGCAGGTATCGTAGTTCACCCGGATCCTGGTTACGCTGACCTTTTCTCCCAGCCACCCGATGAGGCCGAAGGGGCAGAAGAAATGGCACCAGGGCCTGTAGATGAAGAGGCTTGCGGCGAGGATTGCCATGGTGAACAACGCACCGCCGAGGATGAGGGCTCCAGGATGAAATACCTTGAAAGGATCGATGGGCTCTATGATGTCAAGCGCCCATGCGAGTGCTGCAAAGGTGAGCACGGAAAAGAGGATGACCCTCACGGTGTTGGTGATGATGAAGGGAATCTTGTACTGCCTCATGATGCCAGAGGTGTCTTTCCTGTTGCGGTTGAGCCTGAAGAGCAGGTCCTGCAGTGTACCGAGCTGGCACCCCCAGGAACAGATGAACTTGTTGGCCGCGATGACCATGACCATGAAGGCTGCAAACGCGAAGAGGCGGGGCGGAAAGATAGCACCGGATTGTCCGTAAAGGATTATGGCGTCTTTGACCGTTCCCATGGGATTTGGGTCGGAGCCGAACAGGACCCCGAACAGGATCGCTGCAGACAGGTAGAGGGCCTTGCGCCTTGACGGGGTGATGACCTTCCTGCGCATGAGTATGAAAACCATGATGAGGAAGGCGGTCCAGAGGACGAACTTCAGAGTTATCTTTTTCCAGTTCTTGGATGATTGTTCTGCTGCAACGGCAAGGGCACGTTCCAGCGCCCGTGTTGCCCTCTCAGGGCTGATACCGAGGTCTGTAATGGTCTTATCGAGATCTGCATCCACTTTCAGCGAAAAGGCCTTCATGAGTGTCTGCTCAGGGATGTGGTGCGTGCGGGCGAGATTCCTTATTGAGAGGATATCGTCGGGTATAAGCATGAGAGGGGCGTCGCCCTTGTGTGCCTTTTCTCCCCAGAGACCGGTCGAGAGAAAGGACAGGGCGACTACGGCGGCTATGAGGATGATGGCCTCGGTTAAGACCAGCACTTTTTTCCTGTCGGGTGCCTGCATAGGGACCTCCTCAGGGAAGTATCTTCAGCAGTATGGCGCTTATCCTCCGTCCGCCAGTTCCTTCAGTGCTTTGCGGTCGTACACGGTTATCATCCTGCCGTCGACACGGAGCAGCCCGTCCTCGCTCATTTTTTTCAACGCACGGGACAAAGCCTCGGGGGTGGCCCCGATGATCTTGGCCAGCTCCCGGTGTGTGATGGCCAGCTCCAGGCTGCACTGCGAGCCGGTATCCTGCTTGGCAAGGTCGTGGAGGATAAACGAGGCGACCCGCTGGGGGATCTCCTTGAGGGCGAGGGACTCCACGAGGCGCATGGTCTCCTTCAGGCGCAGCGAGAGCACCCGGATGATGTTGAGCAGGAGCATGGGCTCCTGCCTGACGATGTCCTCCACCGCGGATCCCGGGATGGTGAGGATGGTCGTCTTCTTAAGCGTCACGGCGCTCGCCGGGAAATCGTTGGAGGCAAAGGCCGTGCACAGGCCGAAGGGATCTCCCGGGCCGAGGAGGGTGAGTGTCTGTTCCCTCCCCTCGGCCGAGCTCTTGGAGAGTTTCACCTGGCCGTCGAGCACCACGGAGAGGCTCCTGACCGGGTCTTCCTCGTTCACGACCGCCTCGCCGGCCCGGTAGGTTCTGAGCAGGGCCTTTCGGGATATGGTCTCCAGGAGATCCTCTGAAAGTCCCTGGAAGAGAGGAGTTGAGCGGAGCTCGTTGTGTTTTTTCATAAATAATGCGCCCTGTTGATCTGGATCAATGAAATCTCCATCAGGAATGCCTAACTATACTGCAGATCCCAAAAAAACCAAAGCGACAAAGGATAAAGGAGGAACCAATGAGCAACAGCGAACAGATTGTCCATGCCGATGATACAACTTTTGAACCCCTTGTTCTCAAGTCCGACAGCCCTGCCCTGGTGGATTTCTGGGCACCCTGGTGCGGACCCTGCAGGGCCATCGGTCCGGTTCTGGAAGAGATCGCGAAGGAGTATGACGGAAGGCTCAGGGTGGTCAAGGTGAACGTGGACGAAAGCCCCGAGGTCTCCCGTAAATACGGGATACGGAGCATCCCCTCGCTGCTCTTCATCCAGGGCGGGGCCGTGAAGGAATCCCGGATCGGCACCATGCCCAAGGCCCAGCTGGCCGCCTTCATCGACAGGAACATGGGCTGAGGTCTGCCATGGGTGATTTCCTGGTGTTCATCGCAATCGTCGGTGTATGGTTCGTTCTCCAGGCCTGGGTATTGCCCAGGCTCGGGGTCCCCACGTGAGTCTCCCCCGGCTCCTGCCAGGTGGCAGACAGAAAAAAGGACAAGGGTAAGGACCATGGATAACCCTGGTCGTACAGGGTACGTACCTTTTCAATCACGGTGTGCGTCTTATTATTAAGAAGAAGGACTTGCTTCAGGGGTTTGTCCATGAAGAAGAGACAAAGCGGAATCTCCAGGCGGACGTTCCTCGCGGCTGCGGCGACCGCAGCCCTGGCCGGAACGGTGGGATTGCCAGAAAAGGTCAGAGCCGCAGGCAGCGGGACCGTTGCCACCCTCATCGACCTGAGCCTGTGCGACGGGTGCCGGGGCAGAGAAACGCCGGCCTGCGTCGCGGCATGCAGGGCGAAGAACGCAGGCGTGGTGCCGGTCCCTGTCGATCCCATCCCGGAACTGTTCCCCAGGGGCAGGATAGAAGACTGGTCGACGAGGCAGGGGGTGAAGGACCGCCTCACCCCGTACAACTACCTCTTCGTCCAGAAGGCGGACGTGGAATACGAAGGCAGGACGCAGACCGTCTACATCCCCAGGCGCTGCATGCACTGCGACAACCCTGCTTGCGCCACCATCTGCCCCTTCTCGGCAAATCACAAGTATGAAACCGGGGCGGTTGCCATCGACAAGGACATCTGCTTCGGCGGCGCCAAGTGCAAGGAGGTATGCCCCTGGGCCATTCCCCAGCGGCAGTCCGGCGTGGGCATCTACCTGCACATCCTGCCGACGCTCGCAGGCAACGGGGTCATGTTCAAGTGTGACCTCTGCCGGGACCTGCTCCTCGAAGGCAAGGAGCCCGTGTGCATCCCTGCCTGCCCGAGAAAGGCAATGAGCATCGGCCCCAGGGAAGAGATACTCGCCGAGGCCGAGCGGCGGGCTGCGGCAATGAATGGTTTCATCTACGGAAAGGAGGAGAACGGCGGCACCTCCACCCTGTACGTTTCGCCGGTGCCTTTCGATGCCCTGAATGCGGCCATCGAGAAGGGTCCGGGCAGGCCCCACCTGGCCGAGGCGCCGCGGAGGATGGAGAAGACCGATCCCATGGGCAAGGCAGTGATGGCCTCGCCGCTCCTCGGTGTCGTCGCCGGTGTTGCCGCCGTTGCAGGCGTGCGGATGAAGAAAGACAGGGAGGAGCCCCATGAGTGACCGTCTGACCGATGAAAAGGGGCTGGTGAAGAGGCACGACATCATCGTGCTCATCGAGCACTGGGCCATAGCGCTCTCAGGGCTTGCCCTGATCCTTACCGGGCTCTTCGAGCTCCCCATTGCCCGGCGCTACTTCGTCACCGAGATCCCGGGGCTGCGGTGGTCGGGAGACTATATCTTCTCACTGCAGCTGCACTACGCATTCTCGGTGGTCTTCATCGGCGCGAGCATGTTCCACGTGGTCTATCACGGGCTCATGGGACACCGGGCCATCCTGCCCAAGCGGGGCGACCTCAGGGATTCCTGGGAGGTGATCAAATCCTTCCTCGGCTCAGGGCAGGAACCACCTTTTGCAAAGTACCTCCCCGAGCAGCGCCTCGCCTATGTGGGGATTGTGGTCATCGTCGCCGGACTCATCGCGAGCGGGCTGGTCAAGACCTGGAAAAACCTCTTCGCCCCGGACATGTCCCTGACGGTCGTTCTCTGGGCCACCTGGGCCCACAACCTCTTCTTTGCCCTCTTCGTGCTTGCCTTTTTCGCCCACATGGCGGCCATACTCATCACGCCCAACCGGCCCATGATCCGGGCCATCCTTACCGGCTGGATACGACGCGACTACGCCGAGCACCGCCACCCCCTGTGGATCGCCGAGATGGCCGGTGACATGGCGCGTGAACGGGAGGGGGGCATGACAAAAGATGAGGGCCAAGAAGATAGAGTCATAGCCGAGTCGATGGAGGTCCCTTCTGAAGGGGATACGAGCCCGACGGCAGAAGGTTCTGCCGATGAGCGCGACGCATAACCCCCGGATCTTCCAGGAATCGAGCGGTTGTGGTAAGAAGCGGGGGGCAGGCCCCTGGAGAGCGGGACCATGAATCCCCCGGAAGAAGCATAATGGTGCAGAAACAGAGGAGCTGGAAAACCACGACCCCCACGGATGCCATACTGGAGAGCATCTCGGACGGGGTGTTCACCGTGGACGAGAACTGGATCGTCACCTCGTTCAACCGGGCCGCCGAGGAGATCACCGGCATACCCCGCAACCAAGCGGTGGGCCGGCTCTGTTCCGAGGTCTTCCGCTCCAGCATGTGCGAGGTGGACTGTGCGCTGAAGCGGACCCTCATGACCGGCAGGCCGATCATAGGCAGGTCCTGCTACATCATCGATACGCAGGGGCAGCGCATCCCCATCAGCGTCTCCACGGCCGTGCTGAGGGATGCGAGTGGGCGAGTCACCGGCGGGGCGGAAACCTTCCGCGACCTCACCGAGCTCGAGGAACTCCGCCAGGAACTGAAAGGGCGTTCCCATGTGGGGGAGCTGGTGAGCCGGAGCCCCACCATGCAGAAGGTGTTCGAGGTCATCCCTGCCGTGGCGGCCAGCCCCAGCACCGTGCTCATCCTCGGCGAGACCGGCACGGGCAAGGAGGTCGTTGCCAGGACCATCCATGCCCTGAGTCCTCGCCGCCAGGGGCCTTTTCTCGCGGTCAACTGCAGCGCGCTTCCGGACACTCTCCTCGAGTCCGAGCTCTTCGGCTACAAGGCAGGGGCCTTCACGGGGGCCACGCGGGACAAGCCCGGCAGGTTCGCCCTGGCAAAGGGCGGGACCCTGTTCCTCGACGAGATCGGAGATGTGAGCCCGGCGCTCCAGGTGAAGCTCCTGCGTGTCCTTCAGGAGCGGAAATATGAGCCGCTGGGCTCCACCCGGACCGAGACCGCGGATGCCAGGATCATCGTCGCCACCAACAGGGACCTGGCCAAACAGGTGAAACAGGGCCAGTTCCGCGAAGACCTCTACTACCGGGTGAACGTGGTCCGCCTCGAACTGCCGCCGCTGAGGAAGAGGAAGGAGGACCTCCCCATCCTGGTGGAGCAGTTCGTCGCACACTTCAACGCCCTGCAGAAGAAATCCGTCCAGGGGATCACCTCCGAGGCCCTCTCCCTGCTCATGGCCCACGACTGGCCGGGCAACATCCGGGAGCTCGAGAATGTCGTGGAGCGTGCCTTCATCCTCTGTGCCAGGGGCTCCATCGGTATCGGGCATCTGCCCGAAGAGCTGACCGAGCGCTATGCAAAGGGAAAGGCCCAGAGTGGGATGAGATCGGCCAGGGACCTTGTCGAGGCCCAGGCCATCCGGAAGGCCCTGGAGCGAAACGGGAACAGCCGCCTGGCCGCAGCCCGCGAGCTCGGCATCCACAAGAGCACCCTGTTCAGGAAGATGAGGCGGTACGGGATTGCAGTGCCGGAAAGAACAGGACCTGCCGGAGCCCGGAGGGAATAGACGCAACTTTGCGACCATCGTTAGAGGCCATAGTCGCAAAAAAGCGACCACCGGGGCCGGGTCAACATCCCAGAGAATATCAAGAAAACAGTATTTCCGGCATGTTGGCTGTCGCGAACACGATGTCGTGACCATGGCACGATCTGTGCTGGATACCTGGGCGGATGGACAGCAACGACCGCATGAAAACAGCATTCCCCTTCTGGAACAACAGGATCGCACCGGTCTTTGACGTGGCGCGGCAGCTCCTGGTTGTGGAGGTCGATGCAGGCCGGATTCTCAGCGAGAGCGAGGAAACCATACCGGCCGATGACCTGGGAGCGAAGGTCGAATGCCTGGCCAGGCTCGGGGTGCACACCCTGGTCTGCGGGGCCATATCGCGGCCCATGCAGGGACTTGTCTCCTCCAGCGGGATAACGCTCATCCCGTTCGTGGCCGGGGATCTGCACGAGGTGATCCAGGCCTGGATCGAGGGCAGGATCCATGATGACAGCTTTGCCATGCCCGGCTGCTGCTCGCAGGTGAGGCAAAGGGACGGGTCCGGTCGGCGTTGGTGCGAGATCGGGGATGCCTCCGGTACGTGCGGCTTCTGTGTATGCCCGCAGTGTTCCCATAGGGAACCCCACGTACGGGGCACCCCCTGCTCGCGGAAGCAATGCCCCACGTGCGGAAGTCCGCTGGTCAGGGGATAGGGTACGGGGATGGAAAGAGAAGGTTGCATACCATGAGTACGAACCCGGGAGGACCGTGGCAGTACAGGTGGGGCAAGAGGATCATCCGGAGGTCCCTGGGGAAAAGGCTTCCCGGTTCTTCGTTGATACTGGGACGCCTCTTCAGGAGGGCGCCCCTTCTCGGTCCTGTGCTGGCGTGGCTGGCAGGGGCAGCCGTGCACGATCTGCGGCAGCCGGACAGCAGGATCAAGGCCTTTGCTCGGCGCCTGCTCGAGAAGCGCAAGGCGCCCCAGCGCGTCAGGACCATAGTTGTGGAGCCATCGGCCATCGAGGGGCCTGATGACGAGAGGGACCACGCCGGCGGCGGCGGGAACAGACGGTAGGCTGGGCTAGGGGGGTATGCGATGAAGAAGATCGGCATCATCATCTGTGACCGCTACCGCGACTGCGGGGGCGGCAAGTGCTTCAGGGCGCTCAGAGAGCGGAAAGGTGCCTTTGCGAGGTACTCTGCCGGCGAAGAGGTCGAGATCGTGGGCTACTCGACCTGCGGAGGGTGTCCGGGGGGCAATGTGGAACAGGTCCCGGCAGAGATGAAGAAGAACGGCGCCGAGGTCATACACCTGGCAACGGGGTTCGTCGTGGGGTACCCTCCCTGCCCGTACATCGGTGAGTTCAAGAAGTACATAGAGACGCAGTACGGTCTGGACGTGGTTATCGGCACCCACCCCATCCCCCTGAAATACCTGACCGTTCACGAGCGGCTCGATTTCTGGGATCGCTCGGGCACGAGAGACCTGGCCGGAGACCTGATGGCGGAAGACCATGAGGTCATGCAGGCCTATGACTGAAGATCAGTTTTCCTGAATGGAAAGCTGAAAGGAGAAGACCATGAAGATTGCATTCACCACGTCCGGCGACGGCCTGGATGCCCCGATAGACATCCGGTTCGGCCGTGCACCGAAGATCCTCGTGTATGACCTGGATACCGGGGCCATCGAGGTCACCGACAACACCCAGAACCTGAATGCCTCCCAGGGTGCAGGCATCCAGGCGGCCCAGAACGTGGCCAGAACCGGAGCCAGGCACCTGGTGACAGGGCATTGCGGCCCCAACGCATTCAAGGTTCTGTCTGCCGCCGGGATCACGATCTACACAACGGATGCCCCCACCATCTCCGAGGCCATCGACCGGTTCAGGGCAGGCAGCCTGACCCCGGCGAATGCAGCGGACGTCGAGGGGCACTGGGTATGACAGGGCAGAGACCTTCCGCGGTGCATATAAACTATGAGCCCATCGGCGTCATCCGCAGTCAGCACACCGTGCCCGAGCAGACGCCGATCCAACCCGTCTATGCACGGGGGTGCCCCGGCAGGGCCGAGGTGCTGCCCGAGTATGTGGAAGGACTGAAAGACCTCGAGGGATTTTCTCATGTCATCCTCATTTATCATTTTCACTGCACTGAAACCGTACATCTGACCGTGCAGCCCTTCCTCCAGGACGTCGATCACGGGGTGTTCTCCACCCGGGCGCCGTGCAGGCCCAACCCCATCGGCCTGAGCATCGTGGAACTGGTGAGCCGGGAAGGCACGATCCTTCATCTCGACGGGCTGGACATCCTCGACGGCACACCCCTGCTCGATATCAAGCCCTATGTGGGCAGGTTCGACCGCATCGAGGGGACGCGGGACGGCTGGCAGCACGAGGTGGATGAATCCACGGCCCGCAGGCGGGGCCGGCGCGGATACAGACCCGGCAGGAAACCGGAGGCAACGTCGTGATCATCTCTGTGGCGTCGGGAAAAGGGGGGACGGGAAAGACCACGGTGTCCGTGAACCTGGCGCGGGTATCCCCCGCGCCGGTGCAGCTCCTGGACTGCGACGTGGAGGAACCGAACTGCCACCTGTTCCTGGGGGGCGAGCTGAAGGACCGGGATGTGGTCACCATGCCCGTGCCCGAGGTGGACGTCGCGCTCTGCAACGGCTGCGGCGCCTGCAGCGCCATCTGTGAGTTCAACGCCATCGCGGCGCTGAAAGACGAGGCCCTCGTGTTCGAGGAACTCTGCCACGGGTGCGGTGGCTGCACCCTGGTCTGTCCCACCAAGGCCATCACCGAGAAGGACCGCCGCATCGGCGAGGTCGAGGTCATCCAGGCCGGCCACATCTCTCTCGTCCAGGGCAGGATCGACGTGGGCGTGGCCATGGCGCCGCCGGTCATACGGGCCGTGAAGGAACGCCTCGACGGGCAGGGCATGGCAATCCTGGACGCGCCTCCGGGCACCTCGTGTCCGGTCATCGCCACCATCAAGGACACCGACCTGGTCATCCTGGTCACCGAGCCCACCCCCTTCGGGCTGCACGACCTGAGCCTGGCCGTGGACATGGTCAGGGAGCTCGCCGTCCCGTTCGGGGTGATCGTCAACCGGGTGGGTATCGGTGATAATCGGGTCCATGCCTTCTGCAGGGACGAGGGGGTGCCCATTTTCATGGAGATACCCGATGATCGCCGCATTGCCGAGGCCTATTCCAGGGGAGAACTCATGGTGGATGCGCTGCCCGAGTACCGCGATCTCTTCGGCAGGCTCCTGGCGACGGTGAAGGGGTATGATAAACAGGCAAGGAGGGCGACCCATGCCGACCTATGAATATGAATGCACGGCGTGCGGCCTGCATTTCGAGCGCGAGCAGGCCATGACCGATGCACCGCTGGAACACTGTCCCCAGTGCGGAGGTGCGGTCCGCAGGGTGGTCAGCGGCGGCACGGGGTTTTACTTCAAGGGCGGCGGTCCGGGAAGGGCCGCATCCCGTACAGGCTCGTGCTCTCTGGAGACCACGGGAAAGACCTGCTGCGGGAGGGGTGAACGCTGTGGAGCGCCCCGGTGCGAGGAGTGAGGCTGTCGTGAGCGGTCAGGGTCGAAGCATACAGGAGCTTGTCGTCATCAGCGGCAAGGGTGGTACGGGCAAGACCAGCCTGGCTGCCTCGCTGGCCGTGCTGGCACAGGACGCGGTCATAGCGGACTGCGACGTGGACGCGGCGGACATGCACCTGCTCCTGAAGCCGCAGGTCATGTCGAAGAACGAGTTCGTCAGCGGCCGCGAGGCCGTGATCAGGCAGCAGGACTGCACCGGGTGCGGCACCTGCGAGGACCTGTGCCGGTACGATGCCATCGTGCGGGACAAGACAGGATCGGGCCGGGACACCTTCCGTGTTGACCCCGTATCCTGCGAGGGCTGCGGGGTGTGCGCGCACTTCTGTCCGGAGCAGGCCATCGATTTTCCCGACCGTTCCTGCGGGCACTGGATGGTCTCGCAGACCAGGTGCGGGCCCATGGTCCACGCCAGGCTGGGCATCGCGGCCGAGAACTCGGGCAAGCTCGTCTCCATGGTGCGCAGCGAGGCCCGTCGCATCGCCGAGGAGCAGGGGCATTCCCTGATCATCGTGGACGGCCCCCCGGGCATCGGCTGCCCGGTCATCGCGTCTTTGGGCGGTGCTACACAGGTGCTCGTGGTCACCGAGCCCACGGTATCCGGGGAACACGACCTCGAACGGGTCCTCGCACTGGCGAGGCATTTCGGGGTCCCGGCAGTGATCTGCGTGAACAAGTGGGACCTGAACCCTGCCATGACAGAGCGGATAGAGAAGCATGCCATGGGGGCCGGGGCCCGGCTCGCAGGTCGCATCAGGTACGATCCCGGCGTTACCAGGGCACAGATCAGGGAACTCACCGTGGTGGAGACGGATACGGACTCGGCCGGCGACATCAGACAGGTATGGGAGAATCTTACGCCATCAGGAGGCTGAAATGGATACGGACGCACACAGGACACTTTCAGGCACAGCCATGGACCATGCCGAGAACCCGAGGAACATGGGGCCCCTGCCTGCCTTCAATGGACATGCCAGAGTCACCGGTCCCTGCGGCGACACCATGGAGGTCTGGATCTTGGTCAAGGGAGGCAAGGTGGAAAAGGCATCATTCACCACGGACGGGTGCGGTCATTCCCAGGCCTGCGGCAGCATGGCCACGAGCCTTGCCCAGGGGGTGAGCCTGGAAGAGGCCGCGGTCATGGAACAGCAGGATATCCTCGATGCGCTGGGCGGTCTGTCCCGGGACCACGAGCACTGTGCCCTGCTGGCGGCCAACACCCTGAGGGCAGCCTGCGAGAACTATGTACACAGCACGGTGCAGGGGCGCCGGAAGGACCGTCCCGAGGAGACAAAGGCGTGCGGTACCTGCACCGACTCATCCTGTTCGGCCCGCACGCGCAAAGAGGGCGAGAGCGACAAGGACTTCGAGGAACGGCAGAGGCTCGAGAACAGGCTCTGCAGGATAAAGCGCAAGATCGTGGTGCTCTCCGGCAAGGGTGGTGTGGGCAAGAGCACGGTGGCGGTGAACCTGGCCGTTGCCCTGTCCATGGACGGGTGGACCGTGGGGCTCCTGGACGCCGATATCCATGGTCCCAGCGTGCCTACCATGCTGGGCCTTGAGGGACGGAAACCGGAAAGCCGCGACGGAGAGATTTTGCCCATCGAGATCGGCGGGCTCAAGGTCATGTCCATAGGATTCTTTCTCTCCAGCCAGGACGACGCCGTGATCTGGCGCGGCCCCATGAAGATGGGGGCCCTCAAGCAGTTTCTCCGGGACGCGGCCTGGGGCGACCTCGATTTCCTCATCATCGACTCTCCCCCGGGGACGGGCGATGAACCCCTGTCCATCTGCCAGCTCATCGGCAACCTCGACGGCGCGGTCATCGTCACCACACCTCAGCGCCTGGCCGAGGTGGATGTGCGCAAGTCCATATCGTTCTGCAGGCACCTCGGAGTGCCTGTCCTGGGCGTGGTGGAGAACATGAGCGGCTTTGTCTGTCCGCGCTGCGGCGAGGTCACCACGGTCTTCCGGTCCGGCGCCGGCCGCCGCATCGCCGAGGACATGGGCGTGCCGTTCCTCGGGTCGATCCCCATGGACCCGGGTGTCGCAGAGGCCTCGGACGAAGGCTGTCCGTTCATCCACGCCTATGCGAAATCGGCCACAGCCGGCATCATGCAGGAGATCATCCGTCCCATCGCGGAACCGAGCGAGCAGGAGCGGACTGAATAACAGAAGAACGAACGTAAAGGAGAGATGATATATGCGTATTGCCATACCGGTAGCAAACGGAACACTGTGCATGCACTTCGGTCACTGCGAGCGCTTCGCGCTTGTCGATGTGGACCCGGCCACCAGGAAGATCACGGGCCGCCAAGACGTGGCGGCCCCTGCCCACCAGCCCGGCCTGCTGCCCCCCTGGCTCGCCGAGCGCGGCGCCACCTTTGTCATCGCAGGCGGCATGGGCCAGCGGGCCATCGCCCTGTTCAACCAGCAGGGCATTCAGGTCCTCGTAGGCGCCCCTGCCTTGGCCCCCGAGGCCCTCGTGGAGGAGTACCTGGCGGGCAGGCTCCAGGGCGGACAGAATGTCTGCGACCATTGACCTGTCAAGGGCACGGGGAGAAGAATAGAAATAAATAGGTTAGATCTAAGGAGGATCGATTGGCAGACAGGAAGAGAATCGTGATAATCGGCGGGTCCGCGGCAGGACCCAAGGCGGCGGCAAAGGCACGGCGCATGGACGAGCATGCCGAGGTGGTGATCCTCCAGAAGGACGCGGATCTCTCGATGGCGTCGTGCGGTTACCCCTATTACGTCGGAGGGTACTTCGACGACCGGAACATGCTGCTGTGCACGCCTGCGGGCATCGTGCGGGACCCCCAGTTCTATCTCAACGCAAAGAACATCAAGGCAGGAACCAACACCGAGGTCACCGGCATCGACAGGAAAGCGCACGAGGTGTCTTTCAAGAGCCTGCTGACCGGCGTGACAGGCACCGTAGCCTACGACAAGCTCGTCATAGCCACGGGCGCAACCCCCAGGATGCCCCCGATACCGGGGGTGGACCTCAAGGGCATCACCACCCTCCAGTCCATGAAGGACGCGGACTTTCTCAGGAGGGTGCGCGACGAGGGCACCATCAAGAAGGCGGTCATCATCGGCGGTGGTCTCATCGGCATCGAGACCTGCGAGGCCCTGCAGCTGGCCGGCGTGGAGATCACGGTCATCGAGCTGCTGCCCCAGCTGCTGACCTTCCTGGACTGGGACCTGGCCAAGCTCGTGGAAAATCACGTGAAGACCAAGAATGCCAACGTCATTACCGGCAACGGCATCGTCGAGTTCCTGGGCGAGAACGGCAGGCTCACCGGGGTGAAGCTGGCCAACGGGACCGAGCTGCCCTGCGAGCTCGCCGTGGTCGCCATCGGCGTTATACCCAACGTGAAGCTTGCCAGGGAGGCAGGGCTTTCCATCGGGGCAACGGGCGGCATCGAGGTCAACGAGTACATGCAGACCTCGGACCCGGACATCTACGCCGTGGGTGACTGCGTGGAGACCGTGCACCGTATCACAGGCAAAAAGGTGCTGGCCCCGTACGGCGATCTGGCAAACCTCCAGGGCAGGGTGGCTGGAGAGAACGCGGTGATGGGCAACACGGTCATCTTCCCCGGCACGATCCAGACCGGCATCTGCAAGGTCTTCGACTATTCTGCGGGGTCCACCGGCCTGTCCGAGACCTCGGCGAAAAAGAACGGCTACGACGATATCGTCACCGTGATGAACGCGAGCACGGACAAGCCGAATTTCATGGGCGGCGAGCTCATCATCACCAAGCTGGTGTGCGAACGCTCCACCGGGAAGATCCTCGGCGCCCAGTGCATCGGCCCCGGCAACGCGGCCAAGCAGATCGCCCAGTGGGCCATGGCCATCCAGGCGGGCATGCACGTGGAGGACATCGTGAACGCGGACCTGCCGTACGCACCTCCCTTTTCGCTCGCCATCGACCACTTCATCGCCACGGCCCACCTCATGCAGAACAAGCTCAAGGGAAGGCTCAAGGGCGTCTCGCCCATGGAGGTCAGGAAGAAGCTCGACGAGAAGGACAGGCCCTTCTTCATCGATGCCCGGGGTCCCGACGAGTACGAGCAGGTGCGCCTGGGCATCGGCGAGACGCTGATCCCGCTGGGCGCCCTGAGGAGGCGACTCGGGGAGCTTCCCCAGGACAAGGACAGGGAGATCGTCTGCTACTGCAAGATCTCGCTGAGGGGCTACGAGGCAGCCCTGGTGCTCGAGGCCAACGGGTGGAGGAACGTCAAGGTCATGGAGGGCGGCATCGCGGCGTGGCCCTATGCGAGGGAGAAGTGATCTCCCTGCGGTGTGATTCTCTTCACTGGTGAGAAATGGGAGCGGCCGTACACGGCCGCTCCACGATGAACGTGAAGGAGGGATCTATGAAGATGCAAGAAGTTGACAAGGTGGAAATCCTCACCCTGCAGGACAACTACATCGACATCACGGCACTGGACAACTCGGCGGTCGTGCAGCGGGCGGTGCCGCTCAAGGACATGCAGATCAAGAATTCCGTCCTGGCGGAGCACGGGTTCTCGGCCTTTGTCACGGTCCATGCGCAGGGCAAGGCATCGTCCCTGCTCTTCGATTTCGGGTTCTCCGAGGACGGGGCAGCACGCAACGCCGCCATGCTGGGAGCGGATGTAGGTTCTGCGAAGGCCTTCGTGCTGTCCCACGGGCATTCTGACCACACCGGCGGGATCCAGAAGTTCAGCGCCCTCGTCGCCGGCAACAAGGACGCCGTTGAGTTCGTCTGCCACCCCGCGGCCTTCAAGAAGTCGCGGTACCTGAAGTTCGGCGAGGAGATCAAGGTCTACTTCCCCGAGTTCACCAAGGACGCCGTGCTCAAGGAGGGGTTCAGGCTCGTCGAGACCACCGAGCCCTACCCGCTCCTGGACGGGAGTGCCCTGTTCCTCGGCGAGGTGCCCCGGCTCACCGACTTCGAGAAGGGCTTTCCCATCGCCCACCGGGTGGAGGACGGTCACGAGCAGTGGGATGCCATCGAGGACGACACCGGCATCGCGGTGAACGTGAAGGGCAAAGGGCTCGTTGTTTTAACCGGCTGCTCGCACGCGGGCGTGGTGAACACGGTCCGTCACGCCATGAAGGTGGCAGGCGTGGACAGGGTGTGTGCGGTGATCGGCGGGTTCCACCTGAGCGGCCCCTTCTTCGAGCCCATCATCGAGCGGACAACGGACGAGCTCAAGGCCCTGAACCCGCTCTATGTCGTGCCCACCCACTGCACGGGACGCAAGGCCATCATGCACATCGAGCGCGAGATGCCGGGGCAGTTCATCCTGAACATGTCCGGGACGAAGCTGACCTTCAGTGCGTGATTGCACGGTCGCTGAGGGACAAAGGGTGTCTGACTAACCACAATCTGAGGAGGAAACAATATGAAGAACCTATTATACAAGGTGGTCGCACTGGCTGTCATCCTGGGATCCACTGTTTTTGGGGCACCCCAGTATGCCCAGGCAGAGCCCAAGGGGACCGTGGTCATGTTCCATGCGGGGAGCCTTACCATGCCCTTCGAGACCATGGAAAAGGAGTTCGAGACCATGTATCCGGGCGTTGACTTGCAGCGCGAGGCAAGCGGCAGTCAGGCGGCGGCGCGCAAGGTCACGGATCTGAACAAGCCCTGCGACATCATGGCATCGGCGGATTTCAAGGTCATAGACAAACTCCTTGTCCCCAAGCATGCAGACTGGAACATCCGATTCGCCACCAACCAGCTCGTGCTCTGCTATACTGACAAGAGCAGGTTCGCCAAGGATGTGAATGCCGACAACTGGTACGAGATCCTCCAGAAGAAGGAGGTTGTCTGGGGGCACTCGGACCCAAACCTGGATCCATGCGGGTACCGAGCCCTCATGGTGCTCCTGCTGGCTGAGAAGTACTACAAGAAGCCCGGCATCTACGACAGGATGATCGCGAATCGCCCCCAGGCCAATGTGAGGCCCAAGTCCGTGGAGCTCGTTTCATTGCTCCAGACCGGCAACATGGACTACGCGTGGGAGTATCTCTCCGTGGCCGTGCAGCACGGGCTGAAGTATGTGACATTGCCAGATGAGATAAACCTGGGCGACTACAAGAAGGATGACTTTTACTCCCAGGCCGTGGTGAAGGTGACCGGGAGCAAGCCGGGCGAGTTCATGGACATGAAGGGTGAGTCGGTCACCTACGGGGTCACCCTCATAAAAGACGCCCCGAACAGGGAGGCCGCCGTGGCGTTTCTCAAGTACCTGCTCGATCCCAAGGGTGGTCTGAAGGTCCTCAAGGACCAGGGCCAGCCGCCCTTCGTCCCCTGCAGGGTCCCCACGGAACAGATGAAATCCGCACTGCCCGCAGAACTGAAGGGCCTCGTCGAAGTGAAGGACTGACAGGAAGAACATCATGGCGAGGAGGGAGCCGTTCTACTGGGTGTCGGTGTCCTGCGGCATCGTGGTCCTGGCATTCATTCTCCTGCCGCTGGTGGAGATGCTCACGGCGCCCTCCTCGGCCATGCTCAAGGAAACGCTTCACGACAAGAACGTTGTCCAATCGATCTGGCTGAGCGTATACACGGCTTTTGCCGCGGCGGGCATATCCTTCGTGGTGGGAACGCCGCTCGCCTACGTGCTCGCCCGGTCGAGGTTCAGGGGCAAGCACCTCATCGAGAGCATCATCGACCTGCCCATCGTGATCCCGCACCCCGTGGTGGGCATCGCCATCCTGGGCGTGGCCGGGAGGAACCACTGGCTGGGCCAGATCATGAGCGAACTCGGCATCAGGATCATGGGCACTACGATGGGCATCATCGCGGTGCTCACCTTCGTGGGCATGCCCTTCTACATCAATGCCCTCAAGAGCGGGATTGAGGCCGTCTCCCCACGACTCGAGAACGTGTCCCGCAGCCTGGGCGCCTCCATGTGGGGCACCTTTGCCCGGATCACCTTTCCCCTTGCATGGCGCAGCGTTCTGGTCGGGATCATCATGTGCTGCGCGCGGGCCATCAGCGAGTTCGGGGCTGTCGTGGTGGTGGCCTACCACCCCATGATCGCGCCGGTACTCATCTACGAGCGTTACGAGGCCTACGGGCTTAAGTACTCCCAGCCCGTGGCCGTTTGGCTGGTGCTTGTATGCCTGACCCTGTTCCTGGTCCTGAGGGTCCTGGCGCTGCCTGGGAAGAAGACCGCATGATCGAGATCAGGGGTCTCAGGGTCCATCTCGGCGAATTCCGCCTCCGGGATATCGACCTTTCCATCGAGGACGGGGGATTCTTTGTGCTCATGGGCCCCACCGGTGCGGGCAAGACCGTCCTGCTGGAGGCCATCGCGGGGCTGGTCCCGGTTCTGGGAGGAAGCATAGCCGTCGGCGGCAGGGATATCACGCGGTCGCAGCCGGAGAAACGTGGTGTGGGAATCATGTACCAGGACTATGCCCTCTTCCCGCATCTGAGCATTGAGCACAACATAACCTTTGGCCTGCGCTATCACCGGCACGACAGGACGGCCGCCCGGCAGCGCTTCGGCAGGCTCGTGGACGATCTCGGCATCGGCCACCTTCTGCATAGGCACCCGGAGACGCTCAGCGGGGGAGAACTCCAGCGGGTGGCCCTGGCACGGGCCCTCATGGTGGAGCCGCGGGTGATCCTGCTGGACGAACCCCTCTCCGCCCTGGACCCCGGATTCAGGGAAGACATCCGTCTGCTGCTCAAGCAGCTCCACAGGAACTCGCACATCACCTTTTTCATGGTGACGCACGACTTTTCCGAGGCCCTGACGCTCGCCACCAGCGCGGCGGTCATGCATGACGGGGCCATCGTGCAGACCGGGACGGTCCGGGACATCTTCCAGAGGCCCACGAGTTCCTTCGTGGCGGATTTCGTGGGCATGAAGAACATCCTGCCTGCGGTTTTCGACAGTACCACGGCCCGCGTGGGCGAGCTTTCCATCGAAGTCCCGCATCTGCACGAGAACTCCAGCGGCTATGTCGCCATCCGTCCCGAGGATATCGTGCTCAGCCTCGATCCCCTGGAATCAAGCATGCGCAACTCGTTCGTCGGCGTCATCCGGGGCATCGTCGATCAGGGATTCCTCTACGAGGTTCATGTATCCGTGCGCGACCAGGTGTTCAAGTCACTCGTCACCAAGGGTTCGGCAGTGGACCTGGGGCTCGACATCGGCACTGACGTGCAGGTCTCGTTCAAGACCTCGGCCGTGCACATGTTCTGAAAATAGGATCTCGCCTGCGGGGTCGGATCACAGGCCCCTGGTGATGTCTTCCCGTGAAAGCCAGGGCCGCTTGTCCTTCCCCACGGTCTTGGACGTCTCCGCCACGATCCAGTCAAAGGGCAGGTCGGCGTAATGACCGAACTTCTCGACGTACTCGATGTACTTCCCGCCATTGAGATCCTCGAGGGGCAGGGTGGCGTCGGTCTGTCCGTCCCATTCGACCACAGGCACGCCGATCTTTGCGCACAGGGTGCTGTCAAAGGTCGGGGCCATGCTCACCCAGGTTCCCTCCAGGAAGAGCTGGGTATAGCCGTGGCGGGGGAAGATGTTGGTCCCGGTCAACGCCACGATCTTTGCCGGGGCCTTGTGGTTGCGGATGCGGGCAAAGGCGAGGCGGGCCGGGATGCCCGCGGCGCGGGCCAGGGCGGCCAGCAGCACCGCCTTCTGGACGCAGTATCCCTTGCCCCACGCCAGGATGCGCGAGGCCGTGAAGTCCTCTTTGAAGACCGAGATCATGTAGAGGCTGTAGGGGATCTCGTCGCGCACATGGCGAAAGAGCCTGAGCGCCTTTTCCCGGGGGGTAAGGCATCCCTCGGTGAGCTCGCTGGCCGTTGCCCTGATGGTGGCGTGGTCGCAGTCGATGGTGTCCGTGGGCCTGAGGTATTTTTCTCTCTCAGTCATGTCTCTTCTTCCGTGCCTTTCCTGTCCAGTTCCCTTTTTTGATGAGCGACCGGGCGAACTTCTTGCCCAGGGCGATCAGCGTCAGCACCGGGGGGATGCCACCGGAGCGCGGCATGACGCTGTTGTCGCACACGTAGAGGTTCTCCACGTCCGTCATGAGGTTTGTATCCACCACGGAGCCCATGGCCGCGGTGCCGCCCGGGTGGCCGCCGATCCCCTTGGCCACCGATATGGTGGAGGGGATCACCCCTGCCCGGATCATGATTGCCTTCGCCGCCTCCACGCCTTTGGCCATGGTCTTCTCGTCTTTCACGGTGAAGGTCTTGTGCAGAGTGCCGTCGGGTTCTATCCTTCCCGAGGGCTCGTCGCAGAGCTTGACGAACATGCCCACCAGGCCTCTCAGCTGGGCGACCCTCCAGGCGTAGGGGAGGTGCAGGGCCGCGATCTGGGCCATGAAGGCGTTCACCGCGCCCACGTTGCCCATCACGAACTCACCCACGTGGGACTCGTCCGCAAAGGTGTAGGTGATCTCGTGCCAGGTGCCCGCGCCATCCGACGAGAGCCCCACCATGACCGACATGGGGTCGGTGAAGAAGTTTGTCCCGGCACTGCTGATCCCGGATGCCTGGAGGATGAGGGGTGTGCCCAGACCGCCCGCGGCCAGGATGACCCGGCCGGCCTCCACCACCAGGGATCCTTCGGGCGTCCTTGCATAAACACCTGCAGCGGCATTGCCCGAGCGTATGACCTTGCGCACGTCGCAGCGAGTCATGACCCGGGCACCCAGTGCCATGGCCTCGTAGAGGTAGTCCCGGGCCGTCCACTTGGCCCCCCTCCTGCAGCCGAACAGGCAGCGGTCGCATGCGGGGTCGCACAGGCCGGGGTCGATGAACCGCTCCTGGGGCTCCATGGCGTACCCCAGCCCGGAGGCAGCCTCCACGATCCTGGCGGTGCCCGGCCAGTTCCTGTAATAAGACTCGGGGATGGGCCGGATGCCGAGCTCCTCCTTGGTCTCCCCCACCTCCGCATACAGGTCGATGCCCAGCTCCTCCCTGAGGAAGGCCGGGGGATCGTAGGAATTGCCCGAATAGATCATGGTGGACCCGCCGGTGGTGATGCCCCTGCGGATGAGCACCCCCTCCCGTGACCGCTGGATGTCGTACATGGTGGCATAGGCCAGGATGCTGCCGACGGGGAGCTGGTGGTCCCTCCCCTTTTCGAGGACGAGGACGTCCTCTCCCGCCCTGGCGAGCTCCCGCGCTATGGTGGCGCCGCCCGGTCCGGTTCCCACGACCACCGTTTCAGCCTTGACGGTATGCACGTGATTCCCCCCTTGTGGAGTGTCGGCCGCGTTCATGCTGCCACATGCGGACCTGGAAGCAAAGGGAAAACAAAGTACCAGGCAAAGGCTTTTTCATTATGTTAAGCTTGTCATAAAAAACATTTTACCTTAGACTCCCTCCCCGATATCTCATCCTGGGAAAGAAAGGTCATCGTATTCATGGATCGATCAAAACGGATGTACATGGTTGTCATGGTTTTTGTCGTAGTCTCCGTACAGCTCATGTTCCTTTCGGGGCAGGCCTATGCTGACAAGAAGATAACAGCGGCCGTGGTCGCGGGGTTCATCATGCCCTTTGGAGAGATTGCAGCCGCCTACGAGGCGAAGACCAGCGTCAAGATCGTGCCCACGTACACGTCGGCAGGAAGGTTCTACGGTCAGATCGTCAACGGTGCGCCCTATGACATCTTCCTCTCCGCAGACAGGGAAAGGCCTGACCTGCTTCACGAAAAGGCACTGTGTGAGAAGCCTTTCGTCTATGCGAAGGGCGAGCTTGTCCTCTGGTCTTCGAACCGGAGTTTCTGTGACTCTCCCGACTGGCGATCGGCCCTCGCGCGCGATGGCGTGAAAAAGATCGCTATAGCCAACCCTGAAACCGCCGTGCATGGTGGGCGGGCGAAAAGGGCACTCGAGGATGCCGGCCTCTGGAACGCGGTTACCCCGAGACTCGTCTATGCGCCGGACCTGTCCCAGGTATTTCAGTTTGCCTCGGAGGGAGCCGTTGATGTGGCCTTCTGTTCCCTCGCGCATGCTTATACGGACAAGGGGAAAACGGGTTGTTATTATGAAATGAAGGGGGTTCCTGCTGTCGTGTATTCGGCTTGCGTGCTGAAGAACGCGAAGGAGATCGACCGTACCCGCGATTTTGCCGCGTTTCTCGTTTCCACGGAAGCTGAAACCATAAAAAAGAAATACGGGTATACCAGGATCACAGACGATCGCTGATGCACAGAGCACGAGGAGAAGAGAGGACATCCCGCATGATTCTCGAACAGGCCCGCAAACGGCTCATGGAGCTCATCGACACCCCGACCATCAGGAATGGGGAGATAACCATCACCTGCAAGACACTGACGCCCGAAGAGGCCATCGGCAACCCGCTGCACGACGACTATCCCATCCAGCTGGGCAAGGAGCGGATGATCGAGGCCGATTTCCTGGGCAGAAAGGGACAGGCCTTCTCGGATTCCTGCTCCAATTTAACCGGCAAGGTTCGCGACATCCTTTCCCTGGATCTGGAAACGAATGCGCGGAGGGCCTCGTCGCGTCGCTGAACGCCATCATGGCCCACCTGGGAAGGGTCCCCGAATCGATCCACTGCAAGGACAACGATCTCATGAAATGCGCAGACCACCTGCATGATGCCCTGAGGGGTCAGTTCATCAGTGCGGATAATGTCCTGCTCGTCGGCCTGCAGCCGCGCTTTCTGGAACAGCTGGCAGCGATCAAGACCGTGCGGGTCTGCGACCTGAACCCTGATGTCATTGGAACGATCAGATCGGGCGTCGTGATCGACGGTCCGGATCGTTTTTCTGAGAACGCCGCATGGGCCGGTGCGATCTTCGCCACCGGGAGCACGGTGGTGAATGGAACCATCGACGAGATACTGGATGCGGGCCGGGACACCTTTTTTTACGGCGTAACCGTCACCGGGGTAGCCAGCCTGCTCGGGCTGAAGCAGTTCTGCCACGTTATCGAGCAGGCAAAATCAAGTCACTGTCTCGCCCACGAGCAATCCCACATACCACAATGAACGCAGGGGTGAAGGGGAATCCCTTCACCCCTGCGCAGCATGGTACGATCGAGGCTCACCAAAGCTTCACATCGAAGAAGAGCCTGTATTGGAACCGGTATGCGTCCCGCATGAGCTTTGCCATGGAGAGGAAGAAGAGGTTTGGCACGGGCACGAGCATCCGCCACCGGAACAGCCCTGCCGTCACCAAGGCCGCAAGCAGCCTCAAGAGCGGGAAGTGGTACTGGTAATCAAAGCGTTCGTGTCCGTAGTTGAAGATCCGCAGCAGGTGGTTGAGCTGGATGGGGGTGAAGAGCTGCCCGGGCTCCCGGGGGTTCCTCTCTTTCCATGCGGCAAAGGCCTCCTCCGAGCTGAAGAAGTAGTTCATGTCGCAGGGGAAGATGAAGTCCCCCTCGTGACCAGGCGTGGTCAGCCACTGCCCAAAGGGCCGGCCCCAGTAGATTCTCAGGCTCTTGGGCTCGTAATCCAGAAGCATGCCGTCCTTTCCCGTTATGGACACGGGTGCACCCGTCTCGTGGCACACGGACTCCATGCGCACCTCCTTGCCCGGGAAGAAGTACGAGATCGTGACGGACTCCACCGGGCACTCGCCGAACCACTTCTGCTCGCCGCCGACGAAGACCCTGTGGTGGTTCTTGAAATTGGCAAAGGGCCTGGCGTAGAAGATCTCGCCCATCCCGGGCAGCACGCAGTCCTTTGGGAGCCGCTGCCCCATGAACTCCTTGAGGTGGAGGTGCTGCTCGTTCTGCAGGGCGATGATGACCCCGCCTTCCAGGTCGTGGAGGCTCCTGCGGACTGTCTCCGCGGACAGGCCCAGATCCGCGCAGATGTCGGCCACCGCCGGTGCACGCCCGGTATCCAGGACCGATTCGTAGATGTGTCTCTTCACCCGCTTCGTCTCGTCGCTGTACCTGTTGACATGAAACAGTACCGTATCACTGAACTTGGGCATGGCTTCTCACTCCTCTATCCCGATATGTCTCCCCGTCTCTTGCGGGCAGGTCCTGGGTCAGGTCATTGCAGAAGTTCTCTATCCCCGAGGCTGCGTAGTCGCTTCCCAGGGTGAAATCCTCGATGGGCCTGCCGAAACGGAGCAGGCTCACGAGCCTGAACAGGGGCATGATACTTGCTTCGTGGTAAGCGCTCGACACGCCCAGGCTCGCGACGACCTCCGCCCCCATCCGGCTGAGCAGGCGCGCCATGGGTTTCTCGATGAGCTCGAGTTCGAATGATTGCAGGGGCGGGCCGCCGAAGGTGGCGAACGAGCCAATCTTCTTGCCCCGGATGCCCCGTACCGTCTGGAGGTACCGGGCGAGCGGATACGAGAGCTGCGCCCACTTCGGCCCGCCGATGCAGATGCGGTCGAAGCCGGACACATCGGGGTATCGAAGGGGCTGGATGTCCTCCTCGACCTGGCAATAGGTCTCGATGTGGTGCCGCCTCCAGGAACTGCTTACCAGGCCGCAGGCGATGGAAGGGTAGCGGGGAAAGTCCCTGGCCGCCTCGCGGAGCCATGAATAGTAAATTGCCGGTCTGATGACATCCCATTCAATGGTGTGCCCCCTCGTCTTCAGATCGTCGCCTATGGCAAGAGCCAGTCGCTCCGTATACCCGGTGCGGGAAAAGAACGAAATGAGGATGTTCATGTCATATCTCCCTATACCAGAATGAAAATAGTTACCTCGTTGAAGAATACAATGGATGAACTATGGATTGTCGTGTTCTAGGCGGGAAAAGGGCCGATATTCGGGGCGCGGCGGATAGGGGGAGGCAAACGCTGGCAGGGCCGTATCGATTCTACGGCGGCCGCGGGACCGCGACCGCCTGTTGAGGTTTCTCGGGGTGCCCGGTCACCTCCATGCTCCGATCAGGCGAGGTCGAAACGGTCAAGGTTCATCACCTTGGTCCAAGCCGCCACAAAGTCCTGGACGAACTTCTTCTGCGCGTCTTCGCTCCCGTAGACCTCTGCCAGGGCCCTGAGCTGTGAATTCGAGCCGAAGACGAGGTCGACCCGCGTGCCGGTCCATTTGACTTTGCCGGTCTTGCGATCGCGCCCCTCAAAGATGTCCCCGGCGCCGGACACCGCCTTCCACTCCGTGTTCATGTCGAGCAGATTCACAAAGAAGTCATTGGTGAGCGTCTCTGGCCGCTTGGTGAAGACGCCGTGCTGCGATCCTCCGAAGTTGGTATTCAGGACGCGCATGCCGCCGAGGAGCACGGCCATTTCGGGCGCGGTAAGGGTCAGCAGTTGCGCCTTGTCAATGAGCAGCTCTTCGGACGACACGGCATAGCGTGACTTCTGGTAGTTGCGGAAGCCATCCGCGACCGGCTCGAGCACGTCGAAAGAGGGGGCATCGGTCTGCTTCTGCGAGGCGTCCATGCGTCCCGGAGTGAAAGGAACATTCACCTTGTGACCAGCCTTCTTCGCGGCCTGCTCGACGCCTGCACAGCCGGCCAGAACAATCAGGTCGGCCAGCGATACCTTCTTTCCACCGGTAGCAGCGTTGTTGAAGGTGTTCTTGATGCCCTCCAGGGTCTTGAGCACCTTCGCCAGCCGGGCAGGCTGATTGACTTCCCAGTCCTTCTGCGGTGCGAGGCGGATGCGGGCACCGTTGGCGCCGCCGCGCTTGTCGGAGCCGCGGAAGGTGGACGCCGAGGCCCAGGCAACCGATACCAGCTCGGAGACGGGCAGGCCGGAAGCCAGGATCTTGGCCTTCAGCGAGGCGATGTCCTTCGCAGTGATCAGTTTGTGATTGACCGCAGGGATGGGGTCCTGCCAGATGAGTTCTTCGGCCGGAACCTCCGGTCCGAGATAGCGTGAGCGCGGGCCCATGTCGCGGTGGGTCAGCTTGAACCATGCCCGGGCGAACGCGTCCGCGAACTGGGCCGGGTTCTCGTAGAAGCGCCTCGAGATCTTTTCGTAGGCCGGGTCGAACCTCAGGGAAAGGTCCGTAGTCAGCATGCCCGGCGCAATGCGCTTTGAGGGATCGTGAGCGTCCGGCACGGTGCCTGAGCCTGCGCCGCCCTTCGGCTTCCACTGGTATGCACCTGCCGGGCTCTTCGTCAGTTCCCATTCGAAGCCGAACAGGATCCGGAAGAAGTTGTTGCTCCACTTCGTCGGTGTGTTGGTCCAGGTGACCTCCAGGCCGCTGGTGATCGTGTCGCCGCCTTTGCCGGCTCCGAAGCTGCTCTTCCAGCCGAGACCCTGCTCCTCGATGCCTGCCGCTTCGGGCTCCGGACCGACATGGGACGCAGGGCCGGCACCGTGGGTCTTGCCGAAGGAGTGAGCGCCCGCGATGAGGGCCACGGTCTCCTCGTCGTTCATGGCCATGCGCGCGAAGGTCTCACGGATATCCTTGGCCGCCGCGACTGGATCCGGTTTGCCGTTCGGGCCTTCAGGGTTCACGTAGATCAGTCCCATCTGCACCGCAGCGAGCGGGTTCTCGAGGTCCCGCTCTCCGGAATAGCGCTCGGCGCCGTCCAGCCATGTCTTCTCGGCCCCCCAATAGACGTCCTGATCCGGCTCCCAGACGTCCTCGCGACCACCGGCGAAACCGAATGTCTTGAATCCCATGGTTTCCAGGGCGACGTTGCCGGCCAGGATCATCAGGTCGGCCCAGGAAATCTTCCGGCCGTACTTCTGCTTGATCGGCCAGAGCAGGCGGCGTGCCTTGTCCAGGTTGACGTTGTCGGGCCAGCTGTTGATCGGTGCAAAGCGCTGCTGGCCCCTGCCGCCACCTCCGCGGCCGTCACCCATGCGGTACGTGCCGGCGCTGTGCCACGCCATGCGGATGAACAAAGGGCCGTAATGGCCGAAGTCCGCCGGCCACCAGTCCTGCGAGTCGGTCATGAGTGCCGCGAGGTCTTTTTTCACGGCCGCCAGGTCGAGGCTCTTGAACTCCTCGGCGTAGTCGAAATCTTCACCCATTGGATTGGACTTGGATGAATGCTGATGCAGGATTTCGAGTTTCAACTGGTTCGGCCACCAGTCGCGGTTCGACATGCCACTGCCGGTTGGTTGCTTGTTCACTCCGCCCGGTGCAGGTACATTTTTGTTATCGGCCATAACCTTGCCCCCTTTCAATTTCTTCTTCTATCACCCGTGGTGTCATCGCTATCGTTGTCTCCCGTCCTGTCTCGCTCTCCGCTATTAATAGTAATCGACATATGAAAATAAACAATATTTAAGGATTATGATAACTATCAAATAATAATTCTTATGTAAAGCAGAATATTTTTTACGCCCTCGCCTGACAGGCGGGGCAGAGACCGAAAAAGTCAAGGCGATGGTGTTCAATAGTGTAGCCGGTCTTTTCCGCGATCTCTTCGTTCAGGTGATCGATGCTCGAGAGCTCCGGGTCCATGATCTTCCTGCATCTGGTGCAGACGATGTGAGGATGGGGATAGGGCCTGGACCCATCATAGCGGTTACTGCCGTCTGGGAAGCCAAGCTCGAGGACTTCACCCAGCTCCTTCAGGAGGATGACTGTCTTGTAAACCGTGGCCAGGCTGGTGGTGGGAAACCTTGCCCTGACCGATTCATAGATCTCGGCCACGGTCGGATGTCCCTGACTGGATGCGAGAATCTCGAGCACGGCCATGCGCTGCGGCGTCAGGCGGAAGCTGCGCTCCCTGAGGCTTGAGAGCATCTGCTCAAGGCGCCTGGCAACCTGATCTCGATGCTTCACGGACGGGTTCTTCATGGTGTCTTTCCTATCAAGAAATATTCTTAGGTAATTTTACATATCTCTTGTCATCCTGTCAAGAGATCGCTGCATCCGGATTGAAAATTATTCCTGCCTGCACCGTGCATGGGTATTGCCTTCCTTTATCTCGAGGCTATAATTATTCATAGTGAGAATCATACGCCAGATTCATGAACAGGGGATCTTAGGGAAGGAGGAAGGCTATGCCTGAAGAAATCAAGGCAGGGTGTGCCAGGCCCACCGGCGGGCCGGTCGGGGAGAAACCCCCGCAAGCCCCTCCCCAGGAGGAGGGACCACGAAGGGAGGAAAAGGTCATGATCAAGGTGGGGGGCAAGGCCCCGGATTTCACGGCCCCGGCATACCTCAAGGGCAAGTTCGTACAGGTGAAGCTCTCGGACTACCTCGGCAAGTGGGTGGTGCTCTGCTTCTACCCCGGTGACTTCACCTTTGTCTGAGCGACCGAGATCTCGGCAGTTGCCGAGGAATATCCGAAGTACAAGAAGCTCGGGGTCGAGGTCTTTTCCATGAGCGTGGACAGCGTGTTCGTCCACAAGATGTGGAACGACAACGAGCTGTCCAAGATGGTCAAGGGGGGTATCCCCTTTGCCATGCTCTCCGACGGCGGGGGCCGGGTGGGGAGCGTCTACGGCGTGTACGACCCGGATGCGGGCGTGGAGATGCGCGGCCGCTTCATCATAGACCCGGACGGGGTCATCCAGGGTTATGAGGTCCTCACCCCGCCCGTGGGCAGGAACGTGAGCGAGACCATGCGGCAGATCCAGGCGTTCCAGCACGTCAGGAAGAGCAAGGGCACCGAGGCCACGCCGTCGGGATGGAAGCCTGGCAAGAAGACGCTCAAGCCGGGTCCGGATCTCGTGGGCAATGTCTGGAAGGTCTGGAAGACCTCCATGGCCTTTGACTGAAAGGTTTCACCCCGATGAATAAGGGGCTGCCCGTTCGGGCAGCCCCTCCCCCGATACAGTTCTTCAGATGATCCCTAGACCTTGATCCTGCCTTCCTGCATGGTCTTGGTGGGCCGGAAGGTCTCGATGCCGAACTTGTCCGCCAGCTCGTTGCACCGGGCCACGAGCTTGTCGTAGCCGATGCTCTGGGCCAGCGTGAAGGGGCCCATGCCGCCGCCGCCGTTGGCAATGGCCAGGTCGATGTCCTTGGGATCGTTCGTCACGCCCTCCTCCAGGCACTTGGTGGCCTCGTTCACCTGCAGGGCCACCATGTGGGTGAAGTCGTACTCGGTGGTGGGATTGCTCGTGTCGATGGTCGGCCTCCCTGCTGACCAGTCGTAGAGACCTTTCCCCGTCTTTTTGCCCAGGGTGCCGGCAGCAACCAGGTCCCTCAGGGCCTTTCTCGGCGAGTAGTCTTTGGACAGGGTCTTGGAATAGTAGTCCTGGGTGTGGAGCACGATGTCCAGGCCCACGTAGTCGAGAAGTTCGAAGGGTGTCATGGGCATCAGCGCCTTGAAGGCCGCGTCGAACTGGGCCGGCGTGGGGCTGCCCTTGTCCAGGAGGAGCTGGAGCAACAGGGCGGTGGGGGCGTTCACCCGGTTGTAGATGAAGCCAGGCGAGTCCTTCTTCACAATGACCGGGACCTTGTTCATCTTCTTGGCCACGTCATAGGTGGTCTGGATGGCCTCGTCAGTCGACTGCTTGGCGTAGATGACCTCCACGAGCTTCAGGAGCACCGCAGGGTTGAAGAAGTGCATGCCGACGACCTTGCCGGGCCGTTTTGTGGACGAAGCGATCTCGGTGATGCTCATGGAAGAGGTGTTGCTCGCCAGGATGGTCCGCTCCGGTGCGAAGGCGTCCAGGTCGGTGAAGATCTTCTTCTTCAGGGTCAGGTCCTCGAATACGGCTTCTATGACGAGGTCCGCGTCATTCACGGCGGCCCTGAGGTCGGTGGTGGGCAGAAGCCGCTTGAGCATCTCGTCGTTCTGTTCCGCCGTGATCTTGCCCTTGCCCACGAATTTGGCGAGGCTGTCCTTGATGGTGTTCACGCCCCGGTCGATAAAGCGCTGCTCCACGTCGTGCATGGCCACGGTATAACCTGCCATGAGTCCTGCCTGGGCGATGCCGTTGCCCATGGCACCGGCACCGATGACCGCGATCTTTTTCACATCCATAGTGTCCCTCCTGATAGAATCATTCTCCCTTGAATTCGGGTTTTCTCTTCTGCATGAATGCGGTGAAGCCCTCGATGGCATCCTTGGAGGATGCACACACCTTGCTTCCGGCCGCCTCGACCTTGAGTCCCTCCTCGATGCCCTTGTACAGGAACGCGGTGGCCGCGCTGACGATGGCCTTCGCAGAGAGCGGCGCCCGCCCGGACAGGGAGGTGGCTGTCTCCATGACCCTGGGCATGAGCTGATCCGGGGCATAGACCGCCTCCACCAGGCCGATGGCAAGGGCCTCCTGGGGGGCCAGGCGCCTGGCGTTGAGCATGAGGTCCAGGGCCTTGGTCCTGCCAAGGAGCCTGGTCATCCTCTGGGTTCCACCCCAGCCCGGGATGATGCCCAGGTTGATCTCCGGGCAGCCGATGGCTGCCTTGGGGTTGTCCGCCATGTACCGGAAATGGCAGGCGAGTGCCAGCTCGCAGCCACCGCCCAGGGCATGGCCGTTGATGGCCGCGATGGTCGGCTTCTCGAACAGGTCCACCTTGGTCCACAGGGCACGGCCCACCTCGCCGACATCGGGATGGCTCATGGCATCGGACACATCCATGCCCGCGGAGAAGCACCGGTCGCCTGCGCCGGTGATGACCAGCACGCGGGACTCCTTGTCGGAAGCCACCTCGGCCAGGGCCTTGTCCAGCTCCCCCAGCATGGCATAGCTCACCGAATTGGTGGGCGGCCTGTTCAGGGTGAGCACAGCGACACAACCTTGTTTTTCCAGAAGAAGGGTTTCATATGCCATAGAGCCTCCTTGTTAGTGGGGTTATTTCACCGCAGATTGCGCACCTGCATGAGCGTGCAAGTACCACTATACAGCATTATGGGGCGAAATGCCAATTAAAAAGTGAGCGCTCGCTCGTTAACGGTGCATCCAGGTCCCTTTCAGCGGGGGATATGCCCTGTTCACCTGATGGTGACGCTCACCCTGGACCTCACGGCCGAGGCCGAGTCCTGATTTTCGGGGTTGAAGGGGTCGGGCTCCACGAGGAAGACCCTGGGGGCTGCTATCCGAAGGGTCTCGATCAGCTCGTCCTGCACCCGCTGGGATCTCTTCACGGCAAGGTCCCTCAGGTCGTCGTCGCTCACCGAGATATGATCGAGGATCAGCTTCTTCATCTCCTCATCCGGGAGGGTCTTTTCCATGCCAAGGACGTTCGATGGCTTGTCGAACGTTTCCGCGGCATAGGCCTTTTTCAGGTACATAGAGTATTCATTGGGCTCGATGACGATCTCATCGACATGCGGCGCCTGTTTCCCGGCCCCGAGGAGATCCCTGAGCTTGACGGCCTTGAGCTTCCGCTCGAACAGGGTCGTGACCAACCCTGTCCTGTCTTGTTCCGTATCCACATATCCTGTCAGTTCGAGGTTGAGCGAAGGCTTCTCCTGGAGGATTTTGGCAAGCCCTGACAGCTTGTTCCTGGACTCATCCGTGAGCAGGGCTTTCCCGGGTTCGAACGCGATGGTGTTGAGCTCGGCTGCACCGGGGTAGAGTGCACCCAGCAGTGCAAAGGGGGAAGTGGCGGCCTTTTCGAGGATGTTCACGATCGTCTGCAGGATTACCTTGCCTATGCTGAACTCGGGGTCATCGGTGCGCCCTGAAACAGGCAGGTGCAGCTCGATCTTCCCGCTGCTGTCCTTGAGCAGGGCCACGGCAAGCTTGACCGGGAGCTTGGTTGCATGGGTGCTCTCCACCGATTCGCCGAAGGTGAACTGGTCGATGAGGACGTCGTTCTCTGCGGTGAGTACCTTTTTGTCGATGAAATACTTCAGGTCCACAGAGAGCTTGCCCTTCTCCACGGCATACCCGGCGAACTTTCCCGAATAGGGGCTTACCCGGGTGAGCTCCATGTTCTTCATCGTTACCGCGAGATCCACGAACAGATCATCTCTCAGGGGATTCATGGACCCGGTGATGGAGAGGGGGGCCCGTTTGTCGAGCCTGGCTGCCAGGTTGACATCGGCCTTCCTGAACGCATTGGAGGTCAGCCCCGCGATTGAGCCCGTGATCTCGGTAAGCGACGTCGTGTACCTCGGGGTGACGGAGCGGTCGGAAAACGAGAATCTGCCATCCTTGACCGTGACCATGGCCACGGAGATGCTCTCGAGGGCCTTCTTGTCCTGAGAGGCCTCCTGCGTTTCGGGTGAGGTGTCCCTTGCCCCGGTGTCCCTCCAGCCTGACATGCCCCCGATATTGGTCGTACCGTCCGGATTCACGATGACCAAGGCAGCGGGCGAGGACACGGTGACGGCGCGAATCGCCAGGCGGCCGGGGTTCAGGGAAAAGTCGAGGCCGTTGATGGCCAGATCCTTCCACGACACGAGCTCTTCGGCATGGACCCTGTCCACCGAGGCGAAGTCGGCCACCCGTACATCCCCGGTGAAACGGGCCTGGAGGGTGCGGCCTTCCTGTCTGGCAATACGGAGGCTTCCCGTGGTTGCCAGCGTGCCCCTTCTGATGAGACCCGGCATCTTCTCTACGAACAAGGGCTGGATCCATGCGGGCTGGAATCCCTCGAGGGAAATGCTGTTCTCGGCAGTGAGAGGCTTCATGGTGAACGAGGTGCCCAGAGAGAGACGGCCTGTCTCGTTGAGGGAGCAGGCCACGTCGATCGTTCCGCCGCCGCGCCCTTCCGTGGTTATGCCCCGGGCTGTGACGGAGAGGCCTTTTGCGGCGATCCGAACCCGTGAGCTGCCGGAATCGTCGGTATAGGCGACCTTTCCTCCGGAAAGAATGATCTCGTCGATGACGAGGGTGACAGGGGCTGCCCCGTTCCCTTCCTCCCGGTGCGGGGATTCTTCCCTAAAACTCGTTTTCCTGAAGGCCTCTATCAGGTTCAGCGTGCCTGTCTTGTCCCTGGTCACGTTCAGCTCCGGGGTGGAGATGGCGATCTTCTGGACGTGGAATTTTTTCTGGAAGATCTGCGATGGGGACAAGTCGACGGCCAGTGAAGGCAGGGAGAGGATCGGCTCACCGTCTCGCTGTATAACCGCGAGCTCTCTGCAGACAACCTGGCCTGTCAGGCTGGATTCCGGACCCCTCCTGTCCTGGAACTGGCGGAAGGTCGCTGTGGCCGTCAGGTCGAGCAGTCCATTCTGTATCGTGAACCCCAGGTCCACAGGGAGATAGGCAAGGTACTCGGGGATATCGATATCCTTGAGATCCAGGGAGAGCGTGCTTTCGAGCGACTCGGAAAAGGGTTTCGATTTGCCTGCGAGCACGAGGGGCGTCCCGTTGATGATCGCCTGGAACGAAGGCTGAACGAAGATGTGCGAGTAATGGGGCATGTTGGAAATGAACGGGATGGTCAGGGCTATGCCTTCTGCCCTGTGGATCTTGTGCACCGGCTGATCGTCGATCACCACGGTGCCGTTGGTGACCTGGATGTTCGATACGGAGAACGACAGGGGTCTTGAGTCTTCCCGCTTTTCCCCGCCTTTTATGAGGTCGGAGAAATTGTAGGTACCGCCTTCGAACCGGGTGATCCTGATGGAAGGCCTGTCGAGTTTCACCTCACGCACCACCGGGGCCCTCCTGAACAGGGAATCCCATTCCGCATTGACATGGAGCGAACCGAAAGAGACAAAGGACTCCGGTCGGTCCCGTTCCCCGATGGAGAGATCCAGCACTTCGAGTACGAGGGTATAAGGGTTTACCTTGACCTGTCCTATGGCCACATCCCTGTGCAGGGCCTGGGAGAGGTTCTTCGTCAGGACCGAGGTGAGGACCGGGGGCAGGACGAAGAACCCCGTGATCGTGAACAGGACCAGGAGGGACAGGAGCATGACGGATATGATGCGGAGCTTCTTCATCTCTGATCAGAAGATACAGACCATCTCACCGCAGGCGAGGCCGCCCCGGTTACAGCTCGCAGGCACGGACATGTCTCCTCACGAAGCGACCGTTATGCCGCTGGCCCGGAGGTGTTCCTTCACCTGGGCGATGCTGAAGGTCCTGAAGTGAAAGACCGAGGCGGCGAGAAGTATGCTGGCATGGCCTTCCTGCACGGCCAGGGTGAAGTCTTCGAGCCTGCCCGCACCGCCCGAGGCAACCACCGGGAGGGTCACCGCGTCCGCGATGGCACGGGTGAAGGGGATGTCATACCCCGCCAGCGTGCCGTCACCGTCCATGCTCGTGGGAAGCAGGGTGCCGGCCCCCAGCTGCTCGCACTCCCGCGCCCATTCCACGGCGTCTTTGCCCACGGCCACGTTGCCGCCCGAGATCACGAGTTCGAATCCCGACGGCATGGTCTGGTTTCTCCTGGCATCGATGGCCACCGTGATCTTCCCGGGACCGAATGCCTGTGCAGCCTCGCGGACGAGCCCTGGATTCCTGACGGCAGCGGAGTTGATGGACACCCTGTCGGCCCCTGCATCCAGGACCGACTCGATGTCAGAGAGCGAACCGATGCCTCCCCCCACGGTAAGCGGGATGCCGATGACCGAGGACACCCTGTTCACCCACTCGAGTCTGGTTTTCCGGTTTTCCTGCGTTGCGGCAATATCGAGGATGGCCAGTTCGTCTGCCCCTTCGGCCTCGTAGAACCGGGCATGTTCCTCCGGGTCGCCGGCGTCGTGGATGTCGACGAAGTGCACGCCCTTGACGACCCGTCCTCCTTTCATGTCGAGGCACGGCATGATCCTGATCGCTTCCATGGTGGTCCTCCTCTTCGTCTGTGCATTGAAGGCGACCAGTGTACCGGTACGCCCGGAAAAGATCAAGAATGGATAGGCAACGGGCTCATGGCAATCCATGTGGTCCTGATGATATACATGAGAACGGGTACTTGGCGGGGTGCCTCGGGCAGTACCCTTCATCCCGAGACCGGCAAAAGTTATGCCCGCCATTGAAAAACGAAAACCTCGACCTTATCAGTGAAGGTGAAGAACAGGAGGGAGACAAAGAATGTTCAACCCGATTATCGATCCCTGCATGGACGTTGCCAGGTTCATGGAGACGGCAACATACAGGCGCACACCTGAGTTCATAACACCCAACCGCATCGTTCACGAGGACAGGGCTCTTATCCTGAGGAGGTTTGACGTGGGCCGCACCGGGACCCCGTTGCTGATCGTGCCGCCCCAGGCCGGTCACCACTCCAGCATAGCCGACTATGCCCCGGAGCAGAGCCTGGTCCAGACGTGCCTGAAGGAGACGACCCTGCCGGTGTACGTACTCGAATGGAAGCCCAGCACCCCGACCCGTCAGCACGAGACCATCGACGACCTGGTCCTGCAGCTGAGGCTGTGCATGCACGAAGTGGGCGAGCCAGCCATCCTCGTCGGGCTCTGCCAGGGCGGGTGGCTCAGCGCGATCTACGCCGCGCTGTACCCCAAGGATGTGAGGGCCCTCATGCTCGCCGCAGCGCCCATCGACTTCACCGCAGGCGGCGGCAAGCTGCAGGACGTGGTGCAGACCGTGCCCCTCGACTTCTACCAGTGGCTCGTCACCATGGGATTCGGCACCATGATGGGCGACCTCATGCTCATGGGGTGGAAGATCATGAATCCCTACGAGCGGTTTGTGAGTGACTTCATAAACCTGTGGGTGAACGTCCGGGACGAAAGGTACCTCGAACGGTCCAAGCAGTTCCAGACCTGGTACGAGTACACCCAGAGCCTGTCGGGCAGGTGGTATCTGCAGGCCGTGGACAGGCTCTTCAAGAAGAACATGCTCGTCAAGGGCACGCTCAGGGTCCTGAAGAGGACGGTGGACCTGGGCGTGATTACCTGCCCGGTGGCCATGCTCGCAGGCGAGAAGGACGACATCACGCTGGTTCCCCAGCTCTTCAACATGAGTTGCTGCATAGGGACCGTCCCCGGGGATATCTTCCAGACCGTGGTGAAAGACGCCGGTCATATATCCGTATTCATGGGGAGGACCGCGCTGCAGGACCACTGGCCCCCTGCCCTGCGGTTTACCCTGGATAAGGCCGGCCTGGCCGGTGCGCTCACCTACGGAACTCAGTCGAGGAGGAAGACCGACCCCGGTCCACGGACCGGTGCACGATAGTGGGTATGGTCAGGACCTCCGGAGGAGGGGTGGGTGAATGTCACCTGCCCTTTTTCTTTCTCGCTCCCTTTTCGGGGCCTGCCGGCCCCGCCTGAGGAAAGATGTCCGGGAACGACAGGCCCTTCATGGCGGTGCTGGCCATGTCCGAGTAGTTCATGCCCATGTTCAGCCACCTGCTGAACTGGGCATCAAAGGCCTGCTTGAGCTGCAGATAGGATGTGATGGCATCTTGCAGGTGCTTTTCGAAGAACTCCTGGAGCACGGTGCCCCCGGAGCGGATGATGAGGTGGAGCAGGGGCGCCGGCAGCAGGGCGTTCTTGTTACGGGCCTCTTCCAGGACGATCTGGGTGAGGATGAATGCCGTGACGTCTTCGCCCGTCTTGGCGTCGAGGACCTGCACGTCCTTGCCTTCCCTGATGATGTCCGAGACCTGGTTCAGGGTTACATACGAGCTGTTTTCGGGGTTGTAGAGCCTTCTGCTTGCATACTTCTTCAGGATCACCGTCTCGCCCATGCCCTGTCCTCCGTGCGTCTCGTGTCATCGTCTACCACAGACTCTGCCATGATGCAACAAAAAGAAAACGACGCTCGGGTAGCGACGAGGCATAGGCAGGCCGACCGTTCAATATAATCAATGATAACATATAAATAAATTGTCATTCTGGCGACATGGCGATGACACCCAGAATATTTAATATGCTGCAGTGCAACATTTGCCCTTGACATCTGACCGGTAGTCACTATTATATGTCCAGTACGAAGAACATACCTAGGAGGCGGATATGGAAAACAAGGAACTCGTGAAACAGATGGTGGCCCTGCACAAGACATCCTTCGACAACAGTTTCAACATGCTCGTGAACCTGCAGGACCAGATGGAAAAGATGGTGAACACCTTCGTGGATCAGGCCTCGTGGCTGCCCGCAGACGGGAAAAAGGCCTTTTCCAGTCTGATCACCACCTACAAGAAAGGCCGTGAAGACCTGAAAAAGCTGGTGGACGATGGCTACAGGAAGGTGGAGGATTATATCGAGAAGTAAGGTCCCGCGGACACCGACACAGGGACACTGCAGAGGGAGATAGCGAGGAGGGAAGAGCGATGAATTATCCGAAAGACATGGCAAAGCAGGTTATCCAGTTTTACAAGACGACGTTTGACAACAGTTTTTCCACCATGGTCATGCTCCAGGAGCAGGCGGAGAAACTCATGAAGACCTTCATGGATCAGGCGCCCTGGATGAACGACGACGGCCGGAAGGTGCTGGATCAGTGGATCGGCGTCTATCGGAAGGGCCGCGACGACTACAAGAAGGCCATGGATGAAGGCTACAAGAAGGTCGAAGACTTCTTCGGCAGGTTCGGACAGGGCTCGTGACCGGGCCGGGAGCAGAGAGCAAAATAGAGTGGTAAGGAGAACACGTCATGGATCAGAAAATTATTGTCAAACAGATGGTCGATTTCCATAAGAGCACGTTCACGAACAGTTACAACGCCGTTGTCATGCTCCAGGACCAGACCGAGAAGATGATCAACACCTTCCTCACCCAGGCCTCCTGGGTACCCCAGGACGTCAAGAAGGTGGTGGGTGAATGGGTCGCGACCTGCAAGAAGGCCCGCGAAGAGTTCAAGAGCTCGGTGGACGAGAACTTCAGACGCATGGAAGACGTTTTTTCAACCGCGGACAAACCCCAGAAAAAGTCCAAGCAGCAGTAACCGTGCGCTATTTCCGCAACGATCCGGGGGGAACATGAACGACGTGAAGGACGCAGTGGATGCCGGTTTTGAGCAGTATGGAGCTTTTCTCAAAGGCCTCGAGAGGCTCATGGGAATGAGCCTGACCTTTGCAGGGGCGACCCGGGAAAAGATCAAGGCCAACGAGATCTACTTCAACGGCATATACAAGTATATCAATGAATTCATGACCCCCTTCTGGGTCGCGCTGAACTCGTTCAACGCCACCGAACGGGACAAGCTCGTTCGTCATACGCCCGAGGAGAGCATCAGGGACTACCTGGAACTGCTCCTCTTCAACATCCAGGTAGCCCAGAGTGGCATGAAGAGCAGCCTCGACACCATGAATGAGTTCCACCTCAAAGAGCTTTCCCGGGCTTTTTCCGCCTGGCTGAACACCGTGTTCGAGAGAGACGGAGAAGACATGCAGGCCTTCGTGGAGCGCCAGGCAAGGCTTATGGAAAAGGTAGTATACGAGTATCCCAAGGCCATCGATGACATCGAGCCCGAGTACGGATTCCACTTCGACCAGGACGGGTACAGAAAACTCGCCGAGACCGAGAGGTTCACGGTGTATCAGGTCCTGCCGCAGAAGGGTACGAAGGCGAAGGCGCGATCCAAACCCATCCTCATTATCCCGCCCTATGTGCTGGGAGCGAACATCCTCGGGTTCCTGCCCGGGGAGGGCAAGAGCTACGTGCATGCCTACGCCAACCAGGGCATACCCACCTACATACGCGTCCTCAAGGATATCGACTCCACACCGGCGGTCCAGACCATGACCGGTGAGGACGACGCCCTGGATACGAGGTATTTCTGCGAGATCATCAACAAGAAGCACGGCCTTCCCGTGACGCTCAACGGCTTCTGCCAGGGTGGGTTCGTGGCACTGCTGAACATCCTCACCGGTCAACTCGACGCCCTGGTGGATGCGCTCGTCACCTGCGTGGCCCCCATGGACGGAACCAGGAGCAAGGCGCTCATCGAATACCTCGAACACCTGCCGGCACGCTTCCGCGATCTGGGCTATGCGGTCAAGGAACTGCCCAATGGGAACGGCGTGGTGGACGGCAAGGTCATGAGCTGGGTATACAAACTCAAGAGCATGGATAAAGAGGCGCCTGTCTATACACTGTACCGGGACCTCATGATGTTCGACGACCCTGCGGGCAAGGACGTGAAGATCACCAAGACCGCGGCGGCCCTGAACCACTGGCTCATCTACGACCGCAAGGACATTCCGGAGGCCATCACCAAGATGAGCTTCGACTCCTACACCATCCCCATCGCCGAGGATGGAACCATGCCCGTGAAGCTTTTCGGGAGAAAGCTCAACATCAAACGCATCGAGGAAAAAGGCATCAGGTTTCTCATCTGTTATGCGGAGAAGGATGACCTGGTTGACAAGGAATCCGCCCTGGCGCCCCTCGACTACGTGAACGCCGAAGTGACCGTGTTTCCCAAGGGACACGGGGCCATAGCCACGTCGTGGTCGCAGGTTGATTCGGAGTATGCCATCCACACGAAACTGCCCAACGGCATGCGCGGCCCTGTTCGGTTCCAGCTCGACCTCGACGAGGAGGTCGGAAAGGGGAAGGCCCATGGATAAGCAGCTGCTCGAATTCTGGGGAACCATGATGCTCTCGGCGGCAGAAGGCCAGCGACATCTCGAAGAGATCGTGAAGTGGATGACCGGCAACATCAAGGACTACTCGGACCTGTCAGACATGTTCCGGAGACTGTACCGCATCGAGCCCGGCCGGGAGCAGGAGTCGGACTACCTGGCGCCGTGGCAGAAGGCCATGAACGAGTTCAGGGAATCGTATGGAGAGCTCGTCGCCATGATGGACCTGGTGCCGAGAAGGGATTACATCGCCGTGAGCCGGGAGAACCAGGAACTGAATAGGCGGGTATCCGAACTCGAGGACGCGGTGCGTCATCTCCGGACCCTGCTCGATGAGAGAATGACGGCCCCCGCCGAAGGACTCAAGGGATTCCAGGAGCTCATCGATGATCAGGCTCGGAAGTATCAGGAGTTCATGGATACCATGACCACGGTCTTCGACGAACGACGGTCCAAGGCCGCAGGGGCGCAGCCCGGTAAACCGCTCAAGGGCAGGCAGAAGACGAAGCCTGCCGGCAAGAGGGGCGCTGAATCAGGCAGGAAATAACCTCACTTCTTCGGCGGGCTTGCCATGGCATCGCCTTCAAGTATCTTCACGTTGTCCTGGTTCACGCACCAGGTCTTGAGCCTTACCCGGTTCTTCTCCGTGTTGATCTCGGATACCTCCACGTGTGCAGTCACCGTGTCTCCGATGCGAACCGGGGCAAGGAACTTCAGCTCCTGGCTGATATAGACGGTTCCCGGTCCTGGCAGCTGCATGCCGATCACCGACGAGACGAACCCTGCGGCGAGCATGCCATGGGCTATGCGGGTCTTGAAAAAGGTTGTCTTGGCATAGGCCTCGTTCAGGTGGGCCGGGTTGAAGTCTCCCACGATGCCTGCAAAGAGGTAGATGTCCGTCTCGGAGACGGTCTTGGAGAATTCCGCGAAATCGCCCACCTTCATTTCATTGATGGATCTGCCCAGCATGGATCGGCCCCCCTTTGACGGAATGTTTTAGAACCACGACCGGTGGCTCCAGATGTCTTCCTTGAGACACTGCATGTCGTTCTTGAGCATGAGGTACATGGAGGCGTTGTGGATGGCCAGGCCGCCCAGGCTTGCCACCGCTTCCGCCAGCATGACCTCGCCCTCGGTGAAGTCCCGCTCGTGTTCCGTGTAGTACCGCATGACCCCGATGACCTCCTCCTTGACCCTTATGGGCACGGTCAGGATGGAGGTGATGCCTTCCTTCTTCTTCTCGTCCTTGTACTGGATGTCCCTGTCTGAAGTGGAGTCCCTGGTGACTACGGTCTTGCCCGCCAGCGCCTCGGTGACACTCTTTTCGATGCGCACCGGTCCCTTGTTCAGGTACTTCTTGCTCAGGCCGTGACTGGCCACGAGTTCGAGAACCCCCTTGTCCTTGTCTATGAGCCGCACCGACACCGCCTTGACCTTCAGGGCGCGGGCCATGTCCACGGAGAGCCGTTCCATGATTACCTTGATGTCCAGGCTCTCGTTGAGTCCCTCGGCAATGCTCTTGAAGATGCGGATGTTCTGCGTGATCTGCATGATGAGGCGGGCCCGCTCGATGGCCAGCCCGCCCTGCTCGGCCAGCGCCGTGAGGAACTGGATCTCTTCCTCAGAGAAGGTCCGTGGTTTGGCTGTGTACAGGGTGAGTACGCCCTTGACCCTCTCCTTGACCATGACCGGCACCACCAGGATGGATGCGATGCCTTCCCGCTTCTTGATGTCATGGGTCTTGACCCGCGGGTCCCTGGTGGCGTCATGGATGGCGATATAGCCCTTTTTCATGATCTCATCGGCTGCACGCTTGGCCTCCTTGGGCTCCGCATGGAGATAGCTCCTGGAAAGGCCCTTCTGGGCGATGGGGACAAAGACGTCGCTCTTCGCCTCGTCGTCCTCGAAGAAGAGGCACGCCGCCTTCGCATCCATGGTCTCGATGGCGCTCTTTACGATGAGGTCCAGTATCTTTTCCCTTTTCAACGTGGTGCCGAAGGTCCTGCTCACCTGGCAGAAAATATTGAAATAGTCACATTTTTCAGACATCGGTCATCTCCTTTGAGCGGGTGGTGTTCTTCGTCCTGTCGGTCCACGAGCTTTTCTTTGATTTTTTCGCCGGCTTGCCGGAGGGCTGCTTCTTCATTCTGGTTTCCGTCTTTGGGGCCTCTCGGTCTTTGAGCCACCGGATGATCTTGGGGGTGAACTCCCGCTGGGTCTTGGAGCTCACGTAGATACCGATGTGCCCGGTTTCCAGGCACACATCCTCGGTGTCGGAACTTCCCACCGCCTTGGTGAGCTTGTCGGCGGCACCCGGGGGCACCAGGTGGTCGAACTGGCCGTAGATGTTGAGCAGGGGCATGGTGAGCTTTTTTAGGTCCACCCGCCTGCCGCCGACGACGAGCTTGCTCTGGATGAGCAGGTTCTTCTGGTAGCAGTCCCTGACGAACTGACGGAAGGTCTCTCCAGGCACGTCCGGGCTGTCGAAGATCCACTTCTCCATGCGGATGAAATTCTCCACGAAGGCCTTGTCGTCCATGTTCTCCAGGAAGCCCACATACTTGTCGATCATGAGCCGGGCAGGGTTCAGGAGGAGGAACCCGAAGTTCATGAGGTCTCCGGGCATGTTGCCGAAGGCATCGATCATCTTGTCCACATCCACGTCCTTCATCCAGATATGGAGCAGGCCCTGATCCGTGTCGAAATTGGTGGGACACACCGTGGTGATGAGGTTCTTCACCTTGTCCGGGTGCAGGGCCGAGTAGATCACGCAGAAAGTGCCGCCCATGCAGATGCCCATGAGGTTGACCTTGTCCACATCGCAGCGCTGACGGATGTGGTCCACGATGTTGTCCATGTACCCGTTCACGTGGTCGTCGATGGTGAGGTACTTGTCCTTCCGGGAGGGATATCCCCAGTCGATCATGTACAGGTCGATCCCGGCCTGCAGGAAGTTCCTCACCACGCTGCGCTCGGGTTGCAGATCGAGCATGGTTTCGCGGTTGATGAGCGCATAGACCACGAGCAGGGGGGTCCTGATCTCCTCGGACGGTTCGCGCACGGGCAGGTAGTGCTTCAGCTTGACGCGGTCATCCTGGTAGATGATTTCGTAGGGGGTGGTGGCGATGTCCGTTTCCAGCGGCCCGAGCAGGATGTCCGAGGCCTTCGCGGCACGGTCGTGCGCCCTGTCCGCGCCTTCGGCAAGGTGCTTCAGGATCACGTCAACCGGTATCTTCGGCGTCTCTTCCATGATTTCAGCCTCCCGATGCGTTTGTCTTCCTGAGGTCCCTGTTCACCCTTTCCATCTCCTTTACCCGTTTTTTCAGGCGGTAGATCTCGTCGTACAGGTCGTCCATGTCCTTGTTCGTGGGGATGGGCAGCGACTGCATGACATCGGAGACGATGCGGTTCCGGGCACTGATGAAGTCCTCGAAGGCGCTCAGGGTCTCCGCCAGGGCCCTCGTGTACTCCTCCGACTTGAACAGGGTCATGTAATGGCCCTCCAGGATCTTGACCCAGAGGCGGTAGTGTTCCTGGGGGTCTTCGGGAATCTTTCTCAGGCGTACCTGCTCCTCTATCTTCTCGGCGAGGACCTTGAAGGATTTCTCCATGGGAAGCATCAGTATCTGCATGAAGTCGCCAAGCTTTGCGCTCATTATGTGGTATTTATCAAGGGCCTGGTTGAGTCGTTCCTGGTAGAACCGGACGAGCCCGAGCTGGGGCACCTTGAGATACTGGCGGATCTCCTTCTCATAGAAGTCCGACCAGGCCTTGAGACTGTCCTTGTCGATATTGTCGAAGCGGTAGGCTTCGCTGTGTTCGCCCAGGCTCCTGATCTTCTCCGCCGCCTGGGCCTGGGCCTTGAGGAAGCCGTTCAACCCTGTCTGAAGAAACCTGGTCATGATATCGGGCAGGATCGCCAGGCCCCCGGTAATGGACCCAGCGGCCGATGGTTCGCTCATGGCCGTGGACAGGTTTCCCCAGGTCTTGAACAGGGACAGCATGGCCTCCTGGGATGCCCTTGCATGGCCCTCGGCAGAGCCGGTCTTTTCGCCGTCCCTTTTTGGCTGCGTCCCGGCAAGGCCCGAAAAGAACTGGTTCATGAAGTCAATCCAGGGCTGAAACAGATCATCTGCCGGATTGCCCTGTGGTTTATTCTCTTCCATACCTCACCTCATCCTTCAGAAGCCCGCCATGCGCTGGTGTTCCATGCTTCAAGCCATGTGAGACCGCACGCCCGATAGTTTCTTTAGTAATGTCAGTTGTGATTTTGTCAATGGAGGACGGCGTCGAGGCTGCCGATACTCGGTGGATGACGACCGGAACGGTCCTTGTGAAGCCGGTCCAGACGGTCACGGACCTCCGGATTTGTACCTTGACAAACAATACCCGCTTGCATATAAGAAGCGATGGCGCGGGAATAACTCAGTGGTAGAGTGTAACCTTGCCAAGGTTAAAGTCGCGGGTTCGAATCCCGTTTCCCGCTCCAGTCCTCTTCTTTTCCTCTTTCCCCTTCCATCCCGACGAGGGGTGGAGTTCTGTATGCGCGATGTGAAGACGTGGGAATCTTGGCAGGTTAGGTTTTTATCTGATGAACATCACGGGTACGCCCTGTAGAGCATCCTCGGGAAGGGGATGGACTCGCGGACGTGCTTGAGTCCGCATATCCATGACAGGGTCCGTTCGATGCCGAGGCCGAAGCCGGAATGAGGCACGCTGCCGTACTTCCGCAGGTCGAAGTACCACCCGTAGCGTTCGGGATCGAGCCCGTTGTCCCGGATCGACTTCAGCAGGATCTCCGGGTCGTCCTCGCGCTGGGATCCTCCGATGATCTCGCCGTAGCCTTCTGGTGCCAGCAGGTCGGCGCACATGACCAGGTCAGGCCTCTCGGGGTGCTGTTTCATGTAGAAGGCCTTCACCTTCTTGGGATAGCACTCGATGAACACAGGCTTGTCGAAGAGCCGGGTGATGATGGTCTCGTCGTCACCGCCCAGGTCTGACCCCCACTGGATGTCCGACCCTTTCATGCGCAGGATCTCGATGGCCTCGTCGTAGGCGACTCTGTAGAAGGGGGGCTCGACCTTCCTGAGAGGCTCGATGTCCCGCTCGAGCTTTTTGAGCTCATCGGCCTTTTCCCGGATGACGTTCTGCACGATGAAAGACACGAAGTTCTCCTGGAGCTCCAGGTTGTCCCTGTGCTCGAAGAAGGCCATCTCTCCCTCGACCATCCAGAACTCGGTGAGGTGCCGCCTGGTCTTGGAACGTTCCGCCCGGAAGGTGGGGCCCAGGCAGTAGACCTTGCCCAGCCCGAAGATGGCCGCCTCCAGGTAGAGCTGGCCTGTCTGAGAGAGGTAGGTCTTGCCCAGATCGAAGTAGTCCACGGAAAAGAGGTTGGACGAATCTTCTCCCACCGTGGTGGTGAAGATGGGCGTGTCGATGAGGGTGAATCCATTCCGGTAGAAGAAGTCGCGGACGTACCGAACCAGCGCGTCCCGTACCCGCATGATGGCGATCTGTCGGGGCGAGCGCAGCCACAGGTGGCGGATGCCCAGGAGAAAGTCTGGCCCGTGCTCCTTCTTGCCGATGGGGAAGTCCTCGGATTTCTGCAGGATGGTCATGCCCGTCACGTGCAGCTCGTAGCCGCCGGGAGACCTGCCTTCCTCGACCACGGTGCCGGTCACGGCAACGGAAGACTCCAGGGGCAGCCTCCTGATCTCCTCGTAGAAGTCGCCCATGGTCTCACGCTCGGCAATGGCCTGGCAGACACCGGAGCCGTCCCTGACGATGAGGAAGGACACCTTGCCGCTCGACCTGCGGTTGGCGATCCATCCTCGGACCGTCGCCGTCTCGCCCGTGTGCCGGGGGAAGTCTGATATGTGAATCGCGTTCATGGAGAACTCCGCTTGATGAATGATCTGAATTGGATTCATAGCTTACTTCATGCACGGCAGGCAACCACAATCCAAGGTGCCGCCCTTGAAAGTGGGTGGTCGTCGTGATATCTTTCACCTATGCGGTTCGTATACAAGATGTGGTTCGAGATGGAGGACAAGTCGGTCCTCGGTATGGGGCTCTATCGCCTGCTCTCCCTGGTGAGGGAGACCGGCTCCCTGCACAAGGCGGCCCAGCAACTCAAGATGTCCTATCGCGCCGCATGGGGAAAGATCCGGGTGGCAGAGGAGAAGCTCGGCGTGGAGCTGCTCGAGAAAGGCAGGCACGGAAGGACAGGGGCTCACCTCACGGACAAGGGTCTGTTCATGGTGGATCAGTTCGAGGGCCTTCTCAGGGATATGGAGGCCTTCATTTCCAAGGGGAGTCTGGCCAAGAGAATCGACCGCATCATGCACATCGCGGCGAAGCGCTGACGGTCGTCCCGATGGCCGGGTTTGCAGCACGATCCATAGCCACCTTTTTCGGTGCCGGGTATTTCCCCAAGGCACCCGGCACTTTCGCAACCATCGCGACGATACCGCTCTATCTTCTCGTACGCAGGCTGTCCTTGCCTCTGTATGTCGGAATCATCGGCAAGCTCTTCGTCGCGGGTGTCGTGGCATCGGGCGTGGTGGAGAAGGAATGGGGAAAGGACCCGTCCCGGGTGGTCATCGACGAGGTCTGCGGCCTGCTGGTCACCCTCGTGGAGAGGCCGGCAGGGATGAAGGAGATCGCCCTGGGGGCGGCCCTGTTCAGACTCTTCGACATCATCAAGCCGCCGCCGGTGGGCACCCTGGACAAAAACGTCAAGGGTGGGTTCGGTATCATGGCCGATGACGTCGCCGCCGGCGTCATGGCGGCCCTGGTGCTGTGGGTGATCCGCAGGACCGGATGGCTTTCATGAAGGCCGCGATCATCGTCACCGGCAGTGAAATCATCACGGGCAGGCGGCAGGATGCCCTCATCCTGCCATGTGCCGCCCGGCTCACCGCCCGCGGCATCGTGGTGCGCGAGATCCGGGTGATATCGGATGAACCCGAAAAGCTCTGCACAGCGGTCCTGGATGTCATGGACGGCACGGACCTCGTGGTGGTCACCGGCGGGCTCGGCCTGACGCCGGACGACACCACCCATGCAGCACTTGACAGGCTCAAAGACCTCAGACCCCCGCAGTCCCAGGGTTCCATCAGGAATCCCGTGGGTTCCGCTCCGGGTATCGACCTCGGGTTCGAGGGCTGCCGTGTCGTGTTCCTGCCCGGCGTGCCGAGTGAGGCCCTGGCAATGTTCCCCGCCGTGCTGGAGGGAACCGGATCCGTGCAGCCAGCCACGGTGGAGGTCCCGGTCTTCGGCCTGCGGGAAGCGGAGGTCGCCCGGCGCATCGGGGTCTTGGCGGAAATCTGCGGGTTCCTCCCCAGGGACAAGGAGATCGCCCTGGTGGTGCCTGCGCATCTCGAAGACACGATCCGGTCCATGCTGGGCAGGCATGCCCTGGAGGGGAAAGATCTCTCGTCAACCTTCGGGGCCCTGTTGAAGAAGAGGTGCCTCACCTGCGCCGCGGCCGAGTCCTGCACGGGCGGGCTCATATCCCACCTTATCACCCAGGTCCCCGGAAGCTCGGACTATTTTCTGGGATCCGTGGTCTCCTACGCCAACGAGGTCAAGACCGGGGTCCTCGGAGTCGACAGAACCGATCTCGAGAGATACGGTGCGGTGAGCGAGCAGGTGGCCCAGGCCATGCTCAGGGGGGTGCTGGAGCTCACCGGTGCTGACGTGGGCATGGCCACCACCGGCATCGCAGGCCCGGATGGCGGGACACCCGAGAAACCCGTGGGTACGGTGTGGATATGCGTGGGCACCCAGGACAATGTCGAGGCGCGGCAGTTCAGGTTCTCCTTCGACCGCGACGGGAACAAGATGGTCAGTGCCAAGGCGGCGATGTTTATGCTAAGAAACCGTATCCATGATCAGGACATTCATCGCCATAGCCCTTCCTGATGACATCAAGGCCTCCATCGATACGGCCGTAGCCGCGCTCCGGGAAAGGAACCGTGCCGTCCGCTGGGTGAAGCCCGAGGGCCTCCACATCACGCTGAAGTTCCTCGGCGAGATCCCCGAGGATATCGTGGCCCCGCTTTCGGCGGACCTCGACAGGGTGGGCGGAACATCCCGCCCCCTGCAGCTCTCCCTTGCGAGCTTTGGTGCCTTCCCCGGCATGAAACGGCCCCGGGTCGTCTGGATCGGCCTGGAGGGCGATGTCGCCGAGCTTGCCGCCCTGGCCCGATCCATCGACAGGGCGTGCGCGAAGTATGGTATTGCCGAAGAGCGCAGTCCTTTTTCCGGGCACATCACCCTGGGTAGACTAAAGACACCGACTGTGGTAGACCTTGGTATCGGTTCGGTATCTGGTATGTTCATGGCATCGGAGGTCTTGTTGTATCGTAGCGTACTATCACCCGGCGGCGCTCAGTATACCGTACTCCACAGAAGCAGCCTGGGAAGCTAAGGAGGAGGATAGCATGGAAGAAGGCAGGAAGAGGGCATTGGAAGATGCCATCACCAAGATAGAGCGGTCATTCGGCAAGGGGTCCATCATGCGCTTGGGCTCGGATGCCATAGGCAAGGGGATCCCTGTCATCTCCACCGGATCGCTCCTGCTCGACTACGAGGCGCTGGCCATCGGGGGAATACCCCGGGGCAGGGTGACCGAGATCTACGGTGCGGAGTCGTCCGGGAAGACCACGCTGTCCCTGCACTGCATCGCATCCACCCAGGTGGCAGGCGGGGTCGCCGCGTTCATAGACGCCGAGCACGCCCTGGATGTGAGCTATGCACAGAAGCTCGGGGTCAACATCGACGATCTCCTGGTCTCCCAGCCCGACTCGGGCGAGCAGGCCCTGGACATAGCCGAGACCCTGGTGCGGTCCAATGCCGTGGACATCGTGGTGATCGATTCGGTGGCGGCGCTCGTCCCCCGCGCCGAGATCGAGGGCGACATGGGCGACGCCCACATGGGACTGCAGGCCCGCCTCATGTCCCAGGCCCTGCGGAAGCTTTCCGGGGCCATCAGCAAGACAAAGACCACTGCCGTGTTCATCAACCAGACCAGGCAGAAGATCGGGGTACTCTACGGCAATCCCGAGACCACCACGGGGGGCAATGCCCTGAAGTTCTACGCGAGCGTGCGGATGCAGATCAAGAACGCAGGCCCCATAAAGGACGGGGACAAGGTCGTCGGGAACCGGACCCGTGTGAAGGTGGTCAAGAACAAGCTCGCCCCGCCTTTCAGAGAGGTCGAATTCGATATCATGTTCGGAGAGGGTATCTCCCGATACGGAGAATTATTGGATGTGGCCAGCCAATCCGATAAGAACATCATCGAGAAGGCAGGAGCATGGTACACATACAACAAACAGAGGCTGGGCCAGGGCAGAGAGGCGGCCAAGACGTACCTCAGGGAGCACCCCGAGGTCTACGAGGAGATTTACGATGCCGTGAAGAAGACCTTCGCGGCCCGTCTCGGCGTGGGGCAGCCTGAATAACAGGAGAGACCCATGGACATAAACCCGATTCTGAAGCATGCGGTGGAGATCACGGCGTCGGACGTGCACCTGAAGATCGGCCTGCCGCCGGTTGTTCGCAGGTTCGGTGCACTGATCCCCCTGAGGGACCAGAACAAGCTGACCAACGAGGACATCTACGCGGTGGCCTACTCCCTCATGAACCAGTACCAGCAGGCCAAGTTCGAGACCACCAACGAGATCGACTTCGCCCACAGCCTCTCGGGCGTGGCCCGGTTCAGGGTCAACTGTTTCAAGCAGAGGGGCAGCTTCGGCATGGTGTTCAGGATCGTGCCCACCGATCCTCCCCAGCTGGATGACCTGAACATGCCCGAGGTGCTCAAGAAGATCGCCCTGGAGCGCAAGGGGCTTATCCTGGTCACCGGCACCACGGGATCGGGCAAGTCCACCACCCTGGCAGCCATGGTGGACCACATCAACGCCAACCGGAACTGCCACGTCATCACCATCGAGGACCCCATCGAGTTCCTCCATCGTGACCGGAAGTCCATCATCAACCAGCGCGAGGTGGGTTCGGATACGAACTCTTTCGCCGCTGCGCTCAGGGCGGCGCTCAGGCAGGACCCGGACGTGATCCTGGTCGGCGAGATGCGCGACCGCGAGACCATCGACATCGCCCTGACCGCGGCGGAGACAGGCCACTTGGTCTTCTCCACCCTGCACACGCTGGACGCCAAGGAGACCATCATGCGCATCGTCTCCCAGTACCCGCCCCACCAGCACCTCCAGATCCGGCTCCAGCTGGCGGGCGTGCTCAAGGCCGCCATATCCCAGAGGCTGCTGCCCAAGATAGACGGCCAGGGAGTGATCCCCGCAGCAGAGATCCTGGTCTCCACGGCCATGGTCCGCGAGTGCATCATCGACGAGAACAGGACAGGGGAGATCGCCGATGCCATAGCGGACGGGACCATATCCTATGGCATGCAGACCTTTGACCAGTCCCTCATGGGCCTCGTCAAGGACGGCAAGGTCAGCTACCACGAGGCCATGCGCAACGCCACCAACCCCAACGATTTCGCCCTGCGCATGAAGGGGATCCGGGGGACGTCGGACAGCAAGTGGGACCAGTTCGAGAAAGAGGAGCCGGAAGAGACAGGCGATGGAACGGGAAAGGCGACCATCTTCCAGGAAGGCAAGTATCGCGACATCGAGTGATGCCGTGCGCTATGCGCTGGGGGTCATCTCCCGCAGGGCCGTGTCTTCCTTCGAGCTAAAAAAAAACTCGAGCGCAGGGGTGCCTCCTGCGAGGTGATCGAGGCCGCCATGGCCAGGATCGGCGAGCTCGGGTACCTTGACGATGCCGGGTATGCAAAGCGCCGTGCCGTGCTCATGGCCGAGAGGGGATACGGGGATTACGCCATCAGGGTTTTTCTCGAAGGGCTCGGGCTGCCTGAAAAAACGGTCCTTGACGCCCTGGCCGCCTTGCCGGTAGAGCTAAGCGAGCGAGCGAGGCTGAAGAACTTGGTCGAGAAGAGGGATACCCTGCCCCGGGTGAAGCTGGTCCGGTTCCTCGCAGGTAGGGGGTTCCCCATCGATCTCATCTTGGATATCACGGGCGGAGTGGAAACATGAAGAAGGGTTCTGAGATTCGCAGCATGTTTTTGGAGTATTTCCAGGAAAAGGGACACGCCAGGGTCGCTAGTTCCTCGCTGGTGCCGGGCGACGACCCCACCCTGCTCTTCACCAATGCGGGCATGGTGCAGTTCAAGTCGACCTTTCTGGGAACCGAGAAGAGGCCGTACACCAGGGCCACGACCTCCCAGAAGTGCGTCAGGGCAGGCGGCAAGCACAACGACCTGGAGAACGTCGGAAGGACCGCCCGACACCACACTTTTTTCGAGATGCTCGGCAACTTCTCCTTCGGCGACTACTTCAAGCAGGGGGCAATCGAATATGCCTGGGACCTCCTGGTGAAGCGGATGGGTATCGATCCGTCCCGGCTGTATGTGAGCGTCCACCATACCGACGACGAGGCCTACGAGATCTGGAACAAGCAGGTCGGGGTCAGCACAGACCGCATCCTCAGGCTCGGAGACAAGGACAATTTCTGGGCCATGGGGGACACCGGGCCCTGTGGACCGTGCTCGGAGATCATCCTCGACCAGGGCCCGACCGTGGGGTGCGGCAGGCCTGAATGCAGGGCGGGCGAGTGTGACTGCGACCGGTACCTGGAGATCTGGAACCTCGTGTTCATGCAGTTCAACCGCGACTCGGCCGGCACCCTGACCCCGCTTCCGGCCCCCAACATCGATACAGGTATGGGCCTGGAGCGCATAACCGCCGTGCTCCAGGGCGTCACCAGCAACTACGATACCGACCTGTTCCAGCCGCTGATCAGGTATATCGGGGATCTGGCAGGCAAGGGGTACGGGGCCGACGGCGACATGGACGTTTCCATCCGCGTCATCGCTGACCATGCCCGGGCGGGCGCGTTCCTGGTGGGGGACGGTGTCCTGCCGTCCAATGAAGGGCGCGGCTATGTGCTCAGGCGCATCATCCGCAGGGCCGCCCGCCACGGTAAACTCCTGGGCATGGATAACGCCTTCCTCCACAAGGTTGCCATGAAGGTGATCAGCGAAATGGGGGATGTGTATCCCGACCTGGTGGCCAGGAGGGACTTCATCGACAAGGTCATTGCCAACGAGGAGGACCGATTCCTCAAGACGCTGGATCGTGGTCTGAGCCTCCTCGACGAGATCCTCGCCGGCTTGAAGGCGCAGGGCCGGTCCCTCATGACGGGCCAGGACGTCTTCGTCCTCTACGACACCTTCGGATTTCCGGTGGACCTCACCGAGGACATCGCCCGCAAGGCAGGCTTCGGTATCGACACGGAAGGGTTCGAGGCCCACATGGAGCTGCAGCGGGAAAAGGCCAGGGGTGCGTCTGCATTCGGCGCTTCTGCCGCCGGGCAGGGATCCTGGGGATCCTCAGCGGCCAATGTCAGGTTTGTGGGTTACGATACCACGGAGACCGACGCGAATGTCCTCGAGATGAAGGTCAGGGACGAGGACGGAAAGCTCGAGGCCGTCGATGTGGCCCTGGAAGGGCAGGAGGTCCTCGTCGTCACCGATGTGACAGCCTTCTACGGGGAATCGGGCGGCCAGGTAGGCGATACCGGGACCATTTTCTCGGCCCAGGGCAAGGCGGAGGTTCTCGACACCACCAGGACGGAACACGACGTGATCGTACACCGCGTGCGGATCCTCTCGGGAAGTCTGGCCACGGGAGATGCAGTGAAACTGGTGGTCGATGCAGGCAGGCGCAAGAGCATCATGCGCCACCACAGCGCCACGCACCTGCTCCAGCGGGCATTACGGGACGTTTTGGGCGACCATGTGCACCAGTCGGGGTCCCTGGTCAACGAGGCCAGGCTCAGGTTCGACTTCACCCATTTCGCAGCGGTGTCTGCCGAGGAACTCGACAGGATCGAGGCCATCGTGAACCAGTTCGTGCTGGAAAACCTGCCTGTCAGGACCGAGATCCTGTCCAAGGAGGAGGCCATGGGGCGGGGCGCCATGGCGCTCTTCACCGAAAAGTATGCAGACGACGTGCGGGTGGTGTCCATGGGAGACGTGTCCATGGAACTCTGCGGCGGCACCCACTGCTCCTCCACCGGCCAGATCGGCCTGGTGAAGGTCGTCTCGGAATCGAGCGTGTCTGCCGGGCTGCGCAGGATCGAGGCCATCGCGGGGGTCAGGTCCCTGGAGCACCTCAGGTCTCTGTCCAGACTCGTCACGGGTCTGGCTGACCGGCTCAAGTGTGCGCCCGCAGAGATCGGAGATCGCGTCGCCGGCCTTCAGGCTCGGGTCAGGGAGCAGGAGAACGCCATCAGGGATCTCCATATCAGGCTCGCCACCGGGGCGGGGGCCGACGAGGACGAGAAGGAGTATACGTCTGGTCCGTTCAAGATAATCGTCAAGAAGGTGGAGAACGCTGATATCGCCCAGATGCGCGAGGTCGGAGACCGGCTGAAGGAGCGCATCAAGTCCGGGATCGTGTTCCTCTATACGCCCAGCGACGAGAAGGCCACCTTCATGACCATGGCGACCGCCGATGCCGCGAAGACCTATGATGCCGGCAAGATCATGAAGAAGGCCATGGATGAAGTCGGCGGCCGGGGTGGCGGCAAGGCGCTGTTTGCCCAGGGCGGCGCCGATGCAGGCTCGATCGATACCGTCATTCAGATAGTCAAGGAATCCACGGGGGTTCGCCAATGAGAGAGGCCACGATTACCCGGAAGACCAAGGAGACCCAGATCTCGGTGAGCATCTGCCTCGAGGGCGGAGAGTTCGTCCTGAACATCCCGTCTGGATTCCTCACCCACATGCTCGATGCCCTGGCAAAGCACGCGGGGCTCGGCCTCAGGATAGACGCTGCCGGGGACGTGCACGTGGACCTGCACCACACCGTCGAGGATATCGGCATCGTACTGGGCAAGGCCATCAAGGGTGCCCTGGGAGAGAAGCGCGGCATCACCCGGTACGGACTGGCCAAGGTGCCCATGGACGAGGCCTTGGTGGAGGCGTGCATAGACCTATCGGGCAGGCCCTTCTTCATCGTCCACGGCGGGGAGGTCTTTCATGGAAAGGCCGGAGATCTCGATCTGGAGCTGGTCCCCGAGTTCTTCCGGGCCCTGGCCTTCAACGCGGGCATCACCATGCACATGACCGTCTATGCCTCGGGAAACGGCCACCACCTGGCAGAGGCGTGCTTCAAGGCCTTTGCCCGCGCGCTGAAAGAGGCAGTGGCCGTGACCGGGACCGATATCCCATCCACCAAAGCCCACCTATGAGATTCCGGCACACCCGGGTGAAGACCTTCGACAGCAGCAGACACCCCGGGCAGCCGGTCTGGTTCGAGTTCGAAGGCAGGGGCCTCGAGATCGAGGCCGTCCTCGAGCGCTGGAGCGAGGCCTACCAGGACCCGAGCTTTTTCCCCGACGAGTACTACAAGGTCGAAGCTTCGGATAGGAACGTGTACCTCTTGAGATACTCTACCCTTTTCAAGAGCTGGTGGGTGAGGACCTACGTGGAGGTGCTGGCATGATCATCATTCCGGCCATCGATCTGCACGAGGGGCGGGTGGTCAGGCTGAAGAAAGGCAGGTTCGACGAGGTGACGGTATACAGCTCGAACCCTGCCGATATGGCCAGGTCCTTTCAGGATGCCGGTGCAGGCCGCATTCACGTGGTGGACCTGGACGGTTCAGTCGCGGGTAAGGGCATGAACGTGCAGGCCATCGCGGCAATCTGCTCCGCGGTGGAGGTGGAGGTGGAGCTGGGAGGCGGGATCCGCACCGCGGAGGATGCCTCCCGGGCCTTCGACCTCGGCGTGAGTTCCGTCATTCTGGGCACCGTGACGGCCCGGGATCCGGACACAGCGGCGGCCATCCTGGAGGCGTTCCCGGGGCGTGTGGGAATCGGGATCGACGCCCTTCACGGCAAGGTGGCGGTGCAGGGATGGAAAGAGGTCACGGAACAGACAGCCTTCGAGCTTGCTCATTTCTACGAACGATGCAACCCCGCCTTCATCGTGTACACCGATATCTCCCGGGACGGTATGCTCACCGGCCCCAACATCGAGGCCACCGCAGCACTCACCAGAGAGGTGAAGACGCCGGTTGTGGCTTCCGGCGGAGTGAGTTGCATGGATGACATCCGTGCCCTGCTGGCGGTCAAGGGGCTTTTCGGTGCCATCGTGGGCAAGGCCGTCTACGAGGGCCGAGTGGACGTACGCGAGGCCGTCCGACTGTCCCAGGAGTCGGAATCGTGATATGGACAGGGAAGAAACCCTGATCGAAACAAGACACTCCAAGAGAACAGGGGGGGATCACATGGACTGTATCTTCTGCAAGATCGTCGCAGGCGACATTCCTTCCACCAAGATCTACGAGGATGATCTCGTCTACGCCTTCAACGACATCCAGCCTCTGGCCCCGGTGCATGTGGTCGTGGTGCCGAAGAGGCACTATTCAACGCTCAATGACCTCGACGACAGGGATATCTGGTTCGCGATGCTCAAGGCGGTACAGGAGATCGCCAGGACCAGGGGCATCGACACATCGGGCTACCGCATAACGGTGAACTGCGGGCCTGACGGTACCCAGATCGTCATGCACCTGCACCTGCACGTACTCGGCGGGAGGCTGCTCGAGAGCAGGATGGGGTGAGGGGCACTGAGGAACAATGGTCGGGAGAAATCCTGGCCTGCCCAATCCATGCATCTCGCTCATGACACAGTATAGTATGGGTGCGAGCGAGATGCACGGATTGGGCAGGCTAAGGTTTTTCCTTATGGACAGTCTGACGGCAAACTACTCCACGTACACGATGAACCCGGCCTGGTGCATGCCCTGCGGGTGGGCTGGCAGGAAGGGGAAGTCTGCGGACTGGGAGAGCGGCTCCAGAACTTTGGCCGTGCGCGAGTTGCCATGGGCGGCACGGTGGATGGCCTTGAGCAGGTCCCCGGTGTTGAACTGACTGGTGACCGGCGCCAGGGCGAAGAGGATGCCCCCGGGCTTGACGCGGGCCACGGCAAGCTGCAGGGTTCTGCTGTGCTCCTCGTACTCGTTGCCGAAGGCCGGTGCGTCGCAGAGCACCAAGTCATAGAAGGCCTTGTCGTCGCCCAGGAACCGCGCGGCATCGTCCTTGTGATGGCGCCAGGTGAATGGCTTGATCCTGTTCAACTCCATGTTTCGCTTGAGCTGAACCTGGGCAGGGGCGGAAGAATCAATGGACGTCACCGACGACGCCCCCGCCTTGAGCGCGCAGACCGAGAAGGAGCCGGTGTAGGAGAAGAGGTCCAGGACGTCCCGGCCACCTGCATAGGCCATGATGCGCCGCCTGGTATCCCGGTGCTCCAGGTAGAAGCCTGTCTTGTCGCCGGTGAGGATGTCTACGGCGAACTCGATCCCATGCTCTCTTACCCTGAGGTCCTCGGTCTCGAAAGTCCCGTAGATAGGCCCGGTCTCGGGGCGGTATCCCTCGTTGGAACGTGTCCTGGTGTCGGAGCGTTCGAATATGACGCATGACGGAAGCTCTGAACGGAGGCAATCAACGATATCGCCCTTGATGTCATCCACGCCTGGCGTGATGACCTGCATCACGAGGATGTCGTTGTAGCGGTCCACCACCAGGCCGGGAAGAAGGTCTCCCTCGGCATTGATGAGCCTGCAGCAGGTCGTATCCCCGGGCATGACGGCATTTCTCAGGGCAACAGCCCGTTTGATCCGCGAATGAAAGAAGGACCTGTCGATGACCTCCTTGCCCATGGTCAGCACGCGCACGGCAAGCTGCGAAACCGGGTTGTACATGCCCTGGCAGACGAACTGGCCGCGGGCATTGAGCACCCTGCAGAGCCGTTCCATTTCCGGCTCGCCCTGGACCTTGTCCACGGCACCCGAATAGACCCACGGGTGGCCCTGCAGAAGAGGCCCTTCTTTTCCGGGCTTGAGCCGTACGATGAGCATAGACCAGTGCCTTTAGCATAGATCGATACGGTATGAAAGTGACGATTGCGGGGAACCGGCCCGGATTCAGGGCGCGAAGTGCTCCGTGCCCCTTGCCGTTGTTCCGGAAAGACCAGCGCTTTCCTCTATGAAGGTGCACAGGCCGTCGATGTCATGGAAGAGGAAATTCGGGATGCCCGTCTTCATTGGCGCGTTGCTGACGAGGGCGATGTAGTCCTCTGAGGGACTTTCAAGGCAGAGCGGCCTGTCGTAGATCGTGTCGTTGAAGACCTCGATCTTCTTGAACGGGCCACTCTTGAATCCTTCAACGAGGACGATATCCACTCCTGTGGCGGCCACGCTGCAGAGGTAGTCGAGGGAGGGTGGTGCATTCTCGTACATGAGGATGCCTTCGGGGGCGAAGAGCACGATCCTGCCTGCCCCCCTGCTGGCAAACCGCTGGGTGTCCTTCCCCGGTTTGTCGGCGTAGTGCATGTGGAGCCCGTGCTTGACAGCGGTTACCTTCCTGCCTCTGCGGGTGAGCTCTTCGATGACCTTCTCGAGCACGGTGGTCTTGCCGCTGTTGGTGCCCTGTGCCACGAAGGAAAGTATGTTCCGGTATGCACTGTCCACGGGTCCTGTATAGTGCCTGGTGAGCAGTCGAGTCAAGGGAAAGGGGGGGTCCTGACGGCAGGGTTTTGCCGGTTCGTGCCGGCCATTGCATGACCGGGCAGACTCTATTACAATACCCGTATGTTCGATCAGATGAGCGCACCGGAAATTTTAAAATGGGTGTTGCTGGTCTTTCTCGCCGGATTCATCGGTTTTTTCGGGAAATTTCTCGGTAAACTGGTGATCTCGCTGTTCCAGAGGAAGAAGGAGGAGGATGCCCCAGGGCCCGCCCTGCCTGGTCAGTCGGTCAGGCAGGGGCCGGCAGAGACGAAGTCCGTGAGCGGGCAAGGGGCGGTTCCGGGAGAGGTCATGTCCAGGGATGAGCAGAAGCTCCTCAAAAAGGCCCTGAAGAACGAGGTGAAAGCGAACAAGAAGAGCGGGAAGCAGTGAGCGGTGATGATGCCGGCGCTTCCCGTCACTGCTGTGTCGGTTGCTCCCCGATCAGCGGATGGCGGTGTGAATAGTTCGGCTTGTCGCAGATGAGCTGGACGGCGCACTGGTTCCGGGTGTTGATGACGATGGGCCCCAGCAGATTGATGGTCATGCGTTTGGGATCGTTGTGCGGGATGGTGACGATGCAGACTACTTCAAGGCTGTCTTCCTTTTTCACCTCGAGCTCGCTCAGGGCGTTCTCGTCCGCATCAACGAAATAATCGGCCTTGACGAGCTGAGGATTCATGACCACAAATGCCAGGCCTCCGTCCTCCACGCTCTGGAGCCAGAAGAACGGCGAGCCCTCACTGTGCGGGAACAGGACATAGCGCTTGTTCCTGGCGAACCCGAGGATCCCCCGCGGGAAGGTGATGACCTTGTCTTCCTGGACCGTTAACGTGCCGAACCTGAGCGTGTTGATCTCCAAGACCGTTCCCCCTAGATGAAGTCTACAAGACTGAGACTAGTGATCAAAGAGGCACTTTTCAAGGCGGCCTCGTAGATGGTCTGCTGATTCTGCAGCTGCGTGATGGCCTCGGCATAATCGAGATCCTCGATGGTGGAGACCATTTCCCTGGTGTCGACGTCGGAGCGCTCGATGACCGCCATGGTGTGCTCGAGCTTGTTTACCCGGGCACCGATCTTCGCGAGGTTGTTCGAGACGATCGTGCCTGCATCCTCCAGCGATGAGAGCTCATCGCGTATAGCATCGGCGTCATTGGAACGCAGTGCCCTTTCGAGCCTCAAGAGCGTCATGAATATATCTCCTTGCTGGTCCATGAAGACTTCGTTGCCAGGAATGTTGATCTGGGCACTGTTCTCCTTGCCGATCTGCATGGAGAAGGTGGATCCATTGCCCTGATAGACCGGTCTCCATTCCCCGTCCGTATACACGTAGACCATGTTCTGGTCGGTCACCATCGCGGCATCGCCTTCGGCCGGCGAAGCCGGCAGGTCGCTGACAGTGGCAACGTCGGCGCCTAGCCGAGCGGCTTCCACCCACAGGAAAGGTCGGGTCTGGGTCATGGTGCCGCCGAACATGAATTTGTTTCTGAATTTGGCGTTGGCATTGGACAGGACCATGGACCTGATCTCCTTGATCTCCTCGGCCGCACCCGACCTGGTGTTCTCTGTGGCGGTGGCAGAGGACGCCTGGACCGCAAGCTCACGCGCCCGTGCCAGAAGGTCGTCCGTGTCCTGGAGGATGGAATCCACCCTGTTGAGCCATCCGGAGCCGTAATCGATGGACTTCTTATACTGGGTGAACGAATTCAGCTCGGTCCGGTAGATGAGCACGCTGGACAGGCCGATGGGGTCATCGGACGGCTTCTCGACCCGCCTTCCCGAGGAAATCTGGTTGTTCAGCCTGAACAGCTTCTCCGTGTTCTGGTTGAGGTCCTTCACGAGCTGATAGTAGAGAAATCTATTGCTGACCTTCATACACCATCCTTATCGGCAGAAGTATTTTCACTCTTTATACGCAGCAAGGACCCTGCCAAGGGTATAAGACCCAGTAATTCAGGCGGTTTCTGTATCGGGGAAAGGAAAAGACTTCCCGGTGGCAGGTATATATTTCCGGGGCGGACGCCTCACCCCCTGCTGATGTGTTCCTGGATGGCGCGGCATTCCCTGATGAGCGCATCCTCGTCCACGGTGAGGGACGCGTAGTTCTTCACCACGACACGGCCGTCGATGATCACGTCCTTCACGTTGCCGCCCGTGGCCGCATAGATAACGTGGGAGACGGGATTGTGCACCGGGACCATGTTAGGCGCCCTGCCATCGAGCACGGTGATGTCCGCTGGCAGCCCCCGTTCCAGTCTTCCCCCGGAAAAGCCCAGTGCCCGGGCGCCGTTTTCCGTCACCAGGGCCAGGGCCGTGCACTCGTCGAGGACCGTGGGGTCCATGGAGGAGATCTTGTGCAGCTTGGCCACGGTGGAGATCTCGCTGATGATATCGAGGTTGTTGTTGCTGGCACACCCGTCGGTACCGACGGACACGTTGATCCCCGCCCTGATCATCTTGGGGACCGGCGCTATGCCGGATGCGAGCTTCATGTTGCTCTCCGCGTTGTGAGACACCGACACCTTCCTGGACGCCAGCACCTCGATCTCGGCATCGTCCAGCACCACGCAGTGGGCAGCCAGGGTCCGGCGGCTCAGGCATCCGAGGGAATCCAGGTATTCCACCGGTGTCATGTTGTGGTCCTTGCGTATCTGCTCGACCTCGGAGGCGGTCTCGCTCAGGTGAATCTGGAAGATGAGGTCGTATTCCTCGGCCAGGGCGTAGGCATCCTCGAGGATCCGGGTGGTGCAGGTATAGGCCGCATGGGGAAAGACCGTGGGACGCACGAGACGGTCAGCCTTCCAGCGCTCGATGAACCGCCTGTTGTGCTCGATGGTTCGCGAGGGATCCGGCAGCGAAGGGGTGGGGAACTGGAGTATCCCCTCTCCGATCCATGCCCTGATGCCCACCTCCTTGGCAGCCCTCCCCACCTCGTCTTCATAGAAATACCCGTCGCAGAAGGACGTGGTACCGGAGCGTGTCATCTCCCAGGCCGCCAGCAGGGAGCCTATGTAGACGAATTCACGGTTCACGTGCTTGGCCTCGGCGGGGAAGATATGGTCCTGGAGCCAGGTCATCAGGGGAAGGTCGTCGGCGATGCCCCTGAAGAGCGTCATGGAGGCATGGGTATGGGTGTTGATGAGCCCGGGCATGACGATGTCATGGGGGCCTCCGATCACCTCAGCGATGTCCTCGGGCAGTTCAGGGGAGAAGCCCGCAACGGTCGAGTCCTCGACGATGACGTAGTGGTCCTTGAGGACATCGTTGCCTGTCTTGATGACATACCCGCCCTGCACGGCGAACCTGCTCATGTGCCGCTCCTCTTCAGCTGTCTTTGACGGTCCGGCGATAGCGCAGGGCGCTGGCCAGCGTCACCTGATCCATGTATTTCAGCTCCCCTCCCATGGGTATGCCGGAAGCGATCCTGCTGACCGCCACGGTCAGGCCCGCGTCGGCAATCAGCTTGCTGATGTAGTGGAAGGTGCCCTCACCCTCAACGGAAGGGTTCGTCGCCACGATCACCTCGGCGACGCCGGGCCGCCTGAGCCTTTCCATGAGCTCGGCGATACGGAGATCATCCGGGCCGATGCCTGCCAGGGGCGAAATGAGCCCGTGCAGGACATGGTACAACCCCTTGTAGGTATGGGCCGACTCAAGGGCCAGGACATCGCTGGGTTCCTCCACCACGCATATCTGGGACTGGTCCCGGGAGGGATTGGTGCAGATGCTGCACCTGGCCCGATCCGTGAGGTTGAAGCAGGTCGGGCAGAGCCGGATCTGTTCCCTGACGGTCTTCAGGGTGGCGGCAAGCTCCTCTGAAAGCGCCCCCCGGTCGGCCAGGATGTACAGTGCAAGCCTGGTGGCGGTCTTCTCTCCGATGCCGGGCAGGCGCTTGAGTGTGCTGATGAGGGCTCGAAGGGGCTTGGGGTAAGGGTCCATGTCAGGTGAAGGTGAAGGGTAGAGGAAGTCCCCCGGTGATCTGTTTCATCTCTTCGGCGGCAAGCTCCCGGGACCTGCGCATTCCCTGGTTAACGGCGGTCAGGACGAGGTCCTCCAGCATCGGGATGTCCCGGGGATCCACGCACAGCGGGTCCAGCTTGATGGAGAAGATCTCCTGCCTGCCGCTGACCGTCACGGTCACCATGCCTCCGCCGGTGTCCACGGTCACGGTCTTGTGCGAGAGCTTTTCCTGAATCTCCCTGATGCGTTCCTGGAGTTTCCCTGCCTGCCTGAGGATATCCTTGAAATCGGGTTCCATGGGGTGCAAGTAAACCGCAAAGGACCTGTACTGTCAAGGAGGGCGTGGGGGTGATATATGGAAAACCGGAAGAAGTCGGGACAAGCTTCAAGTCCAGGTAAGGGAAAGACCACTGAATAATACTCAGGCTCCCTTGACATGCCTCAATGCCGTGCGTATCGTCTGTGCATCCTGCATGTAAGGAGGAAATTCCATGCCCAGGACCTTCATCGACCTCTCCATCGCCATCGAAGCCGGCTTGCCCAGCGACCCGCCCATGATGATACCCAAGATCACCTACCTCGACCACAGGATCGGTGCGGAGACCATGAAGCTCTTCTATCCGGGGATCACGGAACAGGACCTGCCCGGTGGACAGGGCTGGGCCCTGGAGATACTGGAGCTCTCGACGCACGCCGGCACCCACATGGACGCCCCCTGGCACTATCACCCCACCCAGGACAAGGGAAATCCAGCGCTCACCATCGACCAGTTCCCTCTGGAGTGGTCCGTGGGCAACGGCGTGAAGATTGACTTCTCGTCAAAAGCCGACGGCTACAACATCACCCCGGAAGACATCATGGCAGAGCTCGATGCCATCGGCCATACCCTCGGGGAAGGGGACATCTTCCTCGCCCAGACAGGTGCAGCACTGTTCTGGGGCACCTCGGACTACCTGGTCAAGGGCTGCGGATTCGGCAGAGCCGCCACGCTGTGGCTCGTTGACCAGGGCGTACACGTCGTCGGCACCGATGCGTGGAGCTGGGACAGGCCCCTGCCCTTTCAGGCCGCTGACTTCGAGCACACGAATGACCCCTCCCTCATCTGGGAAGGCCACTTCGCCGGCATCGAGAAGGGCTATTTCCAGATCGAGAAGCTCACCAACCTGGACAGGCTCCCTGCCACGGGCTTCACCTTCTACTGCTTCCCGATCAAGATCAAGGGGGCAAGCGCAGGATGGATCAGGGCGGTAGCCGAAATACAGACACCATAGGCATCGGCTCCTGGTGCGGAACCGCGTGCCATAAGGCCAGAAAGGGCTTGATCCCCCGGGAAATAAGTTCTAGACAGAGGCTATGCTTGCCATCGATGTGGGCAACACCCATATAACAACCGGGATCTTTGAAGGCGGGACGTTGCAGGAGGTCCTGCGTTTGTCGACGCAGGACTGCATCGAGAGCGACGCCTTCCTGTCCCTCGCTGCAGGGATGAGAAGGAGGCTGCCCGATGAAGCCGTCATGGTGAGTGTGCGCAGGCAGGCGGCGCAGACCATCGTCAGGGAGCTTGTGGCTGCGGGAGGACCCCCTCCCCTGGTCGTGGACGTGAACACGCCCATGGGTATAGAGGTCATCTATGACTCGAAGGATACCCTGGGCGTCGACCGGCTGGTCTGTGCCGCAGCGGCGTACCACCTCCATGGTGAGAAGGGCAGGTCCGTGGTGATCATCGACATGGGGACCGCCACCACCATCGACTATGTCACCGCGCAGGGCGCCTTCCGGGGGGGCATGATCGCTCCGGGCATCAGGAGTGCCTATGAGGGACTCCTGGCCGCGGCACCACAACTGCCCAGGATCGGCGATTTCACGGCAGGGGCCCTCATCGGGACGGATACCGTTTCGTGTGTCCGCTCCGGGGTCGTCACGGGCCATGCGGCAATGATCATGAAGGTGGTGGAGATGGTGGCGGGCAGGACGAAGACTGAACCGGTGGTTGTAGTGACTGGGGGACCGTCAGGCACGGTGAGGGATGATCTGCCGAAATCGTACATCTTCGACGAGACACTGATTCTCAAGGGACTCCTGAGGATACATTCCCTGCAGGATAAAACAAGTGTTAAGATTTCCAGGTCATCTGTCCGATAGTTGCCTTACAGCGCGATCGAAGAGGCGCAACCACACAACGTAATGGATTACTTGCTCAAGGACGTAATGGATTACATCGGACGAAAACGAGGGTCTGTCCTTCGCACACTCCTGATAATCTCCTGTATGTGTGCGGTCTCATTGCCGCTCCATGCCGCATCCAGTGCCGCCCAGGCCTACCAGAGCGCGAGCGCGGCATCCGTTGAGCTCCTCCGTGATCTGGACAAGAAAAAGGATCGGGTGAGCTGGATGGCGGTCATCCACAAGTATCAGAACGTGGGCAAGCAGTACCCCCGTTCGAACTACGCACCCAGGTCCTGGTTCAAGGTGGGCAAGCTCTATGAGGGGCTGCACGGGTACTCCTCCAATCCCAGGGACCTCGAGCGTGCCATCGAGGCCTACATGACCGTGACGGAGTCGTACCCGTCGAGTTCCCTTGCCGATGACGCCATCTACCATTCAGCCCGCATCTATCAGGAAGGGCTGAGTTCCCCCCAGAAGGCGTACACCTTGTACCAGAAGGTCATAAAGGATTTTCCGAAGGGTGACATGGCCCAGCTCGCCCGTGAGCAGATGAATTCTCTGAACATCGAGAAGAAGACCATCACCGGGGATGCGAAAACGGGTCTTGGCGATGTGAAGACGGTCCGTCAATGGTCCGACAAGGACTATACCCGGGTCGTGGTGGACCTCGACGAAAACATCGGATTCAAGACCTTTACCCTGCCAGCGGACCCCAAGGCCGACAGGCCGGACCGGGTGGTGATCGAGCTCGACAACGCAAAGGTGTCCCGGGGTCTGCCCGGCATGAACAGGGTGAACGACGGCATCCTCACCAACATCAGGGTTTCCCAGTACCAGAGCACCAAGGTGAGGATCGTGCTGGACCTCGCCCAGAAGATCTCCTACCGTGCCTTCCCCCTGGCAGGCCCGAACCGGCTGGTGGTGGACATCATCAAGGATGGCGCCTCGCCGGTGATCGCCCATGAACCGTCAAGCGCGAACAGCGGCGGCATATCCAGGAATGAGACCGGCAACGGCTTCAAGAAGGTGCCCAAGTGGTCCAAGTCGCAGATGGAGGATGACGTGCCGTCCATTGCGACACAGCTCTCGCTCAAGGTCTCCAGGATCGTCATCGACCCGGGGCACGGGGGAAAGGATCCCGGTGCCGTCGGACCGGGGGGCGTCCTCGAGAAGGATCTGGTGCTGGGCATCGGCAAGGCACTGGCCAGGAGGCTGAGGCTCGAGGGATTCGAGGTTTTCATGACCAGGGACAGCGATGTCTTCCTCACCCTGGAGGAGAGGACCGCCTTTGCCAACAAGAAGCGGGCCGACCTGTTCGTTTCCATCCATATCAATGCGCACAACAACAAGGGGCTGCAGGGCATTGAGACCTACTTCCTCAACCTGACCACCGATGCCTCGGCCATCGAGGTGGCCGCCCGCGAGAACGCCACCACGAGCAAGTCCATCAGCGATCTGCAGCTCATCATCAACGACCTCATGCTCAATTCCAAGATCAACGAATCCTCCCGGTTTGCAAGCTCCGTGCACAAGTGCGTCATGTCCTCGGTCCTCAACACCGGGTATCAGGGCAAGGACCTCGGGGTCAAGCAGGCGCCGTTCTATGTCCTGCTCGGTGCCCAGATGCCCTCCATCCTGTGCGAGCTCGGCTTCATAACGAACGGGACCGAGGCGTCGCTCCTGCAGTGTGAATCCCACCAGAGCACCCTCATTGACGGTATTGCAAAGGGTATCAACAAGTATATAATGAACACCACCTATGCATATATGAGGAGGAAGTAGTGAGGCGCCTCTCGTTACTGGTGGCATGGTTCTGCCTGGTATCCATGCCCGTGTGGGCCGACTACGGGTTGAGCAATGTGGTGGAAGAGCAGATCGACCGCAGCCAGCTTCCCGGAGAGAGCCTCCCGGTTCCACCCGACGAGATGACCCCCGTAGCCCCTGTGCCCGATCAGGCACAACCAGTCAAGAAACCCGAAGAGTCGGCTCCCCAGTACAAGAAGACCGAGTTCTATCCCTACACCATTCACATATCTTCCTGGCAGAGCAAGAAGGACGCACTGAATCATCAGAAGAGGCAGTCCCGCGACCTCAAGCCGGTGTTCATCACCAAGATCGACCTGGGCGCAACCGGGATCTGGTACCGGGTCGATTATGGAAACTTCACGAGCAAGGGCGCCGCAACGGCGCGCATGAACGACCTCATGGCACGGGGTGTCATCGATGCGGAATCCTTCATCGGATCTGCCGTGCCCTATACCATAGAGCTCGGCGTCTTCCGCGATGAACAGGGCGCTGCAGGGGAAGCCGGGCGGTTGCGGGAAAAGGGCGTGGTCACCTACATCATGAGGGAAGCCGACTCGGTCTTCCGCCTGCTCTCGGGGGCATACCCCGGCCAGAAGAGCGCCGGGCCGGCCCTCGAAGACTTCGTCGCCCTGGGTCTGCAGCCGAAGATCGCCAAGAGATGAACCGGGCGCTGATCGACTCCTTCCTGGAGTACCTCGTCGCCGAGCGGTCATCCCCTGAGAACACCCTGGCCGCCTATGCGGGCGACCTCGAGGATTACGCGACCTTTCTCGACGGCAGGGGTGTCACGGAACTCGGCGTCGACGGAGCGGTCCTCGAGGACTACGCCTCCCACTGCAGAAGCCGGAAGCTCAAGACCACGAGCATCAGCCGCAGACTCTCCACCATCAGGCAGTTCTACCGGTTCCTCATCGAGGAGGAGGCCATCGCATCGGATCCCACCCGTGACCTGGCTTCCCCGAAGCGCGGCAGCTATCTCCCCGAGATCCTGAGCAGGGAAGAGGTGGAGCGGCTCATAGCGAGCCCCGATCCCGGGACGCCCGTTGGCGTCAGGGACAGGGCAATGCTGGAAGTCCTCTATGCCACCGGACTGAGGGTGAGCGAACTCACGGGACTGAAGCTCCACCACCTCAACCTGCACGTGGGGTACCTGGTCTGCAGGGGAAAGGGCGACAAGGAACGCGTGGTCCCCATGGGCGAGAGCGCACGGCACCGGCTGAAGGAGTATCTGGAGGATGCTCGACCGTACCTGGTGAAGAAACCCACCGACGTCCTGTTCTGCTCCCGGAGGGGGGGCGCCATGACGAGGCAGAACTTCTGGCATGCTATCAGGCGGTATGCCGCAGCAGCGGGAATACACAAGAGGATATCACCCCACATGCTCAGGCACTCCTTCGCCACCCACCTGCTCATGGGAGGCGCAGACCTGCGGTCGGTGCAGATGATGCTCGGTCATGCGGATATCTCCACCACCCAGATCTACACGCATGTCTCCGCCGGCAGGCTCAAGGAGATCCACGAGCGGTACCATCCGAGGGGGTAGACGATGGAGGTCATCACCTCCCATATCCAGGCTGATTTCGACGCATTCGCCTCCATGCTTGCTGCCAGAAAACTCTACGAGGACGCCGTCATGGTCTTTCCCGGGGCTCAGGAAAAAAACCTGAGGGACTACCTGGCCCAGGCATCCCCTGAGGTGACCGGGGCCATCCGGAAGCTCAAGGCAATCGAGGTGAACCGGGTGAAGCGGCTCATCATCGTGGATACCCGGCAGCTTTCGCGCATCGGCGACTTTGCCGGACTCGTCGGCAAAGTCGGCGTCGAGGTGATCGTCTACGACCACCACCCCCCTTCCACCGACGACATTACAGAGGCCATCGAGTTCAGCAGGGAGTACGGGTCCAACAGTGCCCTGATGATCGAGATCCTCAAGAGGGAAGGTATTACGCCCACACCCGAGGAGGCCACCATCCTGGCCATGGGCATCTTCGAGGACACGGGCTCGCTCCTGTTCCCCTCCACCCGCCCCGAGGACTGCATGGCCCTGGCGGACCTGCTGAGCTGGGGCGCAGACATGAAGGCCGTGTCCCATACCCTGGCCCGGGAACTCAGTCCCGAGCAGGTGGATATTCTGGATCAACTCATCAAGAATGCCTACATCTTCCACGTGGGCGGCATCGACGTGCTGATCACCAGGTCCGAGTCCACTGCCTATGTGGAAGACTTTGCCATGCTCGTGCACAAGCTCAGGGGTATGTTCGAGGTGGACGCCACGTTCGCTGTCGGACTCATGGCGGAGCGGATCTACCTCGTGGCGCGCAGCACGGTGCCCCAGGTCAATGCGGCGGAGGTGGCGGCCAGGTTCGGTGGCGGCGGGCACTCCACCGCGGCGGCGGCATCCATCAGGGACCGTTCGCTGGACAGCATCGAATCGATGCTCGTCAATATCATCAAGAAGGAGACCCGGCCCCGTGTCACTGCCCGGGACATCATGACCTTCCCGGTCATAACCCTGAAGATGGATGCCACCATCGACGAGGCGGCCGAGACCCTGAACCGCTACAGCATCAACGCGGCGGTCGTCCAGTCCAGAGACGGCAGGGCCGTGGGCATGGTCACGCGGCAGGTGGTGAGCAGGGCCCAGGGGCATGGTCTGGGCGATGCCAGGGTGAAGGACTACATGATCCGCGACATCCAGTTCATCAGGCCCGAAGCGCCGGTGGGCGAGATCCGCACACTCATCATCGAAGGCGGCCAGCGGCTCCTTCCCGTGGTGGAAAGTGGCAGGGCCATGGGCGTCATCACCCGGACCGACCTCATGCGGGTCATGCACGAGAAGATGGCGCGGGCCGAGGGGGTGGACTACCGGGCCACTCAGAAGAAGAACGTCCAGTCGCTGCTGGAGGAGCGGATGCCCCGACACATCATCATGATGCTCCACCAGGGAGGCGCCCTCGCGGCATCCATGGGGTACAACATATTCCTCGTGGGGGGGATCGTGCGCGACATGGTCATGCGCATCGACAACCTGGACATCGACCTCGTGGTGGAGGGCGACGGCATTGCCTTCGCCAAGGCCTTCGCCCCTTCCGTGGGGGGGCGCTGTGCGGTGCACGAGAAGTACAAGACTGCGGTCATCACGCTCAAGGACGGCACCCACATCGACGTAGCCACGGCGCGGACGGAGTACTACAAGCACCCGGGCGGATATCCCATCGTGGAGCAGTCCACCCTGAAGCTCGATCTCTACCGGCGGGACTTCACCATCAACACCATGGCGATATGCCTGACGCCCCAGCGCTTCGGGGAGCTCATCGACTTCTTCGGCGCACAGCGGGACATCAAGGAAAAGCGCATTCGTGTGCTCCATGCCCTGAGCTTCGTGGAGGACCCGTCGCGGATTCTGCGGGCCGTGCGTTTCGAGAAGCGCTACGGGTTCACCCTGGGCAAGCAGACGCTCTCGCTCGTACATGCGGCGGTGAGGTCAGGCCTCCTGAGCAGCATCCCGGGCAGGCGCATCTCCCATGAGATCCGCCAGGTCCTCTCCGAGGAGGACCCTCTACCGAGCCTGGAGAGGCTCAAGGAACTGGAGGTGCTGGAGGCCATCCATCCCGACATTATCCTGAACACGGGCATCCGCGAGGATTTCACACGGGTCAGGGAGACCATCTCCTGGTTCAACCTGCTCTACACCCACGAACAGTACCGGTCGTGGTTCATCTACCTGCTCGCCATGGTGGAGCAGATGAAGCCCAAGAGGATCATCGCCATATGCCAGCGACTGGGCCTGACCGACGAGAACGTGCGGAACATCCTGACCGCCAGGTCCAGGGTGAACGCCGTGCTCCGGGACCTGTCGACCGCGGAGAGGAAGACGCCCGCCACCGCGGTGAAGATCCTCGAAAAGGCCAGACTCGAAGAGGTGCTCTATGCCATGTCCAAGACCAAGAGCCCCGAGATCAAGGAGCTGATATCCTCCTTCATCACCACCTGGCGCGCCTACAGGCCTCCGGTCACGGGCAAGGATCTCATCGGCCTGGGATACCGCAAGGGAAGGAGGCTCGGGAATGCGCTGCGTCTGATCCGCGACAAGGGGCTCAACGGCGAGATAAAGGACTTCAAGGACGCCATGAAACTGGCCCGGAAGCTGCTCGAAGAGTATGAGAAAATGGAAAACCAGAGCCTTGACGAAGGGACTGCCATCTAGTACACAGAGAGAACCTTGTGGGGGTGTAGCTCAGTGGGAGAGCATCGCGTTCGCAATGCGAGGGTCGAGGGTTCAAATCCCTCCACCTCCACCAATAATATCAAATAGTTAGACCCCAAAAACCCCTATTTTCCAGGGCAGTAAATGGGCAGTAAATTCCCAACCCGAACCATCAGTCCTGATCAGAGTCCTTGACATCTGGTAACAATTAAGCAATGAATAGCCATTCACTCAGAGGGTGGTAGGGTTGACTCAGAGGCAATTGCACCTATTATGAAATTATCAAGGGTGTGCTGGGGCGCTATTTAAGTATAAGCCTTTATTTGCCGAACGTTAATTGAAATTGAATAAGTAGAAACAGGCCAATGAGCGAAGAAAAAAAATTACCTAACACCTTGAAATTCAAGTACATCTTTTCGGATGACTATAATCCATTTCCTGCAAATGGTGCATACGGTGGGGTGTGCCCCACTGGAGAGATAATCATCAATTTTTATCTAGAACGGCACCCATTGCCTGTGTCTATAACATATGAAACGGATGGCTCAGGTAATATATTACATGAAATAGCAAGAGAACCGGAGGACCAGAAATCAAGCATTGTTAGGTACATCAACACTGGAGTAGTTCTGAACGTTGATTCGGCGAAAAGAATATGCGCATGGCTGCAGGATCAAATTAGCTCAGCTGAGAAAATGGCTCTTGAGCAGGACAATGTCAAACAAAAGGGAGAGAAGTAGTCATGACTTTCATAGCTAATTACTGTGAAGCAAAGACAACGCCCTTCCTCCATGCGAAGTATTTCAAACCTGAGGATGCAATGGAATGTCAGATGATGAAAAGTCGCAAGCCATATGCAGCTCAACAGTACTTCTTGAGTGACTCATCAAGTTCAGACCTGATCTATATTCTGATTCAGTCTCAAGAATGGATCGGGATTGGGATTGAAACTGCAATTATGAGCGAAGCTGCTCTTAAAGATGATTGGATGAGCGCTGAGGAGGATGAAGCTTGGCGGCTTTTGTGAAAGGGGAAGTCGTAATAGTACCTTTTCCTTTTTCAAATTTCTCGGGAGCTAAAAGAAGACCTGCTCTTGTAGTTGCCAACTTAAGCGGCGATGACTTTATCCTTTGTCAGATTACAAGCCAACCCCCTAGAGACACCTATTCAGTGTCTCTGCAATCAAGCGATTTCTCATCAGGTTCACTACCAATAAGTACAAGCTATATTCGACCCAATAAACTGTTTACTGCGGATGGGAATATTGTCTTGAGATCAGCTGGGACTATTAAAAGTACAAAATCTGATGAAGTTATTAGAAAATTAGTGGAAATATTAAATAATTAGATGTTATTCAATAATTTTATCTAGAGGCTACTCCACCCCAAAGAGATCAGCCCCCATATTTTTCCAGAACGTTTTGAGGTCGGCCTTTTTACATGTAAAAAGTTAGTTCTACAGCAGCACCTGACGTTAAATATTATTATAGCTTATTGATTTCTTTTGTAATTTGTCCTATTCTAATCCATTATATGTATCCGTGTATAAAAGATATTCTCAACGTTGACTGATTGTTGGAATGAATCTCATGACAGGGCCGTTTCTCACTGATCTTGACACACGAGCCGCAATCAAGGGCTCCCTCGATCCCCTGGGTATCCAGCCCATCTGGACACGGTTTGCGAGGCATGTCGTGGGAAACCTCACCACGGTCAGCAACTCGGTGCGCGACTTCACGGTACTGCTCCTTGGCTATCATTTCGCCGAACGGGTAACTGAAGACGGCGGACCCGAGGACGACCTGGCTGTCTTTCTGAAATGGGAGCAGTTGGCTGCCTATGCGCGCGGGATAGAGAACGAGGACTGGGCCTTTCGAGGAACAGAGAGGGCCCGGAAGAATGCCCTCAACAACAGGCGGGTCCGCCTCAGCAAGGACCCGAGGGACCAGATCCTTGGCAACCAGAAGATGTACGGCCTGTGGGGCCTGTATACCGTGCCTTCAAGGTCCTCCGGTCTGGTCCAAGGGAACCCGCCGCGATTGACACCCCCTGGCCGTGAAATCGTGGAGAAGATCTACCTGCCCCTTTTCACCTCAGCAGGGTTCCGCAACGCAGACCGTTTCGTGAAGCTGTTGGCCAGGCCTGAAGTGACGCTCGACAAGGATGATGAAATCCTCAAAGCTGTGGGAAAAATTCTCAAGAAGCGAATGAGACCGGGAGAAAGGGATGCCCTCAGGTTCCATCTCCTTCTCGGGGGGGCATCAGACAGGACGCATGGGAACCAGGCCGTGCTCGCTTCGGCCATAGAACAGACCCTGGATGACGATGACTGGGAACTCTCACCCTCGAGAATGCGCCACCTGGCCAAGCTCTGCAGGGACAAGGGAGATGTCGGTCTTCACGTGGCCGACAGGCTCGAGCGTATACGCACCTGCGAGATGCTCCTCGCCCCTGCTGCGGCCCTCTTCGACTTCCTCCTGGGAAAAGACGGCCAATCCATCGACGACGTTTCAGGCCAAGTCCGAAAGCACTGGGGCACATCCCTCAACAAAACCATAGATATCGAAAGGATCCGTGATCTCCAGGGTGAACTTGCCACAGTATCGGGAGATACCGAGGGCTACAGTCGCTGGCTGAAAACTGGCATCGCCATGGCACAGGGCGATTATGCGCGCGCTCTCAACCTTCTGCTCGAGCAGAACACTGCCGTCATGAAGGCGCGTTCAGGAGCTGCACCCTGGGCTGAGCTGAAAGACGGGAAGATCCAGGTCCGTTTCAGAGACGAGCAAACGATTACGCTGCCTGAAGCTGAAGCTCTGCCTGAATACTGGTGGAACCCCTACTTCATCGACGCGATGAGATCCATCGCTTCCGCTCTGAGGGGATGAGGCATGGCAGAGATCCCTCGATCAATACTCTCGGAGCACTTTCAGGAACAGCTGGGAGACAGGCGTCTCGTCTCTGCCGTGTTCGTCACCTACAGGTTCGACCCTGCTTTTTTTGAGCAGGAAGTGCTTCCAGTTTTCCTAGACATATCATTGAGCCACGCGTCGAAGATCAGGCTTGTTCAGCTCGAGGATGCCATGCGGGAAATCCCGGTGGGTGTGGCAGTCTACTATGATCAGAACGGGCTCGAATCGGGAGATTCTGCAAAACTCGATATCAGGCGGTGTGCTGTCAGATTTCAGAATGGGTTCATTTTCCACCCCAAGAACGTCTTCGCCCTTGTGGAGGAGAAGGAGCCTGATGAGGACGGCCACAGGGCTCGTGCACTCATAGCTGGGTGCATGTCTGCCAATATCACCAGGGCCGGGTGGTGGGAGAACGTCGAGGTCTGTCACACCGAGGAGATACAGGAAGGAGATTCCACAAGGATCCGTGACGACCTCCTGGACTACCTTGACAAACTGAAAGTGCTCTCAGGCGATCGGGCCGCCGGAGGCCATGAGGCCATCGATTCCATCATGCACTTTCTCCGTGAAACGGAACAGAAGCCACGTAAGAAATCTGAAGGGTTCCTGAACACACACTTTTTCCACGGCCAGGCAGGCTTCATTGAATTCCTTCGCAACACGGCAGGCAGTGATCTGAATGACATGTATCTTGAAATCATCTCTCCCTACTTTGATGCAGGGCCTGAATCCATACCGCTACGTGACCTCATGAGGTCTTTCAGCCCGAGAGAGGTTCGTGTTCTGCTGCCACTGAAAGATGACGGTGAAACCGGGTGCTCGGAGGAGATCTTCGAGTGGATCCGTGAGCAGCCTCGGGTGAGTTGGGGCAGCCTCCCCAGGGACATCCTTCAGCGGGGCAAACGCAAGGATGTCAAAGAACGCTTTGTCCATGCAAAGGTCTACCGGTTCTTTAAACAGCACCCCAAGAAGGAGATCATGTTCGTCGGCTCGGTGAACCTCACCAAAGCTGCTCACAAGAAAGGCGGCAACCTGGAGACAGGGTTCCTTGTCCAGACCGACCCGCCACGGAGACCTGAATGGTGGCTGAAGGTTCATGACTCTCATCCTGTGAAGTTCGAGCATTCCCGTGAAGACGAGGGAAGCGCTCTGGGAGGGACAAGGCTGTCCCTCCTCTACCGATGGAACACGTCTTCGGCCGAGGCCTACTGGGATGATGAAGCACCATCTCCTCGCCTGAGGGTCGAACACCAGGGGGTACCCCTCTTCGAGCTGGACACCCTGCCCCCCATGGAATGGGAAACCCTTGATCCGGATATTTCTGCAGAACTCGGGAAGGTTCTCATCTCCACGTCAATGCTCATTGTGTACGAAGACGGTGACAGCCCCGGGCTCCTTCTCGTGCAGGAGGAAGGCATGTCACACCGGCCGTCCATCCTGTTTGATCTCACCCCTGCGGAAATCCTCAGATACTGGTCGCTCCTGACGGTAGAGCAGCGTGCCGCGTTCCTGGAACACAGGGCACCCCAGACCGCCCTGGAGGGTGAGGGGGAAGCCCTGGTCACGATACTTCCTCTCGTGGAGGACCACGATACCCTGTTCGACCGCTTTGCTGGCATTTTCCACGCATTCGGCTGCCTTGATCGAAAGGTGCGTGATGCCCTCGAGAACGACAGGAGGAATGAAGCGACCTATCTTATCTTCGGCCAGAAGTATGACTCCCTGGGCAGTTTCCTATCCAGAGTGCTGAGAGAGGGCGCTGACGGAAAGGGCGATATTGTCGAGCATTACGTGATCTTCCTGTGCGCCAGACAGCTTCTGAGCGGTCTCAAAAGGGAGTTCAGCGACTTCTGGCAGGATCATGGAGAGGACTGGAAGCAGCTTCGCGCTCAACTCGATGAAGCCGGCAGGATACGTGAACAGATTGTTGCCCGCAACCCCGGGGAGATGCCTGCCTTCCTCGAATGGTTTGACAAATGGTTCCTGCGGCGAGCATCAGGCATGGACAGGGGGGAACCATCATGATCGATGTACACACGGCGGAACAGCTTCTGGACTTCGGGGCCCGCATCGGCCATGGTCCCCGAGCCCGGGAACAGCTTGCCGGTGCAGTTGCGGTTCACAACATCCTCAGGAAGCACCGTGTCGCATATCTCGCCGATGAAGTCGGGATGGGCAAGACCTATGTCGCCCTCGGCGCCCTTGCCCTGTTCCGCCACTACCAGCCGGATTTCCGGGTTCTTGTGATAGCACCCAGGGAGAACATCCAGAAAAAGTGGATCAAGGAGCTCACCAACTTTGCCCGCCACAACGTGCGTTACCCGGACCTCCGCGTCGTATCCATTGACCATCGGCCTGCAAGGCCCATGAAGGCATGCGACAGTCTCATGGAATTCGTGCGGGAGGTGTCCGTAGACCCACGACGTGACTTCTTCCTGAGGCTGTCGAGCTTCAGCCTTTCTCTCGGTTCGACAGTGGAGAGCTGGTATCGGCTCCGTGACGACCTCAGGAAAGAACTGCCCTGGCTCCCTGACAAGTTCTTTGACTTGAGGAAAAAGAGTGAGTTCAAGACAAGGGTAGCCCAGGCGATATGCTGTGCCATGCCGGAATTTGATCTGGTCATTGTGGACGAAGGGCACAACCTCAAGCATGGCCTGAAATCGACCGCTTCGAGAAACATCGTCATAGCCCATGCCTTTGGTCACCCATACGGGAATGACTGCCAGTGCGTCCTGGGAAATTATGGACCCAGGGCGAAGCGGGTGCTGTTCCTTTCGGCCACACCCCTTGAAGAGTCATACCTCCACATCTGGAACCAGCTCGACGTGTTCGGCCACGGCACAGTCTTTGAAGACCTGCGCAGGGATGACATCCCCGAAGTGGAGAAAAAGAGGTTGGTAGCCGAGTTTCTCATCCGTCGTGTCACGACCGTCACAGTCGCAGGCACAGAGCTGACCAAGAACCAGTACCGCAGGGAGTGGCGAAGGGGGGGGCTCCACTCCCACGACGACCCTATCCGTGTCGAGGATGACAGGCAGCGCCTGGTTGTTGCCCTCGTGCAGAAGAAGGTGGCAGAGCTGCTCGGGTCCGAGAAGTTCAACAGGTCGTTCCAGATCGGCATGCTGGCGTCATTCGAGAGCTTCCTCGAGACGGCACGTGTGAAGAGCGAAACCGATGAGCAGGAAAATGTGTTCGATGACCTGGAACAGACAGAAGACCTGAGTGAGCGGGAGGGCATCGATGTACACGATGTAAACCGGATCACCCGCGACTACAGGAACCGGTTCGGCAGGGAGATGCCCCACCCGAAGATGGACGCGGTCGTGGAGGGACTTTCCAGGTCATGGGTGACTGGAACAAAGAGCCTCTTGTTTGTCCGACGGGTGGCCTCGGTCAAGGAACTCAAGCGCAAGCTTGACGAACGCTACGATGACTGGCTCATCCGGAGTCTCAGGGAAAGACTACCCGAGGGCGTGTATGCACGGTACGACCATCTCGTCGAGCACTACCGGACCGATAAGAAAACCGCGCTGGATGAGAACAGAGACGACGTCGCCGGGCAGGAGGACCAGGACCTGGAGGGTGACGGTCCGCAGCAGGACCGTGGCGGCACGGACACGTTCTTTGCCTGGTTCTTCCGGGGAGACGGGCCCCCGGGGGTCATCAGCGGCGCGAACATACAGCGGCGTTTCATTCAGCGGGGAACAGCCTACGCGACCTTTTTCGAGGACAACCACACCATGGCACTCCTCGGTGCGAGGCCCGGATCGGTGCTGAATGCTCTGGCAGATGTCATGGGGGTAGATCCATCCACAGCCAGGGAAGAGGTCCGCCATTGCGCTGCAAAGTACCTGAGCCAGGCCAGAAGACTAGCCGGTGCAGACCGGATGGAGGCAGCCCAGGCAGCAGCCATGGAGATCCTCAAGGACCTTCACGGAGAGATTGGGGAGTATGCGGGCATCATATGGCACGAGCGGTATAAATCATCCCAAAAGAAGCCTCATGCTTCAGAGGCCCCCGATGTGAGCGAATGGCTCGAACGGCCCACGTTCTTCACCGAGCTCCGTCAGCCCGATTGGGCGCTGCTCCGTGAAAAGATCTGGCCGGAACCGGCGGCCGGGACCTGGCGCGAACACTTCCGGGAACAGGAACTCCGCGCCCAGCTGCTCGCGTCCGCCGCACGCCTCGGACATGCGTTCATTGACATGTACGCGCTCACCATCCAGCGCATAGGCAGCCTGGACCACAAAACCCTGGAAACGGCTTCGGAAGAGAATGAGAGCCTTGATCTGAAGAGAATCCAGGAATACCTGGACCTGCTGGACAGACAACGGCGCATATCGCCACTTGAGCGTGAGTGGGGTGCGTTCGATGAACTGGCAGCCATCGGGGTAAACTATGACCTCATCAGGGACGTGAACCTTCATGAGATTAGCTCTGGGCCCCTTGTCGAAGTGCCCAGAAAAGTGCAGTTACTGTTCCGCAGGCAGGTCGTTGCCGGCGTCACTGGCAGCACCAAGGACCGGAAGACCGTCGTGCAGCAGTTCCGCATGCCGGGATACCCGCTCGTGCTGATCACGACAGACATGCTTCAGGAAGGGGAAGACCTCCACACCTTCTGCTCCTCTGTCCACCATTACGGTATCTCCTGGACACCATCTTCCATGGAGCAGCGCATAGGCCGCATCGACCGTGTCCGTTCCCAGACCGACAGGCGTCTGTCGGTTCTTTCCGAAATGCCTGGTGGAGAAGACCTGCTGCAGGTGTACTTCCCCTACCTCGAGGACACCGTTGAGATCCTCCAGGTCCAGCGGGTGCTGGAAAGGATGAACACCTTCCTGCGGCTCATGCACGAGGACCTGACCATCCATCAGCGGGACGAGAGGCACATTGACGTCGTAAGGGAGCTCATACAGGGAAGGCGCATACCCGAAGTGATCAGGGAACCTCTGAAGAGCGCTTTCCCTATACCCCTCTGGGCCTTGAAGGGGAGCAGGACCAGGCTCGCTGTGGGAAAGGAGGATATCGACAGAACGCTGAAACGATTTCATGCGCTCATTGATGGTCACTATGATGGCATCGACATCAAATGGGAACCCTCCACAGGAAACGGCATTCTGCTCGGCACGGTCAGGCTTGCCACAGGACGGGGCCAGCCGTTTGCTCTGTTGCTCCGGTCAGAGGGGGAATTCCTCGTGATACGTTGCATCAGCCCGGTCGGGCTGGTTGACCCTGAAAGAACGATGGAACAGATCAGCGAAAGCGTTGCAACCCGACGGGTGAGGCTCGGTGCTCTCATGGGCCGGGACGAGAAGTCCTATGACCTCACGGTCGAGGACGATGTCATGCTTCGGGACACTCGCTATGACACCGCGCGAGTGACCATGCTCATCCGGCGGGTTACCGAACAGGCGGATATATTGGAGGACACCCACCTTCCTGGTGAAGACAGGGGCATGAAGGTGTTCAGCGAAGACCTCGGGCAGGAGGGCAACCATGACAATGAGTGAGTGGGCCAGGATGTGCCAGGGAGCTGAGTCCATTGCCATCGATGAAAAGGGTGTGATGGTTGAACTGTCCAATGGGAGGAGACACCGCATACTTGTCCGTGATCAGGGCGACTCCTATGAATTCACTGCCGTGGTGGCCCGCCCCAAGGCATTGGAGAAGATCAACGACATCTCGCTGCAGGCATGGAAAAGGAATAGGGCGGCCCAGCTTGTCGGATTTCGCATAGACAGCAGAGGGCGCCTGGTCGGGGAGTCGTGGGTTCCCAAAACAGGTCTGGATGCGGACGAATTCTGCCTGTACATCCGTCGTATAGCTGCCGAGTGTGACCATTTCGAGTATGTACTGACAGGGCAGGACAGGGAGTAGGTACTACACTCTTAAGCCAGTTAAGATACCCATAAACTATATTATGCTCCATGCTCATCTGTTAACAAGCAGGCAAGACTATCTATTGCTGGCAGTCGGAAAGGTAAATCTAGTTCCTCCATATGCGATTCGAGGTGATGTTGGGCCTCGTTGAGCAAATGTGTGATCTCTTGCACCATTTGCGCCTCAACCCCAAGCACCTGGCTCCTCGGTTTATCTGCAAGTGGATTAAGAATCTTGATCAGCTCCCAATCCTTAAGCATTTTCCAAGCATTGTCTTTACACTTCTGTACCCCGACTATCACTGTTCGAACTGCACCCTCTGAACCGGTTATACGATCACGTAAAGCAAAGACAACTATGGGACCATCCAATTCACCCACAAATCCAAGCATGTCACGAAGATTGATGGCGGATTGAATGGCCAGGTCAACAATTTTCAGACCCACACCTGCGATGTCCTCACCTTCTTTGGGTCGAGGTTCGCGGGCAAAGAGGAGGTCGTATCGTTCGGCTATTGTAAAGTCGCTCGTCCATTGTTGAGGCGTCTTAAAATTCAGGCGCACATCGTCAACCTGATTAGGTCGCTTGCCAAGGACAGCAAAGATCGCCTTAAAGAAGGGGATCAAGTCGTGAAGGTCAACCATGGGTATCTGATCAGCAACCTCACCAAAGTCGAATCGTGCTACATTGCCGATCAGGTTTCGAACGACTCCAACTGCATCGTTTCCGCCGAATGTTGCTGTCTTGGAATCAAACCACTGCTCAAGCCTCTGGCCTCGAAGCTCCGGGTCGGCATCGGCAAAAATATTGGTAAACATCCTTGGTGATGCCATTCCTATCACAAGTTGGCGCATGTCTTCGGGATCATCCATTGCCCCCTGGAATGCAAGGGTGATTCGATCGAGTTTCTGATCAAGACATTCCCAGATTCGGCTTTCCACGGTTTCTGGATTACGGACCGTGATGACATCGACTGGTTTAGTCTGTCCGTAGCGGCTTAGACGACCTACCCGCTGGTGCAGTCTCATTGGGTTCCAAGGTAGGTCAACGTGAATTAACGAGCTGCAGCTCTCCTGAAGATCCACTCCCTCGCCTGCTGCCTCTGTGGAGACAAGGAAGCGGACGTCTCCACGATTGAAATGGGCCGCTGCTCTTCGTCGGTCTTCTTTTTGTGTGTGAACATCCCCATTAGCCTTTTTGACTTCCTCGATGAATCCGTCCCCATTAATGAATGTCACACAACCGTCACCATATTTCGAATTGAGTGCGCTCATGAGTAAAGCTTGTGTTGCCTTGTACTCTGTGAAGAAAAGGACTGAGCGATCGGAGAATGCTTCATCCACCACCTCGAGGATACGCTGAATCTTGGTCTCACGGACAACTTCATCCGCGGCATCAAGTAATTCCTCAAGAGCAGGGATCTCATTCGGGTTGAGGTGAATGACATCCCCGAGGTTTTCTGCTACTCGCTCCTCCAGGCGGGAAAGCTCATCAAGGTTCGCGGGGTCATCCTCAGCAAGCAGCGCGTTAATGCGTGCCAAGTCTGGGGCTGAGATATCCATTTTTTCTTTTGCTTTTTTGAGCCGCTCCAGGCGTTTTGCAATCGCACGTCGCACGGCCGCAACAGAGCTCGAGGCCAGCTTCTGCATTGTTATCAGCACCAGAATTGCCATCCGTCGTTGTTGCTGGCCGAGGCCGGCCGCATATGCCTTACCTGTAGCAATGAACTCCGTAAGCTTGGCATAGAATCTCGCCTCCTCCGGTGTGTAGGAGTATGTCTCACGATGCTGGCGTACAGGTGTGAATATAGGCCTACCCTTCATGTCAGTAACCCGACTCTTGTTGTTTCGAATCATTACTGTTCGCAGCTTTCGCACCTGTGTTTCCAAAGGCTCCATTGGGTCAAAGTCATCTGGGCGAAGCAGCTTTAACAAATGTAGGAATCCATAGTCTTTTCCACGGTGGGGCGTTCCCGTAAAGAACACCATGGAGTAAACACGCCCACGCACCTGGAGGTTTTCCACCAGTTCAAAAGATAGGGTGCGTCCACGTTCCTCATCCACATTCAAGTGATGAGCTTCATCAACAAGCACCATGTCCCATGGCTTTGAATCAATGAGTCGATCCCATCTACCACCAGTATCCAATCTCACTGTGTGTGCTGAAGCAACAACCTTGTCGTGAGTGTTCCAATAATCAGAGTTCTCCGTATCAATGTTCGGTGCGTATATTGGAATCCGGATGTCAAACATTTCCCTGAGACGTACCTGCCACTGTTCCACCAGACTTGCTGGGGCAAGAATCAGAAGGCGTTTTACGCGACCGGAGGTAAGCAATGGTGTCAGGATTAGTCCTGCCTCGATAGTCTTACCAAGCCCCACATCGTCAGCCACTATCCATCGTGTTGGCCATGACTCCAAAACTCGCTTGCAGACCCACAGCTGATGGGGAAGAAGATTTATTCTTGAGCGGGAAAACACCCCCCAGGCATCGTTCACTGACAGGATACAGTTGCTCAGGATACGTGTGACCACATTGAGCGCCGGGTCAAACTTCGCCTCTATTGCTCGTTCTCCGAGGCTTTCAATCAACTCAAGGTCACTGGGGAGGCATTCCTCAAGTCCGTGCTCGAATCTGACGAGAACGCTCGCACCATCATCCATACGTACTCGTCCACGTCCGAATTTGAAGTGAACTACAACAGCATCTTTCTTGAACTGAGACATTATTCCTCCAAACCGAGTTGTTTTCGAAGACTCGGATTCTCATCAATGTGACGTATTGGAATATCGAATGCCTTGTGAAGATGTGGTTTCTCAGTTCCCATCTGGGTGGCGAGGAATTCAAATATTGCCTTCGACTTGTCTGGATTTGACATGCTGTTATCTTGAACTGATAATCCCAATGGACCTAGGAAGGAGAGTACTTGCTCCGATGGCACCCAGCAGTAGGCATAGATGTGATCACCATCAATCAAACCAAAACGTATAAGCTCTCGCAGTACCCAGTGAAGCCCCATGTTCAGCGGCGCAGGAGGGGCATCGAAATGATAACCCGTTCCAGAAAGTGCCTCGTCAATCCGCGGTGCGAGTATGTATTCTATTTTGAACATTTCAACTGGTCTTCTTACTGCAGAGAGAAGCAGCCTTCGATACTTCTCAAGATAACGGCTGAGCTGATAAATGGCAGGAAAAAGTGACATCCAGCTCTGATAGGAGAGGTCGGACACAGCTGTATCTTGCCATGTTCGGAGAATATCCATCCACGCTTCCCTGTCCTCAGGGTTCTTGAAGACATCCCACCAGCCTTCACTATGAGCCTTCTCCAGAAAACTGCGGTGGTGCCCAGCGTGGAACCTTCCGAGGCTTCGGCAGGCACCGAGAACCAGAACTCCAAGCCAGTGATCCCTTGATTCGGATCGAAGGGCACCCGCTATGTCAGCTTCTCTAAGCCAGGCTGGCCATGCCTTTTTCTCATATGAGTCTATGACATCTCTTCTTACTGCTGGGTCATCCCACCATTTTTTAAGAAGTTCAAAGAATCTTTGCCGCTTGTGTTCCGGGTAGGGTTCTTCTATGTCGACTGTTTCTTGTGTGTCTCTGAATCGATTCGGAAAGAGTGTTGCGAGAAGCCTGTCAGACCTCCACTGATCCTCTCCGAGATGTTTAATAATGAGTCTCACTGCTTCATAATCTTCAAGCCATAAAGGCCTTCCCTTTTTGGGTATGAGACGTTCCAGGACTTCGTTCTGAAGCCTTCCACGCAGCAGATATCTGAGAGCAGCGGGACGAAGATCAGGTATAATGTCATAATACCATGAAGCTAACATAGAGGCATCGATCTCATGACGCTCTCTGAGCCGGAGGAACATTGTCACATCTTCAGAAACACCTATGTAATCCTCTTCAAGGAGTGCCTCATCAGGTGCAAAGGCGGACCTGCGCAGTTCCTCATCCACATCCGAATCAGCCACTTTAATGGTGAGATTTCGTGGGAGGAGCAGTTTCTTCAACGGGGTGTTGTTGCAGGATTTTGATCGGGCTACAAAACGAGCACTCCACAATGACCTCTGATCATTATCCCTTGTTTCCTGCCAGATGTCGTCCTCACAGAGAGGACGGAGAGCATGTAACCTCTCAGGTGTTAAAACATGACCCCAGACCTGAGCGAGTTCATGGAGTAAATCGGACGGTTTGATCTCACGGAGTCTTCTGTCTAGTAGAGGGCGGAGGAGTCCCGCAATTTCCAGTGAAACAACGAGATGTCGCTGTGCGATGATCTTGATGTCATCAATCTGTGCTAAGGCTTCACAAAGAGAGCCTTTATTGAGGCCACCCGCAGCAACCTCTATTGGTGTTGTGGGGTCAAGAGCTGGAAGACGGGGAGAAAAAAGCACCGGGAGACCCGAGGGCACTACAGATCGGGAGGACATCCATGCAGAGATCCCACGGCCAGAGCCTTGGAGGCAACGAAGCAATGTATTGCGCAGCGCATCATTATTGTCGATGCCAGAGGCAAGTACCTTCCAAAGCGAAGAGATGAATCCTTCGACATTTTCCTGGGAGGGCAATCCGTCAGGGAGAGTGGCTGATCTTTTCATAAGCGTGTCATGCAGTTCAATCAGACCGCGGCCAAGGGACTCCCCAAGCAGGTTCACCACGCTGAGTGTAGAAGGGTCATCAAGAGAAACATGGGTTCTTCCTGGATCAAGCTTGAACGGTCCGTTTACAGCGTACCCACAACCCCAGCCTTCACTAGTAGGTGCTACATTCCAGAGAAATGGGATCTCTGATGGGAAGTTTTGAGGTTCTCCATCCCTGATCCCCACGACAAGTGCTTCAGTTCCTCGTCCGATTCCAACATCTGCAGGGCGGAACCGCAGAAGACGCCACTGGCCTTTTCCTGGTATCCCTACTGTATTACTAGCAATCGTCCAACCGGGAGCACCAGGGATATTCTTTCCATCAAATGAACTGACTCCTGCGGATGGACCACCTTCGACTATGATTTCACGAATCTCTCTAGCAAAAGCTGGAAGCAAGACCCGAGCATAAGAAAATCTTTTGAACATCTTGTCAATCAGGTCAGGTACATCAACATCACTTCGTAGAGGAAGCCTGATCCTCGTTGCCTGGTGACCCTCCACCGGAACTAAATCTGGATCTTGTGGAGTCGGTTGCTCAATGGGTAGCAATCCACCAGCAATTGAGAAAGCCAGAAAACCACTGACAACTGATGGCTTCTCTGAGACAAGATGCACTGATTTAAAACCAAGCCCGAATCGTCCTGTCGTAGATGCAACGGCACTCTGTCCCGATACCTCTCCAGGTTTTCCGCTGAGGTTCAGGAGCATCATGAAATAGAGGTCCTGATCCCACTGTCTTGTTTGTCCCTCAGGAAAAGCAGCGCCACCTGTTTCGTTGATGGGCCGACCATAGTGGATAACATCGATTGTTGGCACATCGCTTTGCTGAGAGGTGCGAATAATCAGTCGTCGGGGAGCATCTGGCAGTTCACTTCTTTCCATTTCAGCTGACTGTGAAAGGGCATCATCTGCATTCTGTGCCAACTCGAGCAGGATGCTGTCTTCTCTATAACCGTACCGTTTTATGAGTGACTGGACACGCATCCAGATAAATCGCTGGTGCTCCTGGTTGTCCCGGATCAGCGAAGCTAGCTGGTCGAGGACCTTTCTCTCGATCTCATTTGCTTCCCTTATCTGTGCAGCTGGTGCTTGCTCTCTCCTGCGTTGTGCTCGTTGGGCGTTTCGCAGTGCTTCCTGCAGTGACGCGCATTCGCTCACATCAAGCTGGTGTAGTGTCAATGGCAAATGTGCAAGGATGGAGGCCTGTACTGGTCCAACCTGAGCCTGGGACCCAGTCCCCCACCGTGACCACCAAGAGCGAACAGCTTGAATATCTATCCGAAGCACCTTAACGGCCCACCACTCTACAGTCCCTCCGAGAAGCGCAATGAGTTCGTGTGCTGTCTTACTGCTGGGATTAACATCCCGGAGAGTTATCTCCCAGAACACACCTAGATTTGATGAACGACGTATAGGGTCTACGGCAAAAATCGTGTTGCTATCCAAACCGGCATCCATTACTACACGCTCGTCAAGGAGATTAAGTGCTTCCACCTTCTGGCCTTGTGCTATACGATTCAGCACGGAGACTCGAACATCTGCACAGGGATCCTGTTTATCTTCTCCATAGAGTTCTTGGCGCATCCTCTCCACACTGACATCTTCGCTAATCCAATCTTGAGCAAGCTCCAATATGGCTTCGCGTAATCCATTGCCGAGCAATCCTATGAAAGCCCCCACAGCAGCCTCGGGTATTCTGTCTGCCCAGGGATCGAAGTATTTGTTCAGAGTGTCCACAGTTCCAGATCCGACACTGGTTGTTGAGGACTCCCCATGTATTGGTTCGTCCTTGTCAAGTCCAAGGGTAAGACGAAGGTCCTGAAGAAGGCGATGTCGTCTTGAAACACCTGAAGAAGATCGTGCAATATCCCGTGTATGGTGCCATTGCCCATCCTGCGTCGGCAGTTCGATGTTAGGTAAGATCTGTTCATAGAATCTTGGGGTACGTACAAAGGCTTCCATGAATGCACTGAACACGATACCAGCAGAGGAGTCTTTTGGTGGTCGGCTGGCAGCGAGTGTCATGAGAGAAGAGATTTGACGCTCAGGTGGCATTGGGCCACAAAGTGATCGTGCAAGACTGACAACCGCACTCTGCGTCTGAGAGGATGAAGTGTCTGACAGTTTGAGATGGTCAATACCGGCAGCATTGATTGCAGAACGCACGAGTGCCCATCCCGCATGGGCATCTGCAAGAGAGGATTGCATTACTTCTGAAATCAGAGAGGCAGTGATCAGCTCGGGGTCTGGAAGCAGGATGTATGCCCCATCATCGACATCTGGGGCCAGAGTGGTGTCAAGAGCCTTGGCTAGATTATGTATCTGACGTGAGACTCCTGGCTCCCCAAGAATCTTTCGGATAATATCTTCTGAGAATGACCAGACCTCAGGGTCAACATCCTCACTTAATCGATAACTGCCTAGAGCGCCAGCCCTTGCAAGGGGAGACACAACAATCTGAAGATCTTCTGAGAGCAGCAGCACTGTATTCGGTGAAACACCTGATTCAGATCCTTTCAAGGGAAGCCACTTTGCACTCTTCAGAAGAGCACCTATATCGGTATTTCGAGGTAGGTGGACATCAGTGCTCGGGCGGAGAGATTTTACAATATCTTTGGCAAAACGATACGGCCGCTGACTCACAAGCATTGCATGAAGAACTCCCTCAGGATCTAGCGAAGGAACGTCCCGATAGAGATCTTCAACTTCTTTGTCGGGCTCAAGTAAGCGGATCTCAGACTCAAGCTCACGGGGTAATGCCAATCCGCCGACGGCCTTGAGGGCATGCTCGTTGAAACTCCCCCTGCTCCCACCAACACCCCTATGGAGGGGCATCTGTCGCCAACGATCTCTATATGGTGGCGTAGCACTGTGCAGTCGACGGAGGAGCTGGATCACTTCACCTGTTTCGAGATCAGTCCATCCAACCGACTCATCGATACACTTCTGGAGGAGCTCATGGAGTATTCCGGGATCAACGGCCTTGATATGGAGGGCATCAACAAGGGAGTGCCGAATGGGTTCAACTAATCCGGCATCAACCTCACGCCAAGGTCTTCCAAGAAGCTTGAGGAGTACCCTTAGTACCAAGGTGTTATCTAACCTGTTGTAGTCTTGACTACGGACATAGTAGAGGTCCTTCTCATAACCCTGTTTCGGTACTCGTCCTGTAAGCAGAGATGTTATCGCTTGATGGATGACCGGCAAAACAACATCCTCTGATTTCGCCAGTCGTTGAACAAGATCTTTGCGATCAGAAGACTTTGATTTGATAACCGTCTTTACCAGCACAGCTTTTGCCAGAGCTTCTGACGTTGGTAATGTTAAATTTGCAATCGAGGCCAGAGAACTGTCGACAAGCCACACATCTTCGTCAAGTGCTTTTGCAAGGTCAAGCACAGCTTGTTTCGGATCATATGGTATCTCATAGGCCACAGGATTATCTTCCAAAGTCGGCCTTGCAAACACCTGAATCTGCTGAGCTCGACGGTACAATTCATCCATGGACCATGCTTCGTCCTTGTCGTCAGGCATCCTCTTTGCACGCAGTAGCGGCAGAGAAACCAACTCTTCACTTAAGGGAGTGTCTTGTCGGACAGAGAGAAGGGTCTCTGCCAGTAACAGCCGAGATTGATATAACCTCTGTGACGAATCTCTATCATCTCTGAGATAATTCCCGAGTTTTTGGAGAGCACTGTCGAGCCTCTCTGGATCCGGCGTTGGTGTCCACTCTTGACCTGTAGAGCGACCAAAGGGAATTGTCAGCAGCCCGGGTCCAATGATGCCCTCTTTAGCAAGCTCAACAACTGCATTCTGCGCATCCACTGGTGACAGCACTAACCAGTTCTTGGGGAGCTTGGCGAAAACCCTCAGCCATGCGGCACGCATGTCCTCTCGCTCTTCTTGGGAGGTCCCAAGTTTAGACGTTGAGAGGATCCCTTCACCGATTCTTTCAGCAAACCATGTCGCAACGACAGATGCCCGATCATTCGATGTGTCCTCTCGGGAACTCAACAGTTTCGTGAGCAATATTTCTAACCATGAGAGCGCCATACATGTTCGGAATTCCTTAGAGGAGATGCATTCCAATATGCATCGGATCGACTCATGGGGCCATTCTCCCTCATCCCCGCCTATTCTTGGAGCATCTCCATCAATAAATAGGAAGCCGTTCGTAAGCGTTCTGACCTTTGACACGAATTGCTCACGAACACTGTCTGGTGCATCATTCCACGCTGGTATGGAGAGAACTTGTGACTCGTTTGTAGAATGTACCTCCCATTGCACCCCATTCTCAGCAATCTTTGGAAGGAGTATGTTCAGACGTGTAATCTCAGAGAGATGTCCACGAACTATTTGAGAACAAGTAATTGCCCGCAGCAACGATCGTGCAGCTGCTTCAGGGATTCCCTTCACAGCATGTGCCAGTGCTTTCGGCAAGAGGGGGAGGAGCATTTCGTCACGAACTGCTCTGTTCCATCGGATCCGCGCATCCCCTTCACTTGTATCGTTGCCTGTTACACCTGGTATGGATCTCCGGTCATGAGACGGCCAGAAATATCCATGCATCACAATATCCCAGGTACCAGGTTCTCCACAGTTACCCACTGACTCTACAAGAGAGCTTTTCTGGGGAATCGGGTCATCATTTAGTGGGAGAAACACTGCCCACCGCAAATATGCACCACATAAGTCAGAAGAAGCTTCTGAAGGTTGGAGAACCGTGATTGCAGCGTGTGAAAGTGCTTTGCGGGGTATCCAGTCACATTTGCCGTTCTGCCAATGGGGTTCCTTTGGCCACTCTGGTTCGATGCGAAGCCGCCTCAAGCTGTCGAGACCGAGAACTTCAATTCCATAGGCTGACCAGCCTTTGTTGTCATCCTCTATTCGGCCTTCGAAGGTCCTCTCCACTTCATCAAGATCATTTTCATATCGGCCTATCCATCCAAGGCTTTGAAATCCTGGCCGAGCAACACGGACCAGACGTTTACGTCCCTCCAGCGAATAAATATCTGGTGCAAGGTAAGCCTCAATCGATACAACATGCCCACACTGCGCGAGCAGAAGAGCAAGTGATGTTGACCGCCTAAACCAAGCAGCGATTTCATGCGGACTTGGGCAGGCTGATCCGAGACCATACTGTTGGCCTTGTGCTCGATCCAAATGGGAAGCTTGGCGCAAAGGAACCCAAAGAAGCAATCCATCTCTGAACTTTTCTAACAATTTATTTGCAACATCCAGGAGACACTTCATGTCAGCATCGCTTACACTGTCCCAATCTGGATGCAGAGGATCAGCATCACCAGAAGCGCCCGTTCCTGCCCATGGATTCAGGGCACCAGGACGTACAGTATCTTTATCAGCACCTATGTAGACAATTGCTTCACATATGTGGAACACGCTTTTAAGACCGATGCCGAACCTGCCAACTTTGTCAGCATCCTCAGCCTTTGAACCTCCCAGAGCCTGGTGGAGGGCACCTCGATCCCTGGCTGGGAAAGGCCCGGTGTTTGCCACGAGCAAGGCAGGACCTCGGAGCAGGCTGTTCTGTGCATCCGGCAATCCATTTTCGACAATGGCAAAAACAAGTCGTTCTGCCTCTGCATCATCAGCGTTCTGTACAAGCTCGCGTAGTAAAGTTCTCCCGCCTCCGAAATCTTTGTAGCTGTCTTCTAGGAGCGTCCGAATAGCCTTGACTTCATCGATGGCACTACGAACTATACGAGAATTTGGACTACGATCGATTTTATCGGATGGAATTTTATAATCTTCCATATTATTCAGATATAATTATATCAATCCAAGCTGCACCTAAGAATCTGTTTGAGCGCATAATCTGGTCTACCTGTTATCTGGGCCATGTAATATCCTCTTTGAGCTTTTTCTTGCAGGTAGTCTACGCCCCCCCATTTCTTCAATCCTTCCAGCAACCTTTGATATCAACTCAATGCTCACTGCTTCTGGAACTTTTGAATCTTTCAGATATGTGGAAATGTATGCGTGAGAAGAGGTCAGCAAGCCAACACGTGTGGCCACAATGTAAGCAGTTGCTTCCGCCTCTATCTCGATTGATCTCTTGTCCAGATTGATACGGTAAGGCCACCAACCATCCTCATCGCTGCCTAGGTGACCAAGGTATATGTGGGCCAGTTCATGACAGAGAACTGCATATTTGCTCCTATCATCAAGGCCCTGATGTATGACGATCCTCATTTTGTTGTTTCCATCACGGAGCCTTGTGGTAGCAAATCCACCATGTGTAGAGGAGAGCTCTTTGAATTGGACCAATATCTTATCTCTCTCGACATTGTCCAAGGTGAGACTGAACACACCTGGATCCCAGTCCCCAGATGCTTTCGCAAAGAGTTCGAGCTTGTCTGGTAAAGAGGGTCCTTCAGTTGAATCAAGATCATAGACCAGGAGCACTGGATGCTTAGGAGCCAGTATGAGCATTGGCTGGGCGTCCTCTTTGATAATCCTTCCGAACCTTTTGAACCAGTCTTTCTCAGTGGCATAGAAACCACAGCTCGGGTTCTGGATTTTCACCAGCATATTGTTATACGGGGCATATTCCTTGAACCTCGCTATGAAACTGATTGCCTCTTGGTACATATCTGAGTTTCTGTACAGGATACTTTTACGGAACAAGTCATCTACCGTGCTTTTGAACACCTGACTTGGTTTGGCATTACCCCGCAGAGCCTGTTCCACCTCATCGTCACTGAGAGTGTTCGTGGCATATGCCCTAAGATATTCAGGGATGTGCGGATCTGAGCGAAGACCTTTAATAACAGTTAGAAATACACTCCTTACTTTCCAACCAAAATCGTCTTCCATCATCTCGAGAAGTTCACCTGCCCCTGGTTGATTCCGATTCTTCAGGATGAAGAGAATCCTTCCATGAAGTTTCATTTCCAGATTTTTTGAGAGAACGTCCTCTGGAGTTGGGACCTGATCAAACAGCATCAATTGTCCAGTCATAGCATCACCTCATGACCAGTAAACTATTAATCAATAATAATACCTTATCAACTCATTCAAACCAAGACTCGTCTTCTTTGACCTTAATTACTCCCTCCTTATCACGATGCCACTCGGTAAGCTGAGACTGAGGGGATCCTGATCCAGATCATCCATAGTTGCGTGCAATAATCTCGACAATATTCATTGCCATATTATACATCACTGATTCTGATTAGTATGTATCCTACCATATATCATTTCCTTGGCCCTTTTCGATTCAATGAAGAAGCGGCTAAAATAAGAAACCAATCATAATACATATTGTGGGCGATATCAGGTCATCGCGACAAGTGCATGTCGCAAAATATGATGTTTGTCCATAAAGACAAATTGATATTTCATATAATTCCTGCTAGAAATCCAGTTAAGAAGGGCAGTCGGTAAATGCTTAGATCGTCGCGGCGTTTCGCCGTGGTTGCCGCATCTACAGAACATACTGCCAATGCCGCATGAGTCACCACAGGCCTGCGGCCACATGGTGATTCATGTGGCAGTGTCGATTCATAGTAATGCTTAGTAAGGTGACCGACTGTCCTTCTATCTATTTCTCCTCCGGAGATACAAGTGACAAAGAAAGCAAACAACAATGCGTCAGATATGTTTGGAGCTGTTGCTGAGAAACGATATTCTGCTGTTAAAAGGGTGTCCAAACTCCCCGTTGAAGAAGCACTTCCCATCTTAAAAAAAGGGCTCAAGCATTGGGATCGTAAACTCCGCAATATGTGCTCACGGGAGATTGTCAGAAAATTAGGCGGAAAGGCAGCATCAATAGTCCTTCCTCTCTACGTGAAGGGGCTTTTAAGTCGGTCTTCATCATATGAACAACTTCTTAGGAAAGAAGATGCTACACTCACTGGATATGTTCTACGGAGGTCAAGAAGGAAGGACTCCCTTGGCCAGGTATGTAAAGGCCTCTATTCGCAAACGAAGCACTATAAAAGGATACAGGAGAAACAAACCAAGCGGGATCAAGAATTACTGGCAGATAATGACAGAGCAGGGCAAACTTGGGTCGCTCAAAAGATATCTCCATGGGATTTGTTAAAAGAGAGGTTTTCTATACTAAAGGAGCTCAAGGAGAATACTGCGCAGTTTGTTCTGGGCCATTGGTATCGGAACAATACTTTCGATGACCTCTATGACACCTTTGAGATCCCCAAGAGATCTGGTGGAAAAAGAAAGATAGAGGCACCCAAACCAGCCCTGAAACTTGCGCAGAAAGCCATCCTTGAAAAGTTGACGTCAGATGTACGATTGCACGATTCTTGTCATGGCTTCAGAAGGGCTCATTCCATTGTGAGTAATGCTAAGCCTCATGTCGGGAAGGCTGTAGTTGTTAACCTGGACATCAAAGATTTTTTCCCCACAATAAGTGCTGCACGAGTATTTGGCATATACAGATCATTCGGATATAAAAATGAGGAAGCGAGTTTCCTGACAGCCCTTTCCTCTTTCAATGGCCGTCTTCCTCAGGGTGCCCCGACGAGTCCCATGCTTGCTAATATTGCATGCATTCGACTCGATTATCGCCTCTCAGGTTTATCGAATACAATTGGGGCTGACTATTCCCGGTATGCTGATGACCTTACAATAAGTGGCCCTGAATCAATAACTAAATACATTGCACTCATAAGAAAAATCGTTGAAGAGGAAGGATTTGCTCTGGCACTTCCGAAACTCCGTATACATAGAAGGGGAGCCCGTCAAGAAGTTACCGGACTCACAGTAAATGATAGAGTTTCTGTTCCGCGTGTTATCCGGAGGAGGATACGAGCTGCGCTGCACCATGTTAACCAGGGCAAGGAGGCTACATGGAAAGGCGAGCCAATGAGCCTTGAATCTTTGACAGGACATATCAACTTCATCAAATCAGTTCATCCTGATTTGGGTCAGGCATTGTTCAACAGTTTACCTCAATGAAGAAACATGGCTCTCGTTCTAGATAAAGCACCTGAAATGCCCATGATAGAGAAGGATGTTATTTATTGTAAAGATTGTTCCTACATGGATGAGTTGCCGGTCGATTCCATAGATCTCATTATATCAGGGCCTCCTTATTGGACTTTTATTGATTACACTGCCTTCAATAGAGGCGATGATTACCTGTGGCGACAAGATCATCCCTATGAGGCTTTTCTAGATGATCTTGGTCGGTGGCATCGTGAATGCTTCCGAGTTCTCAGGCCAGGCAGGTATTGCATCGTAAATCTTGCTACAATGGCAAAAGGCAGCAAGGCATACCCCATACCTTTTCATGCGGTGGGCATACTTGAGAAGATAGGTTTTTCATTCTGCTTTGAGATCGTCTGGCATAAGGTGTCAGGTGGAAGAACAAGGGCGAGGAATTTCATACAGAGGCCCTATCCAGGCAATTTCACGCCCAACGTCAGGACAGAATATCTTCTGGTCTTTCGGAAAAAACCATCAAAACCATTTACCAAGAATCTTGGACGTTTTGGGGAAAAGAGATATAGAGTTGAGGTAGATGATTACTTTGTTCGGGAAACCGCCAACAATGTTTGGCATGTCCCACCTCCATACAAAGGGAACAATCCGGACCATCCATGCCCTTTCCCTCTTGAAGTCCCAAGCCGTTTGATACAACTCTTTTCCTTACCTGGAGAGACGGTCCTCGATCCATTCATGGGTATCGGAACAACGGCTCGAGCTGCAAAGGCCCTTGGTCGTCATTTTATCGGATATGAAACTGAGGAGAAGTTTATTCAGAAGGCGCTTGAATCTTTGGAAAGACCTATACGTCATCGTCCTCAGATAATGTGTGAATATGTGAAGTATCGCAAACCGAAGGTCAATGGCTGATAAAGCAAGAAGGAAATATGTAGTCAGTGCAAGCCGAAGAACTGACATGCTTGCCTGTGATCCCGATCGTCTGCTTGCTGCGCTTACTGGTCAGCTTCCGACTACGAGAGGATTGGAACCAGAAAGAGTTCATACCCTTTTGCTTTCAACGAAAGATTTCAGACCTCTCCTCGACCATCAGGGACTAAGCGATGTAGTGAAAAGGTGTGATCAGGTCTGTATGAATCTAACAATTACTGGCCTCGGTGGAACGAGACTAGAACCAAGAGTTCCAAACCATAAGTTGCTTATGAATAGGGTCGAAGAATTAGTAGATTATATAGGTGACCCCCGTCGCATAATGTGGTGCTTCTCTCCAATTTTGTCCTGGGAGGGGTTGAGCAACTTTTCTTTGGAGCTATTTGAATCCATTGCAACACCGGTTGCAATGGAAGGTATAAAAAAGTCAATCCTCACATTCTACATCCCCTATGGTAATTCACAGATAGTACCGGACCTGATCAATCGAGATAAAAGGATTTTGTTTGCCCAAAAAGTTGATGCCATAGCTCAATCACTTGGCATGCATATGTCTATATGTAAAATGAAGAACTATCATCGACTGCGTTGTGTTGATATGCAATGGTACGCGGAATTGCATCCTGAGAAGGATGATTCGGTTGTTGAACATTATCAGAAAATGAAGAAACCGACTGGTCATTGCCGAGACGCCATCTGGGACATTGGGTGGTATAGACCGAGGTGTGGGCATGCATGCAAATATTGTTACGGATTGACAAAGGTTGAATGAGAGGCAATCTCAGCTAAGACCTTTATTACAAATCCCGATTATGCAATCCACAACTCAATATAATTAGATTAGATTTCTATAAAATATATTTCTTTGATAAAACTTTACCCTCAATTGTGAACAGCAACTCACCATTCTGCTCTATGAAAGTTACTGATTTGCCAGCATATCTCCGGTAAAGCTGAAATTTTCGGCCCTTATAGATCACGCTGCCATCATCCTCAACAAGCACACTATCACCCAGTGGCTTTGCCGAAGAAGGGCTCGGCATCGCTCGAGAATCGTTGAATGATGGTCCTTGGCTCGCACTCTTCTTTTCAGAGAGCAATTTCATCAAACCGCTGGGCTCTTGGGTTATGGTGTCCTCAGGGAGGGAAGCCACTTTAGCATACTCGGCAAGCTGGCTTTGGGCATCCTGAAGGCGGCGGTTGAATCCGTCTGGGTCACGTAGGATAGATATCCAAAGTCGTGCTTTCTCAGAGGCGGTGTCGAGATTGAGGATCTTTTCAAGCAGGTTACAAGCTTTACCAATAGCATCCTTGGTATCATTCCAAAGCGATAGAATCTCTTCCTGTTCGTTTGAGGTGGCTGTCACTTCAAAATCATCAAAAGCTATATCTGTGTTTAGTGATCCCTCATACGGGGCAAGCACCTTGGCTTTATAACGGCGAAGCTGCTCTGGGCTCAGCGTACAGTGATAGGTCAGGAGCCAGCGTTCTTTGATGAAATGGACATCGCCTTCCTTGTTCATGAGCATGAACTCGCCCGTCTTGGGGCGAGCTATTTTCTTGGCCAAATCGGATGGTGAAAATTCTGCATCAGTCAGCCCCTCACGAACCTTGTCCCGATCTCTTTTGGTTTGCAGTTTGCCAACGATCCAGGTGGCACAGTTTGAAAGGCCTTTATAATCAATATCCCCGGGGTTCTGTGTTGCCAGGATGCACCCGACACCAAAGGCGCGTCCTTGTTTAACCAGTATATTCAGCGCGGGTTTGCAAGTAGATATGTAGGGGTAAGTGGGATAGAAAGCAGTCTTCCCCCCACCACCGCCGATCTCATCCAGAAAGAACAATAAGCGGGGTCTATTTCCTCCTGGAGCACTGCCCTGTTTCCTCATCCAGGCGTTGATGGCAAAGGCGATTTGGGCAACGACGAAGCTTTGGTCTTCGAAGTCGGGAATATGCGATAGATTGATTACGCTGATCTGTGTTTTGCCATCGACACGGTTGGTTCCCGCCAACTTGTCGATGCTCATCTCTTCACCTCGGACCCAGTTGGCTGCAGCACCAACGAGTTGGCCGTTCACAGCTTGTGCGAGTTTTTGACGCCGGTTCTCGGGAATATGGTCATCTATTCCCAGCACGCCAATGGTGGCAAAGGGCGGCTCCAGAATCATCGATACCAATTGCCCAAGACCGGCCTCACCGGTCAGATCAATGCCTGTGCGCCAGGCGTGCTCAATGAGGGCTGTGACAAAATCCGTTTCCCGGTCCCTCTGCCCTGTCGGGATCACCCTGCGTACTAGTGCTTCCGCCATGCTTGTCACCATGACCGAGGCTGTATCAGGGTCCTCTTCAAAAAGCATATTGATGTCTGGAGGAGGTGATGAAATGAGAGGAATAGATACACGTCGGCCGAGTTCGCTGCGAGGAGTAAAGATCTCTACTGCAACCAGGTTTGCAAACTCGCGCACATTGGTTTCAGCCAACCCCCAATCCCATAAGCGCTTCCGGAAGGAATTGGCTTCAGCCAGGGCGGCACGGCCAAGCGTTGATTTGTCTTCAACTTCAATCCATGGAGCGATGGCGGGTGCAGCTAACTCGCCAAAAGCAAGCGCCAAGGAAGATAAATCGCCCTTGAGATCCACGATTATTGAGGGAATCCCCTTAAGGGCAGCTTCCTCAATGATGGCTTTACCCATTACCGTTTTACCTGAGCCTGAGCCACCGCAAATGAAGGTGTGAGTGATCAGGTCACTAAGCTTATGACGGTACAACTCACCAAGCATCCCATGGGGATCGAGATGTTTTCCTATATACAGCTCGCTCACTCTTTGTCCTCCTCGGGCAGTTCGAGCGTTCCCGCTTGCCATTCACAGAATTTTTCAAGAATGAACGGCAGATCGTTTTCCTTGAGCGGATCGCCATTGGCTCTGCGGCCGACGTAGTCAGCCCGCGCCATGAAGATGTCGCCCTGAACATCTCCCGGGCGCTTCTTCTGCAGATATACCACATTGGTCGGAATAGAGGTTCCGGTTGACGCGAAAGTTTCGCTTGGCAGAGAAATCACGGCCTTGATGATGGCGTGCTCCCGCATATAATCCCGAACGGGCTTCGCTGTGGCGTTCGACAACACACCGTCGGGAAGAACGATGAGCAGTTTGCCCCCAGGCTTCAACACACGAAGATAATGCTCAATGAAAAGGACTTCGCTGTCCTGGCTGTTTTTGGGGCGCTTCTCCGGCGGACGGCCTTTGGACTTAAAGACCTTGACCTCATGCCCGAATTGATAATCAAGAAGAATTCCCTCGGTTTTGACGGACTTACCGAATGGCGGATTAGTCAGCACCAAGTCTATGCTGTCTGGTCCTATCCGACGCTTCTTCTTACCATCGCCGAAGTCGACCTCATATTCGATTGAAGGCTTCAACCCCCCGTATTCCTCGTTGTAGAGGTAGTTCTGATGAAGCCACTGAGCGTTCTGCGCGTTTACTGCGTGAACGATCATGTTCAGCTTTCCGAGACGAGCCGCTTTCTCTTCTATCTCGCAGGCGAAAAATGTTTCCTGGCCGAGGCGTTTCAGAAGCTGTTCCTTCTTGCGCGGCTCAACGCCGCCCCCGAGTGCGTGCTTGTACACGTCCTCGTAAGTGGCGATCAGGAAACCACCTGACCCTGCGCAGGCATCCAGAAAATGCTCGCTTTTTTCGATGTCCAAGGCCGGGCCATTGGGATTGTCCCGAGCCAGGTCCAGCATGAATGCGACGATTTCCCGCGGGGTAAAGAACTGCCCCAGGTCTTTACCTTTGAAGGTATCGGACAGCATGATTTCGAAGGCACGGCCCAATACATCTCCTTGAGTATCTTTCAGGTTGATCCCTTCAAGACGGGTAATGACCCGTTCAATGGTTGCCGCCTTGCTGAGAACCCGTTCATTCTCATCGGTAAATACTTCGGGATGGTGCCCTTTCAGGTCATCAAACAGATTGTTGATGAAGTTCTGGGCGGCCTTGTCGCCCATGTGATTGTTCTGTTCGCAATACGACTTCAATTTTACGGTTGTGAAACTTCCGCTGGGCTTTGCATCTTCATTGAGTTTGATAAACAGAAAACGTGTGAACTCGTCGAAGATCCAGTCATTGCGTTTGTTCTCGATGTCCCAGATATCCTGCCAGCAACCCTTCATGAGCTGCACGAAGCGGGAGAGGCTGTTTTCCGTATGGAGTGTTTTTTGTGCCCATTGTTGCAGGCCCCTTACCAATTCTGACTTGAATTCGCGCACCATGTCTTCGGCATTGCGAACGTCGTCCCAGTCCTTCATTTCGTCGTGGATCTCATTCCCTTTTTCTACGAGATAGATCCGCAAGTGGCCAGCCACCTCGATGACACAATAGGCTGCCGGACCATTTGGCATGAGAATACTGAGGGCTTTATATCGGTTGGCCTCGGATTCGCTCAGTGTAGCTGAACCTTCATGCTTGAAGGCGGCGTAACAGTTGCCGACGCTGGTTGAAACCAGGAACGCTGCTCTTTCTTCCAGACCTTCAACCGTTGTGGCAACGCCAGAACCGTCACCGTCATTGATTTGGTGGGCTTTAAAGCCCAGGTTTGAGACCAGAAATTCTCTGAATTGATCAAGAGTTGCCATGAATTATCTTCCCCCTCGTGTTATGTACACCGCAATCGGGATGACTGTTTCTTCCGGAGTCAATCCGCCATGGTCGTTGCCCTGAACCTTGTATGGGTTGCCTGTTGATGTCTGTTTGGCTCCAGGCCAACCATAACTGTCGTGCCCAATGGTCACCTCGACGGCATCATGGTTGGATGGCAGTCCATAAGTGGCTAATGGTTCGATCCGCTTTACATCTGCTGGACCAACTGCAGTACGTTTCTTTGTTTTATATTCAAGACAACGATTACTTATGAAGACATCCCTTCCCGGTCCGCTGTCTGATTTCAAATCGTCTATCACATACTGGGTATTGTACCAGGTAAATCCGTGATCAGCCGTGATCACGACAGCCGTCTTGTCCTGAGAAGAGATTCTTCGCAGGTGCGGCAGCGCTACCTCCTTCACATAAGCCAGCATGATTTCCTGAAGGCTCGACATACCCTTTTGCAGAAGCCTGTCCTGCAGATTGAATACCACCGCTTTGAAACGGCTGGGGGAATCGACGAGATCGCGCATTTTCCTGTTGAGGGTGTCAGCGTTGGCATCTTTCTCGTTGTAACAGAGATAGTTATTATCCTTATCCCACCAGGAGGATGGCGAAAGCCCCAGATTGGCAAGGCAGCGTTCAAGCAGATGAGGTTCACTGGTCCCATATGGCCAGCTTCGGAATTCCGCTGGGGGTGCTCCTGCAAAAATGGCTTGTCGGCAATATTCGGTAATGCTGGGAATATAGGTGAGGGCACGGAACTCAGGCCCCAGCGATTGGTAAGGGCGAAACAGCTCGCGCCCCTGCACCATCAGGAAGCGGTCACGAAGCAATGTCCAGTTGGCCACACTCATCCCATCAAAAACCAGCAGATAAACCTGCTTGATCTCTGAATCCTGCAGCAACGGCTTGACGGCGAATTCCATGACATCGCTATTCAACCACGGCCTACTGGTACCAGCCGCGAAGTGACGCTCATTCAGCCACTTCGGCAGGCCATAGCTTGGCTGAACATAGAAATCCGCCCAGGCAACACGAATCGCATCGCAGGCCTTTTTGGCCCGCTGGGTGATACGAAAGACATTGACCTTTTCCGGCAACTGGGTGGACCGCCAGTCCGCCTCCAGCGCCATTGTTGAGAGTGGCAGATACACCGAATCCACTAAGGTTAGCCAGGCCTTCCAATCCAGACTGGCAAGATTCTTTACCGCTGCCTCGGCCTTGCCCGTGAGCCGGTGAATGGTGACCATCGCCTCCAGCAGTGATACATGGTCCTCATACTGCTCGCGAGCCTGATGTCGACGCAGAGCTTCGAGCAAATCTTCCCACTCAGGGGCATCCGGCTTTTCCAAAACATCAGTCAGCTTGCAGGTGGCCTTCTCCAGCGGGAGTGTGTCGGCTCGCTCGCCGTTGACCACCACATCTAGCAGTGCGTGGAGTGTCACCGTCAGGCCCTGGGCGAGGATGCCGCCATCGGCCTCCAGGACTTGGATAAGCTGATTCAGCAGACGCTCCGAGCCTTTGCCGCCAACCCCTTTGACCACAGTCGCCAAGGACTCCGTTACGGCGCTGGGATGTTTGGGGAAAACTTCGTGCTGCAGGTAGTTAAGTGCCTGTTTGCAGGGTTCATCGTCTTTGAGGGTGATTCGACGGCCCCATTCGGCAAGCCCATTCAAGCTTTGCTCGTCCTTCAGCACGTCAACAAATAGATCTCCCAACTCACTGCCTTCGAGGAAAGCACGCATCCGTCCCGGTTTAAGCATCTTCCAGCCATCAAGGATGGAGGCGAGCAGACAGATGGGTAGAACGGGCGGAGGATCGCTTTCCAGTACAGCGGCTTCGACCAGGGCGAAACGAGGTGTATCGAGCCAGGTACGGACAACGTCCAGGAATTCCTGCTCCAGCGCCAGGCGTTCATCCACATCGACTGAGCTCAGCACCTCGCGTACCCGCGTCAACGCATCCTCGTACCAAAGTTTGTCGAGAATCCGATCCGGCTCCCAGCCCGCAGATAATACGCTGGGGTCGTTCAGCAACGAGGCGAGCACCACACGCTCCAGACTGTAAATCCCTAGATGCTGCAGATACGGGGCTAGGTTCCAGAAAGCTGGAATGGGAAGCCTGTCGAGCAAGGCTCGGGGGTTCTTCACACCAAGTGCCTTGGCAATGTCACATCCCGTTACGGTGCGGGGTGACATACTGGAACGAGCCTGCAGGTCCGGCAGATGATCCGGCTGAAGCTGCTGACGTGAGATGATGATGCGGGCAGAAGGATTCGGCTGCTGACGCTCGTGCTCAGTATGGCGGCGCATGGAAATCTCATTGGCGCAGACATGCACAGGGATGGATTGGGCATCGACCTGAAGTTCGGCAGGCGCTTCGGAAAAATAGCCACGTACGTCATTGACCAGCAGATAGGGCAACTTCTGCTTCTCACGGCTGTGCCACATGCCAGCCAATGCATGTTCCATGGCGGTCATTGCAGTGTCTCCTTTGCTTCTGCCAGCAATGATCTGAAATGATCCTCAACAAGTAAGTCGCGTATATTGGAACAAGCCTTTTCCAACAGACATTCTGCCTTTTTATTAAGGTCGTTCTCCTGCGATTCAAAAGCGTGTGAACCATCAATGATGTCACGAATGGATTTGGCTACCTTTTTTATCTGCTTAGAAGTTAGCTTCGGGAATGGAAGAGCCCCCAGCGCCTTATCGCTGATGTCTTTTTGGCTTTCGCTTTTCCCAGTACATTTATTGGCGAGATGTCTTTTTATTGGACTGGTTTTTAGATAGGCCCAAATGATGACTCTTGTGTCTTCATCCAATTCTGAAGTTGAAACTTTTAAGAAATGATGAGAACCCCAACATTCCTCAAGAGTTATAAACACCTTGCCTTGAAGGATAGATGGTTTGAGGTGAGCCCAAGCAATATCTCCGGCAAAAAAATGGGTTCTACCTGTTTGCTTGTCAACCTCTATTTCCGGGATTTCAATCTCACCCCAATAGTTTCCTGGAAGGCCTTCAATGGCAATGTATTTTTGTGTTCCGAGGGGAATTTGTTCATTCGAGCCCGAGACATCACAAATCTCTGATAGAGGCCCAAATTCCCCGCACTTGATACAATCATCTTCAAATTTTGTGTTTGCACCTAAGACATCCAAACGTTCAATGCTGGAATTTGATGGTTGAAGATAAAATCTTCCAAACCAAGGTGTTGGGAATTTTGCTACTCCAATTTCTTTTGCTATTATATCCAGAATCGAGTCTATGTATTTTTCTCTGAGTGCCTTGATATCTAGTGCCTTCGCACTGATTGCCTTAGAAAAAGATTCAATTTCTTTAAATCTTTGTATTACCGTCTCCTTCTCATCTCGTGAAAATTTCGGAACCTTCAGTTCACGCAATTCAGGCAATGTGATCGCGGAGCCAACTATTGATTCGGCGACGACTTCTCCGAAACTTCTTACTGTCATCTGTGAACGGCCAATCTTCGAATTTAGAACAAGTAATAAGAATTTCGCGTCAACCTCATTAGTGACAGGGAACATAGCAACTTCCCGTGTAATATTTCCGCCTGCCAATTCATAGGGAACAACTGCAGTTTTTCCTAGAGTCCCCTTGACTGAGATAATGACTTCGCCCCCATACAATTTGGTATGAGGATGCGCATCAGCAACATCAAGTCCTACGAAACGCAACTTGTCAAAGTCAATACTATGGCTATCTGTAATTGCCGAAATGGAGATTACCGGTACGCCATCCTCGACTTCTGGGCCAAGAACAGCAATCCCATGACGTATCTTCTTTGCGTCACCAACCAGATCAGCGGTTGTCTCTATTTGATCCCCAAACTTATCAATTTCACAAGATGCTTCATGAAGAGCTACCCTTAACCTTACCGACAGAGGCTCAATGTCTGGACTACCTTCAAAAATTAATGGGCTTTCCCAGAGAATCTTCATGTGCAATTACTCCACCTTCCAAGACTGTTCTTCTCCCGAACCGATTTTTTCAGCAGTTCACCTAGTGCGCCCTGCACATACTGCTCAAATTCGCGTTGCTCAACCTTGAAGAAGATAAGCAGGCGCGGCTGGAGTTGATCCCTATTTTCAGAATTAAGCATGTCTATTCTACTTTCCATGGTTTATCCGAAGCTTTCGTACGATACGGTGCCAATTCCTCACGCACAGTATCTGCAAATCTTTTGCTGAAATCATCTTCGCCAGTTTTATAGAATCCAAGCAGTTTAGGCTTCAAATTATCCAGCAACTCATCAATTTTGATTTTTTCCGCTTCCGCCTCGGCCAGCGCCTCCGCCAGGTGTTGGCGCAGGGTGGTGTCTTTCAGCGCATCGACAGCGTCTGGCTCTGCCGGATCGCTGAGCAGACCCAGCAAGGGGTTTGCTGCGGGTGTGTCAATGACGTAATCCCGGAGTTCGGCCTCACAGCCCCTAATGTGATCCAGATATTCCTTAATACCGCGTTCAACCAACTTCAGGAAATGGTCCGACTTGAGTTCCAGCCGCTTGCCGGGCTTGTAGCCGCAGGCGGAACATACCCAGCTATGGGATAGGTCGCTTTTCACCTCATCCAGAATCTTGTCGCAAACTTGCTGGACGCCGACCTGGGTTAACAGATCAGTCAATTGGGATTCGATAAAGGTGGGACTGAAATGGGCGCTCAGTCCTTCTACTATTGAGAGATCCTTCAGTACTTGATAGCTTGGGCTGTTGATCACAGCGTCACGGAGACCTTTCAGATCTGTATGCAGGCCAGCGTGTTCGCTCAGGTACTGGTTGAGATAAAGCTCATGCAGATCTTTCCATTCGGCAGTGATATGGCTCATTTCCCCTGAAACGCCAGAGGATTTGACATAGGCTTCAATACTGTCAAGCAGGTCATGGCATGGCTTTGCAATGGCGGGTGGCACTCCAAGCGCTTTGAGTTCACGCAGTTTGCCGGTGATGCTAGCCAGTTCGGAAATGCGATCCAGAAAATCGCGGGCTTCGCGCACGCGGTGCGCAAACTCTTCGACACAGGTGTAACGATTGGCAGACGCGATGTCATCGTCCTCAGCGAGCCCCAGCATATCGCGCAAGGCACCTCGTACAGAGGTATAACAGGCAATTCGGCTTTCTTTTCCATCTTCGGGAAGTGCAAAGATGTCTGCCCACTCGGAAATGGCATCGGGAACCGACGCTCCAGGCCAAGTTTGCAATGCCTGTTCGGCCTGGCGGAACTCGTGCTGGGCATGGGTTTCCGTAACTTTCAAAAGGTCAAGAAGACGCTCTGCAGCTGCCGGGCTGTACCCGGAGCCTTCTTTCCAGAGGCCAAGGGCGTTAAGCGACTCGGTCAGGTCATGCCAAAGGATTTCATCCGGCCGCGTCCCTAGGCGGAGCTCATCCAGTTCCTGGAGCCAGTCAACCGGGCTGCTACCGGTGCGGTCATCCTGAGAGACCGTCTTGCCGTGAATGGTGAAGCCGCTGAGTTCTCCAGTACTGATGAGCAACGTGATTAGGATATCCACCCAGGTATCAGTCAACCCCAAATCTGTGGTTTTGAGCCGTTTGCGTGTTTCCACGATGTTGGTAGCAGGCGGGTTCGCCTTGCGGATATTGTCCCTAATTCGCTCCTTCGCCTTCTTGAAGGCTTCCACGCTGCTGGCCGCTAGTGTGACCGATACCTCCCCTGGCACGCTGGTGTTGAGAAGACTTAGTGGTGCCAGGTATTTTTCAAGGTCGCCCTTGGCAGTACCGTTTCCATCAGTCACTCGTCCTTTCCATATGGCTTCCAGTACTCGCCTCCTCAATACTGGACTTAAGTCTGCGCTAAAAGAATAGACTTCACGGAAATCCGGGTGAAGGTGGAATACCTTATTCAATGCCTTGGTGGTGATCTTTTCCAGGAACCGCTCCAGAGAACGTTCACTTTGCGGAATGCTCTGGTAGAGGGAAAGCAGTTCAGCGGGCTCACAGAGTATTCCCCATACTTGATCCTTGGGATTCCATTGACGGATTTCACCGTTCACAAAGGACTCGAGTAAAATCTCCGTGGCCTTGCGAGTCGGTTGGGCCGATTTGGTTCCGGCGGGTAGGTCAATCCATTCCCCCAGTAACTCCAGTTTACGACGGACAGATTGTGGTGCGCCGCCTGCGTTAACCTGCGACTGGTAATCACCAAAGAGCTTCACCAAGGCCATGCTGCGCTTGAGCTCATCAATATCTTGTGTAGGCAATGTGGCCGGTAACCATACAAGGGTTCGTCCGTTGCCATGACGGACCACATCCATTTCAACATCAAGCGGAGAGGCAGAGGGATAGAGCACTACCAGATGTAACGCCTTGGCGGCAGGTACGTCTTTGATGAAACCGATAACTGCATGATCGTTGGTGAGCGTTGTTACGGATTCGAGCCTATAGTCTATGGAGCGACGTGTTCGTTGCCAATCCAAATCCACCTGGGTTGAGAACCCATGCTGCGGTGGTACTGTTCCACCTAATGGGCTGCCTGGAAATCGGAGGAACAGTTCAAGATGGGAGCGGTACGCACTTTCTGCTTGAATGTTTGGTGCGAAGCCATTCTTAACCCGCTCGACTTCAACCAACAGCTCTTCGCGTTCTCCCCCATCACCTTCGACGGAAAGGAAGAAGCTCAAATTTTCTCCACTACCCTTCTGACGAAGGGACGAGAATGTTTGGGCGATCTTTTCTAGGATTCGGACCGTTTCCTGATCGCTGCCAGCAGGATCACTTTCTTTGCCGGGCCAGCGAAGCAAGAGCGCATCGTTCAGTTTGGAAACGGGTAGCTCCTCCTTGACCATGGAAAGGACGATCAGGGCTTTAATCAGGCGTTCACCAGCATCTTTGGCAAAGGCATGTTCCTTTTCTGGCCACTGTCGATAAGGAGCTCGGGCAAGGACTTCATCTCTGGCCGTGCTACAGAATCGCTCGAACATTCCATAATACTTGATCATTTCGGGATCGTCCTGGATGATCTTGTTGCGCAGGTCCTCATAGTCGAACACATCGTCGAGCACTGCTATACGCTTCCAATCGCTGGTTTCCTGCAGGCGTCTTTCAATGAACTCTTGGACAAATCCGAGTGCACCACGGGATCTTCCGCCCCGATTGGTAATCGCAGTGAGGCAGTACAGCCCGAAGGGGTGCATCGGATAAACGTCAGCAAAGTGTTTTGCCTCGTCAGTGATGGGTTCGCGCTCGCGGAAGTATCGTTTCAGGAAGTCGGCAAAGGTTCCCCGGAAATGAGGTTGGATCTCCGCTTTGAATAAATCGGCCAGCTTATGAACACATTTTGAGTTTTCTCGGAACAGCCGGTGATTGTAGATACGATGAAATTGTGTGACCGGGATATTAATGGACTGGAAGCGTCCTGATTGACCGGACAACTTGCCCATCAGTTCTGCGTCATAATTGCGTCCCGCCTGCCGAGCGATGGCCTGAATTTCTTCCTGTACCGCGCCGAAGATCCAGAATGGTTGATCACCAGCTAGTCCGGCCTCCGCCAGTTGTCCCAGGAATGCAGTGCCCCTATTGAAGTGTTCATCACTCTGGATCAAATGCAGGTACAACTCATCAATAAATACAAGAACACCATCATGACCTCTTTCCTTGGCTATTTCGACTAGCTTTTTTACCTTCTCGACTGTTGTTGTGCGATCGTCTTCTATCGCAATACCCAAAGAAGCAGCGGCCTCAGCAATCTTGTCTTTTTGATACTCGGCATCATAGTTTGATAGTTTAACAAGATCCAAACCGCCACGATTTTCGATCAGCCAGTTTTCAATATCACCTTTGATTCCTTCTGAGAGAAGGCTAAATTGATCTAAATAAGCTTCTGTATTCGATAGGGTAGCATTTACTGGAGGGCTGAGTGACCTCAATCTCTTTGTTACCGCCTGCCAGACCATCTCTTCGAGAGTAAGATCCTGATTCTCAATTGCTGTAAAGTTTATCGTGAGAAAATTTCTAGATGCGAGCTCATCAATTTTCCATTCTGGCTTTCTATCCAGATATTGTTTCCGCAATGTGGGTTCTGTAAAGATGGCAGAAAGCCACGCCATAAAGATTGTTTTTCCTGAACCATAAAGACCTGTGATAAAAAAGCCTCGCCCTTGCTTACGATAAATTCGATCAAGGATGATTCGAGCCGACTCCTCAACCTCGGGCAACATTACAAAGCTTTCGAAAATCCGTGTCCGGCTGGCTGAGTTGAGAGTTGACTCGTTGAAGTTCTCAACCCAACTACTGACAGGCGTGAAATCAAATATTTCCTTCATGAGTGGCATATCAGGCCTCCATCTCTACAATTGGCTGATCACCGCGAGTCAGGGTATACTGCCCACATCGGCATTGCTGACCAGCCATTCGCCCGGTTAGCACCAGTAAAATTCTTCTTTTCCCCACGGCATCGTTGTACCAGGTGGTCATTGGGTCCATGCCAAGCGTAAAAACAAGTTCCAGGTGATCGAGAATGGTCAATCCCTCTGGCAAAAGCTGTTCGGCAACAAGGTCGTGAATCGCATTCCGGAGTCTGTTCCCATAGCGTTTAAGATCCGTCGCGATTGTCATTGCATTGAAATCAAACACCCCGGCAAACATAGGGTCTTTGGCCAGCAGGTCGAGAATGATGTCATTCACACTCACATAGCGGACCTGCCCAAATTCGCTCCGCGTCGACATGTGTTCCGCAAGCCATGTTTTCCCAGTACCTTGTCCACCAATAAGGCAGCACAGGGTTCGTCCGCCAACATGGCTCTGGCCTACCAGTCCTATAAGCTCATTAAGCGCCTTGGCTTGAGCTGGAGTTGTTTTGTTATCTCCAGGCATCGACGTATTCCTCCAGCGATTGATGAAAAAGTTGTACTTGATCCGTGCTTCCGTGCCGGTGATATTCGCAATGTCCCTTGGTTGCAAGTTTGTTCACTCCAGCAATCAGTAAGGCGCGGTTGCACATGAAGATTGGGGCTATAGTCCCCTCGTTGATCACAGTTGCCGTTGATGGTGCCCGCCAGCCGTTTATAAATGCGTCATGATACAGAGCATAACCAAGTACAGCCTCAGTCGGGCAATAGGTCGTCACTGAGTAATTGGATTTTAAAAGTTTCAGGCGTCCAGCTTTAACGAGGATCGACCGCACTCGATCTCGAGTCGACTGAGGCATTCGTTCGTATTTACGCTCCAGGAGCTGGTCAAGATGGTAGCGCGAGAAAACGGCCTCACCGGTATTCAGGAAGCTGTCTGTAACTAAAAGTGAAAGAGTTTCAAAAAGAATCGGAGTAGTGATGCATAGCTGGAAAAACACCAGATCCTGAACCGCTTCATCATTGCTGCGAATCTTTCGAAACATCTTCAGGAATGAAGTGTTTTTGATCGAGTTGTTCTCGATTTCCAGGAAGCGATATTTCATGTGTTGCCACAGTTTTTCCTTGTTGGATTCAGACTTCTGGGGCCAACGTTGGATACAGGAGCCACGCACAGCTTGCGCGTCATTGCTCTCCAGTGCAACGTCGAGCAGCATGAGAGTCTCTTCCAAAAGGAATCCGTATCCGATTGTTGAAAATTGTTTATCCATGGTTTTCAGAAGTGAAGTGCACCCGTGCGAATATATGATAGGCTCACGTTGGTGTATTCGATGGAAAATATGTACACACACACTCTATGATGGCTTTCTGAGAGCTGCATAGAGGATACAATACTCCTGCTGTTTCGGAGAATCGCAAAAGCCCCTTTATGTGGTATAGATTTTAAACTATTCATATGTTGTTTATCCAGAGAGAACAAGCATCGAAAACATGCGCATTGAAACAAAAGACAGTTCCCTTTAGGAAAACCCTATTGTGCCCCCAACACCTATTATAATGTCGAATAAAATGCTCAATACCCTGAAATTGTTTAGCACAATTTAGTTCTCATTTAAAGTCATTATGTTATCTTCTACGACTTGCCATCCTAGAGACGCTTCATGAACCTGAATATATGTGGATTTAAGGATATTTTTCCCAACCATTCGCAAGGAATCGAATGAATACCATAATACGCTCCTGCCACCTGCCCACAGATCGCTGTGGTGGTATCTGCATCATCTCCGAGATTGGCAGCTCTTAATAGCGCCTCTTTGAATGTCTCAGTCTCGTAGAAACACCATAACGCCGCCTCCAGGCTCTTCACCACATAACCGATTCCCTGAATCTGATTTTCTTTTTTTCCTTTGTATGAACCCTTGAGAGTCTCCCTGATAGCCGGCGACTCCACGATAGCTTCATCGTGATCGAACAGCACACGCTCCTTGTCCATGCCTGACAGGGCATTGTACAGGATCGAGGCAAAGAGCCGGCATGCATCAATGCACACCTGTGCTCCGTGGGTAGTCCTGGAGCTCTCGCCTGCATAGAAGATCATGGCATCCCTGTCCGGGAAGAAAAACAAAGGCACAGGCGCCAGGCGCATAAGTGACCCGTTCCCAGCACTGTGGCTGTCAGTGGGGCCGGAAAAGGGATCGTGGGTCTTCTCGAACCTCCTCAGCGCAGAGGCCGTCGTTCCTCCGATGTCGAAGCACACTCCAGTGCTGCTGAGATACCCTGTTCTGTACCACCTCACGTACCGCTCCATCTGGTCCAGGGGCTCGAAGCCCTTCTTTTCGATGAGGCTCTCTGCCAGGCACAGTGCCATGGAGGTGTCGTCGGTCCACTGGCCTGCTTCCAGGTTGAAGGGGCCTCCACCCACCATGTCGGTTATGGGCTCGAACGACCCCCTCGGCTTGAACTCCAGGGTCGTGCCCACTGCGTCACCACAGGCCAGACCAAGGAGACAGCCCGTATACCGGTCGACCAGATCCATCACAGCTCCCCGCCGCTGTTCATGTACCACACACCCACCTGCACGGCCGTAACGTTCACAGGCATGGGCCTCAAGGTACGCATGTCAACCCAGCCAGTTACAGGTGACTTGTCGGATTTGAGCCCGATGCCATGCTCCCAGTAGGACAGGTACGACTCCCCGCGCTCGGAGGCATACATGTTGCCCATGGTGGCCGAGCTGTCCAGCGCATACTCCCAGTTGTTCTCCCTCATGTTGATGCCGTGCTCCGGGTGCGGCCTGGCCCCCAGGCTCACGAGGTACTGGCAGGCCTTCGCGTCGAGCGGCCGGTAGACGCTCACCTTGAGGCGGCCGTCATCGAGGGGCTGCATGGCTGCCAGGAGCTGTTCCTGGCGCTGGATCGTGACGATCTCCCCGCCCAGGTCCACCGGGGACAGCTGGAAATACCACGTGTCGCCCTCCACCGGGACCGTGTCCCGGTCGTCCTCGGGCGCGAGCAGCTCGGCAAGACGGCCCATGGCCTCCTCGATGTCGAGCCACTTGTCCGGGTTGTGCGTGCTGTACTCCTGGAGCCAGTAGAGGAGCATGGGGAATTCAATGTTCCCTGTCGTCGAAAGCCGCTCCATCTCTTCCACCGGCACCGGGAAGTGTATCTCCGGAATCCCCCAGTGTTCATAGAAGCCCTTCTTCATCTTGAACAGTGCAAAATCCTTCATGCTGCATCTCCTCGCCTTGGATTTACACTCATATACCACACCAGGGTTCCATAAGGCGGAATGTCATGGGTTTTTCTCCATCATATGGAGATGCGGGAAACCGTGCGTCCTGAAATAAGGTACACTTCGACACCGGCATGCCTGTTGATGTTCTCGATGTTCCATCTCCAGTCGTCGTAGGCCGAAGGGTCCCAGCTGTCCGTGATCAGCACGGCAAACCTCGTGTTCTGGAAACAGACACCCTGCATGTGCTGGACGACCTTCTCCATTGCCTGCCTGCAGGAGAGGTGGCCACGTCCCTTGGTGTATGCCGACGTGCTCAGGGAAATGAAAAAGGCGAGATCGCAGCAGGCAAACCCGGGAGTGCCGGGATAGCAGTTCACTGACCCCTCGGTCTCTCCTGTTGTCTTGCCGATTATCTCCGGTATCTGGTCCGCGGTGATTCCCCCCTGGCTTCTCATCTCGTCGATGACTGCCGCCAGCCTCTGTGCTGTCTGCTCAAACTGCCCCATCCATCACTCTCCTTTTTTCCATGTAACGACCATGTGCCTCTGTTCCCTGGTCTCCGGCGAGGGTTCACCTGACTTCGGGTCATATTGGCGGAGCCATTCTATCATCCTGAGGGCTTCATTTCCCAGGGCGATTCCATGCCGTGCGAGATAACACCCCACGACGGTGCCGGTCCTGCCCTTGCCTCCCCAGCAGTGGACATAGGTGGGTTTTCCCTGGGCGATGTTCGCATCGATGGCGTCCAGTATGTCCTTCATGAGCGCCATGGAAGGTATGCTCACATCCTTGATGGGAAACCTCACCATGCATGCCTCCACACCGCGCTGGAGGGCCAGAGAAGTGAGCTTCTCGCTGTACTCCAGGAAGTGCCTGCCGTTGTGATCCACCTCCCGGGCCTCCATGAGGTTCACCACACGGCAGATTCCGCAGTCGAGCAGCGCTGCGAGCTTCTTCTCCATGATCTTTGCATCCGGATCCCCGGGGTATGCACCGGCATAGAGCCTGCCAGGTACGATCCAGTATGAGCGGGGGAACGGTCTTTTCGTGATGTCTTCAGGTAACGGGGTTCTCTTTGTTTTCTCAACCTCCATGGGGTCTCCTTCTATTCGGTGTCGCCTTTCTCCTGCAGGCACTCGTGGCAGAAATACGGGTGCTCGTAGTAGTAGTCCATGTCGTAACACTGGTCGCAGGGGTCCATGTCGCTGCATCCCGCAGCCAGCAGAAAGATAATGACAGCAAGCCTTCTCATGGTCATGTCCACCTCCGGGAAGAAAGAGCTCTGCATCCCTCCCGTGACGGAACACCATACGGCATTTCAGACCCCAGGGAAAGGCTGCAGCGACAGCATATTGTCGCATTATCCATTGGCGCGTGCCGAAAAGGCTTGATCCATGGAGTCAAAAAGTCGATACATTCATGAGTACTACATGATTCCATGACATCGAGGGGGCACATGGCCACAGTCGCGCAGACAACGATGGAGAAACGTTTCTCCCGGCTCGCACGTATCCTCATGACCTTCCAGGAGTCGGACACCGTCTCCACGACCCTCCTGAGCGAGAGGCTCGGCATGACCCCGCGCACCATCCAACGGGACTTCAGGGCCCTGCGGCAGGCGGGTTTCCCGGTGAAGGAACGGAAGAAGGGGTACTACACCCTCGACAAGGACCTCGTCAGGAATCTCGAGGAATACACCGACGTGGAGCTCGCCCTCATCGTTGCGCTGAAGGAGCTCGTCTCACAGCTGGGCAGCCCTTTCGAGAAGGCGGCCAACGACATCCTGGGAAGGATCTACGACTACTCCACCTGCAGGCCGGTCTTCGTGAAGCTCGACGGGTCGGTCAGGCTGAACAGCAGGCTGCTGGACAGGATCATCAAGGCCATCAAGGCCACGCGCCAGGTGACCTTCCAGTACACGGTCCACTCGCCGTACACGGTCACTGCGGATCCGTACCGGGTCGCCTACTTCGACGGCATCTGGTATCTCGTGGCCAGTGACCTGAAGGACAGCAAGGTCAAGAAATACGCACTGGATAAAATAGACGACCTCAGACAGCTCAGGACATCGTTCAAGCGCATCCCCCCCGATCTCGACGCCATCCTGGAAAAGAGCATGAGCATATGGTTCGAGGGTGGACAGGAGATGGAGGTGACCGTCGAGGTGGATGCCGACTGGGCCCACTACTTCCAGCGGCGGAGCATCATCCCCACCCAGGAGGTCCTTGATACAAGAAAGGACGGTTCGCTGGTTCTGCGATTCGTCGCATGCTCCATGGAAGAGGTGAAGGTATGCCTGAAGCCGTGGATACCGCACGTGAGGATCCTCGAGCCCGGAGAGTTGAGAAAGGAGTTTCTGGAAGAGTTCAAAGGGTGGATAGGCTGGCAGGAGTCTGTGTGAACATGCTGCATCCACACCCTCATGGAGATCAGTCATGCATGAGATTCATCTGACATGGAACGGTCCGTACACGTTCAAGGACATTATCCTAGGCAACACAGAACTACAGACCAATGCAATCGGTGTGTACTTCCACACCGAGGAAATCGATGGAAAGACGTTCATCAGTTATGCAGGCAAAGCCATGGGAGCACCAGGCCTGGTGAAGCGTCAGCTCCAACATTACCTTCATTTCATAGGCGGCATGTACAACATCCCTTCAGACTACAGGGGTTCCCAGAGAGAATGGGTGCCGGACAACAAGCATTACAACAAGAAGGAAAACAGGGAATATTTCGAAACGATTTTTGACAAGGACAAATTCCTGACCCTGGTGGGTGAAGCGTTCGGTTATGTCCAGAAATTAAGGATCTATCTTGCCTCGGAGATGTTTGAAAAGCAGGATATACCACTCATAGAAAGAAAATTGTTGTATGCCTTTCAACCCCTGAACACATTCTGGGGAACAACATCCGACGCTTGTCCAGACATAGTCCTGAAGCACGAGGGGGCAGTCCCCGGCGAGACCGTGTCCACATGGATAGACAATAACAAGCATTTCAGCGGGTTCAGGAGTGGCTCCCACAGGGGGGTCCCACCTGAATGATCGCTGTGTTCTCAGGATACCTGTGCTCAATACACCGGCCTTTGAGGAGACTCGCGGATCACCCGATCGCTATGAACCCATCTCCCCCAACAGGGCGTACCCTGAAGGTTACAAGTCTGAATCTCAGGTCATTCTGCTGAACAACAGAAGGTGTGGCCATGGCATCGATCGAGGAGAAAAGGAGAACATCCTGCAAAGGGAGGTCTTTCCGCTTCATAGTTGTAAGGACATACTCGAGATTCCTTGCGAGGACAGTCCCATCTGTTGGAATCGTGTAGCCGGAGAAGACCTCTTCGAAGTCCCTCTTGTTCATGTCCCTGAAAGACCGCCAGTCCCCTTGGTCCTGCTGCTGCCAGTTCTCACAATACCAGTGCATGATCTCATGACGTCGTATCTGAACAGGAGACAGGGTGATCTCGGATTCCACCAGTTCAGATGACTTGTTCCACTTCCCCTCCACGAGATAGTTCGCTTCAAGGGAGCACACGATCCCGTCGAACTCGCCGAACACGGACTTCTTGCCCCTGGGGTTCGGCGCTTTCCTCCCAAAGCTGGGGCGGAAGAAGACCGTCGTTTCAGGCGGAGATGTGCCGTCACCGAGTTGCTGGAGGAACAAAGGAAGCCCCTTTGTGAGTGCCCACAGTGTCAGTGCGTCTTCACCATAGCCGAGCAGCATGATCTCATCTCCTTGATAAAATTTCTTTCGTGTCTTTCACTTCAGCTCCATCGGCAGCATCATGAGCTCCCCGTGGCTGATCCAGTTGATGGCAACGCCGATCACTGGCTTTCCCGGGCGTGCCTTTCCCACGATATCGGCATAGCACCTCAGCTGGGGGAGGTAGAACGAGAAGAGGGTCTGCAGATCTTCTACCTGGTCGGACTTGTGGTCCACGATCCAGATCCCCTTGTCTGTCTCCACCACCATGTCCGCTATGCCAGAGACGACACTCCCCTTTTCGTCCAGGCCCAGCACCGGGACCTCGACGGACACCCCTGCCGGCGACAGCCCGGTTTCGATGCCGTCCCTGAACGCCTCGATGGACCGCGAAACCCTTTCCCTCTCGACCTCGCCGAGGTCGGGGCAGAGCGACTCAAAGACTGTGTTCAGCCGCCTTGCCCCTGCCAGACCGACCTCGAAACACCGGTGAAGGATGGTGCCGCGCTGGAGACTGTCTGCACCGACCGCAATGTCCAGGGGATCACCGTAGCGGACACGTCTCAGGCCGGGGCACGGCCTGGACTCCGGGTCATGGAGGGACGAGGGGGAGACCGCCTCGGGGGTGAGATCCTGCGGCAGCGGGTGCGGTGTGATCGCCCGTCTGCCAATTCTGGGCAGCGGCGCGGCAGGTTCATCTCCGTCCAAATCGAGATCCTCGGGGTAGTGTTTCGTGGCCATGGTCACCAGGCAGTCGAACTCTGAGCCTGCCACGGTCATCCTGTCGGGTCCGACCGTGATGCCGGTCTGCCGCTCGAGGACTGTCCAGAATGATTCTGTGCCGGATTTGTCATCATAGCACGGGCATTCGAGCACGAGCTTCTCCCGGGCCCTCGTGAGGGCCACGTAGAGCAGCCTGATGGCGTTGTCCCTCGCTTCGTCAGCAAGGCCCGACATGAAGGCGTCCCGGGTCTCCGGGGCGTGGAAGTCGGGGTAGGCTTCTATGAATGCCCTGTCAAGGATGGAGTTCAGATCATTGAAGTCGGTGTAGACCACCCGGAAATCCGGCAGCCGCGGCGAGGTGTCCGCATCGGTGCCGCACACCACGACAACGGGCCACTCCCTGCCCTTGGCCCTGTGCCACGTGGTGATCGTCACGGCGTCTTCGTCGATCACCCGCGGATCGGGCTGCTTGTCGTCCCGCTCCACCTTGGCCCTGACCCAGGAGAGGAAGGTCTTCACTCCGGATCCGTAATACCCACCGCTCGCCAGGGCCTCGCGGTTCGCCCGCATGAACTCCGCCGCCTCGCCCCGGAGCCGCAGGAGGTTCGCCCGGGCCTGGGCCGCATCCGGCCACACGGATATCTTCCCGAAGAGGTCAAGGGCGGCAATGACCTCGTCCAGCACCTCATCGACGGTGTATTCCTCGATCCTGACTGTCAAGGGTTCGAGGGAGGCCAGGACAGGGTCGGACAGATCCTCCTCCCTGACCATTGTCGTCAGGGCGGACTCAAGCGTGTGGCTTCCCAGCTCGGTGACCGCGAGGTAGAGTCCTGCGTGCCGGTCGGAAGGGTCTGCGACGTGGTCAAGGGCATGGCATGCAATCTGGACGACGCGGGAATCGAACCACCCGTCTTCCTCCACCCGGCACCTTATCCCGAGGGACCGCAGCTCTTCGGCATAGCGCTCGATTTTGACATGGCTGGGGCACAGCATGGCGATGTCCCCGCCTCGCAGTCGCCGTGGGCCTTTTGTCTGCCTGTCATAGACCTCCTGGGAGCCGTCCAGGAGCAGGTCGCGAACCCGCATGGACGTGTGCCGGGCAGTGATCGACATGTTGCCCCGTTCCGGCCTTTCCCTGAACACGATGGCCTCGAGGGGGGCCAGCGAGCTCGGGTACTTCGCCTGCGGCTCGAGCGGCGTGTAGCCGTCACCGAACAGCCGGGCGCTCACGGTGTTGATCCATGCCATGAGGCCGGGGGTGGACCTCCAGTTCTTCTCAAGAGGCCGTATGGAGGAGCTGAACGTCTTCTGCAGCTGGAGGAGGAGTCGGTGGTCGGCGTGCTGGAAACCCATGATGGCCTGCTTGACGTCGCCCACGATGAGGGTCGGCACCCCGAGCGTGTGCAGGGACCACAGGAGCGAGAACTGGAGAGGGTTGGTGTCCTGGAACTCGTCGATGATGAGGCAGTCGACCCGGCTCCTCAGGTATTCCATGATCTCCGGTACGGACGAGAGGAGGCGGTGGCTGATGGCGAGCATGTCGGTGTAGTCGACGAGGCCCCTCTCCCGCTTCCTCTGGCTGTATATCTGCAGGGCGTCCTGGCTGGCGTTGAGAAGGGCCTCCACATGATCGAGGGCATCGCCCAGCGGCCCCGCGTGTCTGGGAAGCTCACCGGCTGCAGCCATGACGGCCGCGGCGAGGTCATCGTAGCCTGGCGGCAGTTTTGTTTTCTTGTTCGAGACGCGGAGACTCCGAAGGTCCTGCCAGAGCTTCCAGTCTTCGTCCAGTGAAGAGCCGGCCAGGGCCCTCTTCATGTCTCTGAAATTTTTCCTGAGTTCGTCTGACGCTGATTTGACATCCGCATAGCGCGAGGAGAGGTCCTCGGGAAATGCCCGGAGGAGGTCTTCGATGGCACGACGAAGCGCCTGCTTCTGTATGTCCCGGTCACCGAGTGCCTCGTAGAGTTCGCCGATCCTGAGGAATGAATGCTCGACCAGGGTTTCGTCCTTTTCGAACCTGCCGATGGAGCGGAGCTTTTCCATGAGGAGAAGAATGCGGTCCCGGAAGGCCTCCTCGGGTCCCGTGTCGGTGTTGAAGTCATACCGGTAGCCGTGCCTGGACAGGTTCCCCATGACCTCGTCCGCCTCTTGCGTCGTGGCGAGGGCAAGCCGTATGAGAATGCCCTGCTCGTCATCATTGAGCTTGCGCGGCTGCGGGGTGATGCCCGCGTCGAAGGCGAACCCGGTGATGAGCCTGAGCCCGAAGCTGTGGATGGTGCTGATGTACGCCTGTTCGAGTCTGAGCGCCTCCTCGAGCCTGCCCTGGCTGACGAGTTCCGCCCGTATGCGGTCCTGCAGCTCTGCGGCGGCCGACTCGGTGAAGGTGACGGCGACGATCTTCTCCGGGGCCACCCTGCCCTCGATCACCCACCGGGCAAGCTGCTTCTGGATCGTGTAGGTCTTTCCCGAACCTGCACCGGCAGGGATGATGATCAGCTCGGCAGGGCTCACCGTTCACCTCGCGATCCCGGGTGGGTGAAGAGCCTGATGAGGGGTGTTCTGTCCAGGGCATAGGGCTTGATGCCGGTGCGCTTCTCGAAGGTGTCGGCCTCGTCTTCGTAGTTGAGCCTGACAATGCCTGCCCTGAGCTCCATCACCCTCTCCCTGATCAGGGCCAGTGCCTGTTTCGAGACACCGCCGCCGAGTTCCTCCACCCCGGGGACCTGTCTGTCTATCCACCCGTCGCTGTCCGTGAGGGTCACCTGGTCGTTCATGAGGTAGTAGAGCACGCCGATGTCCCTTACCCTGCCGAGCTCCTCGGCGATGCGGCTCCCCTCTCTTCCCGATGCCTTGCCAGTCTTCAGCATGATGCGGTACAGGGATGCCTGGCTGTCGAAGCCTTTCTTCATGCGGTCACGGTACGACTTCCCGCTGGACTTCTTGTAGTCGACCACATAGACCCTCCCGCGGGGGAGGCGCAGGAGCAGGTCCGTTCTCCCACGCACCGGGAGGTCGTCGAACATCCCCTGGAGCCAGACCTCGTTGCCGAGGACCTGCGCCATTGTCTGCTTGAGGAATTCCGCCCAGCGGATCGCTGCCCGCTCGATCTCGTTGAGGAGGTGGCTCCGCTCCACATGCCACTCGGGCCCTAGGAGGAAGGGCATGACCGTGATGATCGCCTCGTTGAGCAGGGCCGGGGCCCTGTTCATGATCTCTTCCTCGTCCGGAACAGCGGCATCAGGCTTGAACAGGTACTCGAACACATAGTGGGCCAGGGTCCCTTTTCCAGGTGCGTCGAGGGTGTCGGGCTCCCAGTCCGCAGGTTCGAGGCCCATGGTCATGACCAGCCATGCCAGCGGTGACACCATGAGGGTTTCAAGGGCGCTGGGCGACTGGGGCCTGGGAGCCCCGTCGCTTCCCCCGATGAGAAGCAGGTCCTGCCCGAGGGAGGGATCCCTCGCCGCCAGAGGCCGGGGGGGTACGGGTACTGAAGGTTCTGCCAGGGCGAGGCCGGTGACCAGGGCCGCGGCGTCCTGCCGGTCGAGGTCACGTACGATGTCCCCGGGCTCGCCGACACCCTTGAAGAGGCATGCCATGAAGGGCAGGGTCTGGGAGTGCGAGAGCGGTTCGCCAAAGTCATCCCTGCGCGGTATGAAGAAGGTGATGCTGTCCGATGTGCTCCTGACCTGGCGGAGGAACAGCTGCCTCCTGCGGGAACTGCTATCGCTCCCCGACTCGATGGCATAGCCGCACCGGTCACGGAGCATTTCAAGGTCCGACTCCGAGAACACCGGTGAAACGGGCGCTTCGAGGGGATAGTGTCCGGACGCGAATCCCAGCACATACAGGCGTCGCACCCGGCGCCAGGGCTCTTCATGTTCGTGGAAGACCGCGATCCCCTCGCGGGAAAGTGGATCATCGCGCCTCTGGCTGAGAGTCTCCGGCGAAGCGGCCAGGAGCATCTCCTTCATCGCTGTGTCAGGGTCCTTGCGGGCCAGGGGAATGACCTCGGCTATGGTTGCCCGTGCACGCGCCATGTGGTGCTCCAGGCCTTCAGGCGTGTGCAGCAGGGAGGCGAAGCGCTCGAGGTCTGCAGGAAGTCGCTTCGCGTCGGCTGCGGCGTTGCCGAGGAGACGCAGCATCTCGCGGCCCTGAGAGGTGATGTCCTCGGCGGGCTTGAGGTCGAACCTGCCGTTCATGATCTCCCGGGCCAGCGCATAACCCTGCAGTGTCGTCCACGGCATGAGGGGCGATGTCACGAGGGAGGCCAGCGCCATGGACAGTGCCGGCCGGCGCCGCGAGATGAGGAAGTACAGGACAGCTTCCCTGCCCAGGTCGCGCAGGGCCCTCTCTGCGGACAGGCCCGAGAGGGCAAGGCCAGCCCATGTGAACACGTCTCTGAGGGCACCCCGGTAGAGGTTGTCGTACGGGACCAGCAGACCGATGTCCGCCGGGGCAAGGGTCGTGTCCCCGGCAAGGGCATTCTGGATCATCCCGGCAGCCACTTCGACCTCTTCCAGACTGTCGCGCACGCCTATCCACTGGGCCGTTGCGTCGAGATGGAGCTGAGGATCAGATGACTCGAAGAGCCGGGCCTGAATGGCACCCAGCGCTGTGTGAACATCTCCGGTGGGTGTCCATGAAAGGCTCCTGCCCAGAATGTCCAGAAGTTCCGGGTCGTGATCTTCCAAGCCGTCACCTGACAGCCTTTTCACAAGAGCGGACTGCCAGGGCGAGAGGCGGGGCATCCCTTCGACACGGTACACGACAATGGAACGGAGATCTTCATCCGGCTTGACCCTCAACAGGGCATCGATGCCCGCGAGCGCAGGGGGAAGAATCTCTCCCATGGCTGAGTGGAGCCTGGCCAGATCCGTCAGGTGGCGCAAGGTTCTGCGAGGAAGGCCACCTCCTTCAACGGCTTCGATGTTCCTGCCCGGGCCGGCGCCTTCCAGGAGCAAGCACAACGCCTGGTTCAGGCTCGACAGCGTCTCCCTGGGTGCAACCTCCAGGCTTCCGGCCCAGAATGTGTCGGTGAGGTCATGTGCTGCACGGGACAATGTCTCGTCCCATGCGTTGTCCGGGAGGCTTGTCAGTGAATTCTCCAATGCCAGTTCGACAAGCTCGGGCCACGTCCCGACAAGCACGCCCAGACGGGCCCCGGCGGTCGCGACCTCCCGCCGCACCATCCTCGCGGATGCCCTGTCAGGGACAAGGAGAAAGTGCAGTGACCGCTCCGGCATGCATGAAGTATCAGGCAGTTTCATTGTACGCCGGCCTTGTCCAAAGAATATAAAAATACATCTCAACCCACTCCTCTGACCTCATGCAGATAAGCGTTCAGTTCATGTGCGTCCTTTATAACATTAAAACCATCCGCTTCGTACTGTTTGCTGAGGCTTTCCCTGACCAGCAGGAGGCCTCTGGCATGTCTCGTCGCGCAGTAATACAGGTCATCAAGAGATCTGAACTCCCCTCGCCCACGTTCCCTGCAGATCGTGGCCCGCATGCCCGATACCAGTGAGATCTGGAGATGACAGCGCGGACATTCGAAGATATCACTAGTATTGAGCCAGAGTGCTTGTATCGTGTTCTTAGCCAGGCACTCGGGACAGAGCCCATCGAACAGAAGTTCAAACGCCATATGACAAACCTCCGTGATTTACCGTCAGGGTCTTCATCACCGTATCCCTGCCAGCACTTCCA
>ENA-UOWO01000053-UOWO01000053.1-activated-sludge-metagenome-genome-assembly--contig:-NODE-53-length-152626-cov-12.327874_pt1 | contig 152626 bp, 124 predicted proteins | sample MGYA00238148_ERZ761564 | MGnify/ENA primary metagenome ERZ761564 (study PRJEB28885, sample SAMN05720194) | activated sludge metagenome | isolation source: Anaerobic digester | place: USA... | reverse complement strand
CAGCATGGGATTGATGGCGCGGCCGGTGAGATTCGAGGTGGAGGGGGCTGGTATCAATTGACGGCGCGTGGGGTGGAGCGGCGGGGGGTGAGTGGGGCGCCGGGATGGCGGGTTGAAACTGCGGGAGCTGGGCGAGGCGGTGGGCTGAGCGGATTATGCCGCCGTCTCAAAGGCACTACAGCGCTTCGAGGAGCGGCTGGCGCGGGAAAAGTCTTGCAGCGGGCCGTCGCGGCGACTGGAGGGCCAGTAAGACAGCGCCGGCGTAGACAAAATGTCCAATGTCGAGATGTGACCCCGTTGCCCGTACAGCGCCGGCGTAGACAAAATGTCCAATGTCGAGATGTGACCCTATTGGGGCAGTGACCCTATTGGGGCAGGGGGGCCGGGAGGCCTCGTGTCCCGGCTGTCTCCACGAATTCAGGGCGCCGGGTATCTGACTCGGGGTGGGGACGGCACTGTTGATCACCTTGGTTGTGTTCAAACTTCTGAGTTCGCCTGGCCATGGCCAGGTATCGCTCGACCCCCGTTGGTCCGACCGCTATTCTATTCCCATGGTCGGACTGGTTCGGACGAGCCTGGCATCCCCCTGGAAGAGGGAAGGGGGCAGGGGTCCCCGCGGGACGGCCCAAAAGCAAATCCCTGGGCATGGGGCACGAAGTGCACGTCCTTCTGGCGCGATTGCTCGACGGCAGTTTCTGGCGCGACTCGGGGCCGCGTGTGTGGCGCCGAACATCATCCCGGCCTCCGTCCTCGGTCAGCATGCGCCCAGCAAGCGGATCAACGTCGCCATCATCGGCACCGGCAACCAGGGCACCCAGGACCTGAATGCCTTCCTCGCTGAGGACGACGTCCAAGTCGTGGCCGTCTGCGATGTCAACCGGGCCAGCCACGGCTACAAGACCGAGGCCCAGTTTCTCGGTCGCGAGCCGGCCCGCCAGCTCGTGGAGGAACACTACGGGGCGCAGCGCCGAGCCGGCATTTTTCGCGGATGCGACACCCACACCGATTTCCGCGACGTGATCGCTCGGCCGGATGTGGACGCCGTCGCCATCGTGGTGCCGGACCACTGGCACGCGATCATGACGGTCATGGCCGCCCGGGCGGGCAAGGACATCTATTGCGAAAAGCCGCTTGGCCTGACCATCGCCGACGGCCAGGCGATGGTTGCCGCCGTCCGGCGGCACGGCGTCGTGCTGCAGACCGGCAGCCACGAGCGGTCGCGATGGCAGACCCGGTTTGCGTGCGAACTGGTCCGCAGCGGCCGTATCGGGCAGCTCAAACGCATCGTGGCCGTCGTTGGTCCATGGAACAAGCAAGGCCCCGAGGGCGCGTGGGAACCGACGCCCGTGCCCGAAGGCTTCGATTACGATATGTGGCTGGGCCCCGCCCCGTGGGCCCCGTACCACAAGGACCGCTGCCTGTACAATTTCCGCTTCATGCTCGACTACTCCGGTGGCCAAGTCACCAACTACGGTGCGCACTCGCTAGACATGGCGCAATGGGGCAACGGCACCGATCACACCGGTCCCGTCGAGATCGAGGACGCGGGCAGCGAGTGGCCCACCGATGGCCTGTTTGACGTCGCCAGAGTCGTCCACTTTCGCGCCCGGTACGCCAACGGCGTCGAGCTGGAATGCATTACCCGCGATGACAACGTCGCCTGCCGGTTCGAGGGCACGGAGGGCTGGATCGAGACCGGCTATCGCGGATTCGTCACGGAGCCCGCCTCGTTAAAGACATCGATCATCGGCCCCGGGGACTGCCATCTCGGCACGTCCACCAACCATTTTCGCGATTTCCTCAACTGTGTGAAGACGCGTGACGAACCCGCCACGCCGGTCGAGGTCGGGCACCGGTCCGCCACCCTATGCCACCTGGCCAACATTGCGATGCGCCTCAGGCGCAAACTGCGCTGGGACCCGGACGCCGAACGATTCACCGATGACGATTGCGCTAACCGGATGCTGGGCCGCGCCTACCGCGCACCTTGGCACACTTGAGCGGCCGGGTGGGGCAGTGGCCACAGCACCGCGTCGTGGATCCTGCGTAGGCGCGAATCGATCTTGGTCACGGTGGCGCGGGTGAGGTCCCGGGGCACGGGACGCAGGCGGGATCATGTTGAATGGCGGCTCATGGGCCGTATCGCTCGACGCCCGATGGCCCTCTTGGCCCCGTCAGCACGGTGCCGCTTCTCCATGCGGATACCGGTAGTCGGCTTTCGGGTCGGTTGACACGCGCGTCGTAGAGCCGTCGTCCAGCCGGTAAACGTAAAGTTGGTTTTTCCCGGTCTCGCCAGAGTGATAGATTACCGCGGCCTCGCCATCGATCCAGCGCGGGTAGGCAAACCAAATCCGCTTGCCGGCCTCGTTGGCGATCGCCTTGAGGTTCGTGATCGTGCGCTGCTGCGCGTCGAAATCCGCGATGTAGAGCGTGTGTCCGGGTTCTGTGAATCTATGCCCTCTCAGGAACTCGAAGCAGATCTTCTTCTCGCTGGGAGAGACGCTGGCCCGGTGCAATTCGCCCTTGGGCACCAGCTCGCACTGAATGCGTTCATAAAGTGGCCTTGGCCCTTCCCTGCGGGTCATCAAGAAAAGGCCCCGGCCCAGCGTCGGGTGGTAGGAGTTCACGAGAATCCTGCCGTCCATGAGGCACGAGTGCGCCCAGGTGTGATAGCCCTCATCGGTGAGGGCAACCTCTTGCCCGGGCCCGTCGCCCACCTTGCCCTGCATCACGTGGAAGCCTGCCGACTTCTCGTTCTTCCGGTTCCAGATGGGAGTGTTGAGCCCGTCCCGCGTCCAGGTGGGGTTGAAATCCGTGCAGGTGCCGTCGCTCAGTTGGTGGAATCCCGTGCCGTCCACCCTGATGACAAAGATCGCGCTCTTCCAGTTGACTGTGACGGGATCGTCTTTGGTCCTGCGGAAGCAGACAAGCATATTGCCGGTTTTGGACCAGGACGGCTTGAAGTCCATGTGGCCCGTGGTCAGCGGCTTTCCTTCCGGCTGGCCAAGTCTATTGACATGGATCTCGCCGTTGAAAAAATACGAAACCCGTGACGCGCGTGGACGCATCGCCTCGCCCGCGCTGGCCAAGAGAGGCGTGACCGCGGCGCCCATGGCGGCAGAAGCCGCCACCGCCGCCGCTGCCTGCGTGGCCCCTTTGAGAAACTCTCGCCGACACAGTTGGTCGTTGGAGCCATTCATGGTCTTTGTCTGAGTTTCCCGCCGTTCGCTGGCAAGCCATTTCGCCTCTGTGCGGCCGGGGTCAACTCTCGATTCTTGACATTCTCGCACCGGGACTGGATTGGATCCGATGTCGGGCAGTGTTCGCATGGTCGCGGCGGTGGCCGAGCGATTCGATGCAGGATGAAAAAGCTGTCTGAAACACATGCCACCCCGCATTCGTTGGAGAGTGTCAAGAATCGAGAGTTGACCCCGCTGCCGAGGCGCTATTCTGCTGAGATGGTCGGAGAGGAGCAGCCCGGGGTTCCGGCCGGCGGAAGCAAATCCCTGCCCGTCCACACCGTGGAAAAGGCGGCGGGGCTTTTGGAATTTCTCTTTGCCCACTGGCCGGAAGCCAAGCGAACCAAGGTCCGCACCTGGCTGAAATTTCAGGCGGTTTTGGTCAATGGGCGGCCGATCTCCCAGTTCGATCATCCGCTGCATCCCGGCGATACGGTCGCGATCCGGGCCGATCGCAAGGCGATACCCAGGACAATTGTTGGCTCCGGCATCAAGATTCATTTTGAGGACGCATTCCTCCTCGTGATCTGCAAACCCGAGAATCTCCTATCGATCGCCAGCGAGGCGGAGCAGGAAAAGACGGCGTATTTTCAACTCAACACCTACCTTCGGCGGGGCAGGGGTGGGCCGCGGGAACGAGTGTGGATCGTTCACCGTCTGGACCGCGAAACTTCGGGCCTAATGGTCTTCGCAAAGACGCCTGGCGCCAAGGCCGCGCTCCAGAAGAACTGGTGCTCGGCGGAGAAGAGGTACGAGGCCGTGGTTGAGGGGCGGCTAGGCCCCGACCAGGGAGTGCTTGAGTCCGATCTCGACGAAAGCAATCCATTCCGTGTGCGCAGCGCCCCGCCGTCGCCCTTGACCCGGCATGCCATCACGCGCTATCGCGTCATCAAACGAGGCAGGGGGCGAACGCTGTTGGAGCTTACGTTGGAAACCGGACGTCGCCACCAGATCCGCGTGCAGCTTGCGGACGTTGGCCACCCGATCGTGGGCGACGAGAAGTACCACGCAAAGACCGATCCAGTGAAACGTCTTGCGCTGCATGCCACCGCCCTGCGGTTCCGGCATCCAGAAACTGGCAAAGAACTCGTCTTCAACAGCCCATTGCCCAAAGAACTCGCCAGATTGGTCTAGCCCGGATATTTCACAGCCTGCCGGCTGTGAACTTCCGGGCTCTGGGAAAACCGCGCCATGAAAGCCATTTATTGGGAAAGGTCAGGCAAAGACTGGGTTCTTTCGCGGCTGCATAGCGTGTATCGCGGATCGATGGCCCCAGACCCTCCAAAATCGCGTTTTTCGGAGCGCGGTTTTCCTCTGAGCCTGCATATTTAACGCGGAAGCGTGAAGTATGCAGGCTAGCGTCCTCGCAAGTCCGAGTTGTTTTGAATCTTTCGGCCCGTGGGCGAGGTGGGTGGGCACAGAGCCCACCGCGCGATGGTGATACGTAAAACTTATCATTAAGGCAGGCAAATGCGCCGTCGTGGCTTGTTGCCTGGGTCGGCAGAAAGACCTTGTCGGAGACAACTCGACCGCCGGATCCTGGGGCATCGTAGTCACGAGGACAAAAAAAGGCCCGAGCCATTGCGGCTCGGGCCAACCAAGGAGGAGAATGAATGAACTGTCTGATTAGTTTGACCGATTCCCTGGCGCAGGGTTCAAAAAAAGTTACCGGTTCTCCCTGCGTTCCTGAGTTTCGGATTGTCTGGGACTGGCGTCGGTCACGCTGGACAGCGAGACTCCCAGAGCGCAGTATTTCACAGTCGGCGGGCGGTGAAAGTTCTGGGCTAATCGCTCCAAGCCACGTGAATTCCGACGCCGCCGATCGCCATAACCCCTTCTGCATCAACATCGAAAAAGACGCGCCGAGAACAGCTTGACCGGGCTGCCGTTCCTATCAATAATTCACATTCACTTTAGCTTTGACGATTCTACAGGCTTCGAGGGATCGATCCATGAAACACCGCGTTGAAGGCCATGTTTGGGCGCCCAAGGAGAAGGGGGACTTCCCAGCGGCTGCTTTGCCCTTTGTGGTGGTCTTTGCGATTTCCGTTTGCGCCTTGGCACAGGCCGGGGAGGCCCCCAAGGGGCCCACCGCTGCTGCCGATTCGAGCGCGGAAGCCAAGGCGAGGGAGGCCTACGAAGCGGCCGAAAAGGCAGCCAAGGAGGCGGAGGCTGCGGTCGCCCCATTGAGGGTGGTTATGCAAAAGGCCGACGCGGCCTACGCCACCGCGAAGAAGACGTCCGACACGAAGCGCCAGCAGGCCACTGATGCGAAGAATCTGGCGGGCGAGTCTGGTGTAACCGAGCTGAAGCAGGCCGAGGACAGCCTGATCGTTGCCATTCAGGCGCTGACCGAAGCGACCAACGCCAAGCCCCCGCTGGACACGGCGCTGGCCGAAGCGAGGGCCGCCGCGCTCCCCCTCCAGCAGACCTACGAAGCGGCCGACAAGGCGGCGAAAGAGGCCAAGGCCGCGGCGAAGGTCGCCTCTGATGCGGCGAACAGGCTCGACGACGAAGCCAAGAGGGCCGGGGGCCAAGCTGCCGCCAGTCGCCGGGCTGCTGACGCCGCCAAGACCGCTCTGGCCCGGGCGCGGCAAGGCGAGCAGACCTTGCAGAAGCAGGCCAACGCCGCCGCGCAGAAGGTCGCCGAGGTCGAGACGCAGAAGAAGGCCGCGGACGAGGCCTTGGCCACGGTCAAGAAGCAGGTGGCCGCGGCCACGGCAGCGTATCAGGCGGCCGAGCAGGCGGCCCAGGCGGCCGCCGAAAACGCGAAGCCAGTTTCCGAGGCGGAGAAGCAGCAAGCCGCTGCCGATGCCGTCGCCAAACGCAAGGCGGCTAACGAAGCCAAGGTCGCCCTAACCCAGGCCCAGCAGGGCGAGCAGCAAGCGCAGCCCAAGGCCACCGCCGCCGCGCAGAAGGTTGCCGAGGTCGAGGCGCAGAAGAAGGCCGCGGACGGGGCCCTGGCCACGGTCAAGAAGCAGGTGGCCGCGGCCACGGCAGCGTATCAGGCGGCCGAGCAGGCCGCGCAGGCCGCTGCGGCCAATGCCAGAATCATATCGGTCGCCGAGCTTGCCCAGGTCGCCGGCGAGGCTGTCGCGAAGCGCAAAGCGGCCGACGATGCCATGGCCGCGTTGGCGCAGGCCCAGCAGAAACAACAGCAGGCGCAGACCACCGACGACGCGGCCGCCAAGAAGACAGTCAGCGCGGAAGCCGAGAAGAAGGGAGCGGACGGGGCCCTGGCCAACGCCAAGAGCCAATTGGCGGCGGCCACCGGCGCCGCTGATGCGGCCGAGAAGGCCGCGCAGGTGGCGGCCTCCACGGCCGAGACGTTGGCCGAGCGTGCCGCATTTGCGGCGGAGCAAGAGCAGGCCGCCGTCGCAAAGCGCAAAGCAGCCGATGATGCCAAGGCCGCCTTGGCGCAGGCGCAGCAAAAACAGCAGCAGGCGCAGGCCGCAGCCGATGCCGCTGCCAAGAAAGGTGCCGGGGCGGACGCCGAGAAGAAAGCTGCCGAAGCGGCTTTGGCCACCGCCAAGCAGCAAGTGGCCGCAGCCCAAGGCGCCGTTCAAGCCGCCGAGCAGGCAGTCCAGGCCATCGCGGGCAACGCCAAGGTCGTGTCGGCCGCCGAGCTCGCACTGGCCGTGCGCGAGGTCTCCGCCAAACGCAAAGCGGCCGATGATGCCAAGGCGGCCCAGGCCCAGGCCCAGCAGCAACAGCAGCAAGCGCAGGCCGGCGCTGATGAGGCCGGAAGAAAGAAAGCGGCTGCGGACGCCGAGAAGAAGGCCGCCGGTGAAGCCTTGGCCAGCGCCAAGCAGCAGGCCGCCGCAGCCACCGGATCCTCTGACGCTGCCGAGAAGGGGGCGCAGGCAGCCGAGGCGAGAAGCCGGGAGATCGCCGCCCTTTTCGGTAGATCGGATCAGCAAAAGCAGCAGGCCGCAGCGGAATCAGCCGCGAAGCGCAAGGCGGCCGACGAGGCCAAGGCCGCCCTGACCCAGGTCCAGCAGTCCGAGCAGAAAGCCCAGGCCCAGGCGGACGCCGCCGCCAAGGCGCTGGCTGACGCCACAGCCCAGAAGAAGGGAACTGACGAGACCCTGGCCGGCGCGAAGAACCGGTTGGCTGCGGCGACCGGTGGTTCTCAGGCCGCCGAGCAGGCCGCCCAAGCCGCCGAGGCCAGGGCCAAGGTGATGGCCGAGCGCGCTGGCAGGTCCGAGGAGCAGAAACGGCAGGCGGCGGTGGACGCCGACGCCAAGCGCAAGACGGCAGACGCGGCCAAGGCGGCCCTAGTCCAAGCCGAGGCAGCCCAGAAGAATCCACAGAGCGTGGCCGACGCCGCGGCACAGAAGCTGGGCCGGCAGACGGCGCAGAAGCAACTGCTCGAGAGTGCCTTGGAAAGCATCAGGAGGCAGCTGGCCACCGCCGAAAAGAGTTCCCAGGCTGCGGAGCAAGGGGCCCAGGCTGCGGAAAAGTCAGCCGAGGACAAGAAGCAGGCAGCCGCGCAAGCCGCCGCCAAGCGGAAAGCGGTGGCAGATGCCGCGGCCGCGCTGGCCCAAGCGCAGCAGGGCGAACAGCAGGCGCAGGCTCAGGTCACGGCCGTCTCGCAGCAATTGGCGGAGGCGCAGGCACAAAAGAAACCGGCCGAGGATGCCCTGACGAATGCGAAGAAGCAGGTGGCTGCCGCCGATGCCGCTTCCCAAGCCGCCGAGCAGGCTGCCCAGGCCGCCGAGGCCAAGGCCAAGCAGGTTGCGGCGGATGCCGCCAGGCCGGACGCGGAGAAGAAACAGGCGGCCGACGAAAGCGCCGCCAAGCGCAAGGCTGCGGATGCGGCCAAAGCGGCACTCTCCCAGGCGCAGCAGGCTGAGAAATCGGCGCAGGCCCAGGCCGCGGCCGCCGCGCAGAAACTGACGGAGGCGGAAGCGAAGAAGAAATCAGCTGACGGGTTGCTGGTCGACGCGAAGAACCGCGCCGCCGCCGCCATCACCGCCAACCAGGCCGCCCGGGAAACGGCCAAGGATCTCCTCCAACTCGACGCCGCGCGCGACCAGGCCAACGCCGACGCCGACGCCAAGCGCAAGGCCGCCGACGCGGCCAAGGCGGCTCTGGACCCGGTCCAGAAGAAGCTGGACCAGGCGGTGGCGCAGGCCAGCACCGCCACGCAGAAGTTGACCCAGGCCGAGGCGCGAAAGAAGTCGACCGAGGAGGCTTTGGAGAATCTCAAGAAACGGATCGCCGCGGCCAAGGTGACACATGTGGCGGATGAAAAGGAGGCCACGGAGGCGGAAGCTGCGGCCGCCCCTTTGAAAGTGGAAGCCGACAAGACGCGAGCGGCGTACACCGCGGCCACGGATGTCGCCGATGACAGGCGCAATCTGGCCGAGCAAGCCAAGGCCGCGCTATATCGACTCGTCGCCACCAGGCAGGTGGCCAATCTGATGGAGAGTGCCGATCCGCCGCAGCCGGCGAATCGGATCGATGAGATCATCTTCGCGAAGCTGAAGGCGCTCGGCATCCAGCCGGCCCTCTGCACCGACGCAGTGTTTGTGCGCCGCGGCTATTTGGACCTGACGGGAAAGCTTCCCACGGCGGAAGAGGCCAGGGCGTTCATCCGGGACCCGGACAAGAACAAGCGCGTCGCCCTGATCACCCGACTCCTGGACCAAACCGCGCACGTCGATTACTGGGCGATGAAGTGGAGCGACATCCTGCGGGTCAAGGCGGAGTTCCCCGTCAAGCTGTGGCCGAATGCGGCACAGGCGTATCACCGGTGGATCTGGGAATCGATCGCCCAGAACAAGCCGTACGACAAGTTCGCCCGGGAACTGCTCACCTCCAGCGGGAGTAATTTCCGCGTCGGACCGGTCAACTTCTACCGCGCGATTCAGGACAAGACTCCGGAGGGCATCGCCTCGACCGTGGCATTGGCCGTCATGGGCACGCGGACACATCACTGGCCAGCAGACCGGCGCGCCGGCATGGCGGCGTTCTTCTCGCAGGTCGGCTACAAGCCCACCAGCGAGTGGAAAGAGGAAATCGTTTTTTGGGATCCGCTCCACTCGGCCGCCGTGCCCAGCAGCACCGCGCCGGGGGTGGACGCCGTGGCCAAGGCCGTGACGGTGGCCAACCAGATTCCCCAGGCGCTGGAAAAGCCCCTGAGCGAAAACGGGCCTCTGGAGGCCGCGTTCCCGGATGGAACGAAGACAACGGTTCCGCCAAACCGCGATCCGCGCGAGGCGTTTGCCGACTGGCTGATCCAGCCGGGGAATCCCTGGTTTGCGAAGGCGATCGCAAACCGAACTTGGGCGTGGGCGATGGGACGCGGCATCATCCACGAGTCCGACGACATCCGGGACGACAACCCACCGAGCAACCCCGAGCTTTTGGCCTACCTGGAGAAGGAGTTGGTCTCAAGCGGCTATGATCTGAAGCATCTGAATCGGCTCATCTTCACATCGACCGCGTACCAATTCTCATCGATTCCTAGGTTCAAGACGCCGGAGGCGAGGGCCAATTTCGGCAGCTACCTCCTGCGGCGCGTGGAGGCCGAGGTGCTAATCGATGCCCTGAACGAGATCACTGGCACTTCGGATCTGTACACCAGCGCCGTTCCGGAGCCTTTCACATATATTCCCGAGGACATGTCCGCAGTGGCGCTGGCCGACGGTAGCGTCACCAGTTCCTTTTTGACTCTGTTCGGACGTTCCACGCGGGCCACGGGGATGGAAAGCGAGCGCGTCAGCGAACTCGCATCGCCCCAGTGGCTGCACATGCTGAATTCTGCCACGATACAGAACAAGCTTCAGAACGGCCCGAAGCTCGCGGCGCTCCTCTCCCTGGGCGGCAGTCCGCAGGAGATCGCCGAGAGGCTCTACCTCACCATTCTATCGAGGTTTCCGACGGATGCCGATGTGAGGGCCGCCGAGGAACACGCCAAGACCGGCGTGCCGAAAGGTCGCGACGTCTGGGTCGATCTTGCCTGGGCGCTCATCAACACCCCAGAATTTCTTGAGCGACATTGATGGTTGCCGGAGCGTGAGACATGATGCGAGAAGGCCAATTTCCCGGCACGACAACGAAGGTTGGAACGGAAGGAGAGCGGAAATCATGAGCACGGACCACAACGCAGACAATCTGGAGCGCGTGTCCCGGCGCGAGGCCATGCGACGCGGCGCCTTGGGCGTGGCGGGTATGATCGCGGGTGGCGCTTGCGGCTCCCGGATCTTCGCGGCCGAGGCCGGGAAAACTCCGGAGCAGAAAGCCGCCGAAGAAAAGGCCGCAAAGGAAGCGGCGGCCAAGACCGTGGCCAAGGGCAAGGTCAAGTCGGTCATTCAGGTCTTCCTGTGGGGCGGCATGTCGCACAACGACACTTGGGATCCGAAGCCTGGCACCGGATACGACTATCTGGGTGAGTTCGACAAATTCATCCCCACCAACGTGGATGGCATCCAGGTCAGCGCGCTATTCCCCCAGCTGGCGAAGCAGGCCGACAAATACTCCCTGATCCGCAGCATGACCCACGGCAACGACGGCCATGAGACGGCGGCCTATCTGATGCAGACCGGCCACAAGCCGGGCGGACAGCTCGCCTATCCCAGCATAGGCGCCATATTTACCTACTTTAAGAGAGAGGAATACAAAGGGCTGCTCCCACCTTACGTCGTTATGACGCAGGCGGCCGGGCGGTTTTCCGAGGAGGGGTTCCTGGGCCCGGCATACAAACCTTTCGCCACTGGCGGCGACCCGAACGCGGACCGCTTCGAGGTGCAGGGCATCGTCAACCGGGGGATCGACGACGCGCGCCAGAAGGCCCGCCGGGAACTGGTTGATAAGGTCAACACCATGGGCTTCGGGCTTTCGACGGTGCCGGAGATGTCCGCGGCCGAAGAGGCCAGGCAGAAGGCCTACGGGTTGATCCTCGGCAAGGGCAAAGAGGTATTCAATCTCGAGAACGAACCCACGGAGCTCAGGAACCGCTATGGCCGGAACACGTTCGGGCAGGAATGTCTGGCGGCCCGGCGCATGGTCGAGGCGGGTGTGCCCTATATCACCATAAGTTTTCCCGGCGGTTGGGACACGCACTCAAACCACTTCGCGACCATGAGGCGGCAATGTCCCTGGCTGGACCAGGGATTGGCGACACTGCTCTCCGACCTGAAGGATCGCGGCCTGCTGGATAGCACGCTTGTTTGGTGCACGGGGGAGTTCGGCAGAACGCCGAAGGTGTCCTGGGAGCCGCCCTGGAACGGGGGCCGCCACCACTATGGGAAGGTCTTTACCGTGCTGGTCGCCGGCGGCGGGTTCAAGGGCGGTCACGTCGTCGGCTCAACGGACGCGAAAGGCGAGCAGGTCAAGGATAGGCCCGTCTATCCGGCCGACCTGCTGGGCAGCTTCTATCTGTTGGCCGGCATCGACGCCAACGCCACGTTGCCCAATCCATTGGGGCTCGATTCCCGCGTGCTGGATGCGCAAGGCGAAGGCATGCAGTCGGCCGGGCTCTTGAGAGAGATCATGTGACAATGAGCAGACTCATCAGTATAGCGACCTTGGGGTTGGGCATGCTCGTGGCCGCCGCATCGTCGGCCTGGGCGCAGAACCAGTACATTGGCTTCGTCTATCCGGCCGGTGGCCAGCAGGGCACGACCTTCCCGGTGCGGCTCGGCGGACAGGGGCTGATCGATACTTCCGATCTGACGGTCAGCGGCGAAGGCGTTTCCGTGCGGCTGGTCGATTACTATCGGGTGATGGACAACCAGGAAATGGCGTTGCTCAACCAGCAACTAAATGCGTTGAAGAAGAAGGAAACGACGGTGGATGATGGCATGGCCGCCAAGATGGCCTTCTTCGAGCTTCCCGCCCCCATCGGTCCGGCCACCGGGCCCGACGCGGTTCCCGCCCTGATTTGCCCGGTGTGCGCCACCGCCAATGCGCCCGACGCCACCGTCTGCATCAAGTGCAATGCGAAGCTCGAGAAACCGAAGGACCCGCCGCCGGGTGCAAGTGACGCGAAGAGTGACGCTCCCAAGTCCGACAAGGAGATGGCCAAACAAAAACTGATCGACCGGCTCCAGAGGAGATTCGCGGAGGACGAACGGAATCCGGCCGTCAAATCCCAGACCGAGCTGGTTTTTGCCGAGGTCACGGTGGCGCCCAACGCGAAGCCGGGCCGTCGGGAGATCCGGGTGATCACCAAGCGGGGCGTCTCCAACGCGCTGCCCTTCTACGTGGCACAAGTGCCCGAAGTCGCCCGAAGGCCGATGAAGACCTGTCAGCTCCCGGTGCTCGGCAAGGAGTACCTGGCCCAGCGGAAGAGGCCGCGTGAAGAAGTGGAGATGCGCATCACGGTGCCGTGCACGATGAACGGCCAGGTCGCCCCAGGCGAGGTGAACCGGTATCGCTTCCATGCGAGCAAGGGACAGCGTCTGGTGATCACCGTCCTGGCCCGGCAGTTGGTCCCCTACGTCGCCGACGGCGTTCCCGGCTGGTTTCAGGCGGTGCTGAAGCTCTACGACGAAGACGGCAAGGAGGTGGCGTACGACGACGACTTCCGTTTCAACCCGGACCCCGTGCTCTACTATCAGGTTCCCGAGGATGGCGAGTATCTGCTCACCATCAACGAGGCGCTGTTTCGCGGCCGCGAGAGTTTCGTGTATCGGATCACCATCGGCGAGCTGCCTTTCGTGACCGACATCTTCCCCCTGGGTGGCCGCGTGGGCGAGCCGATCAAGATCGAGATGAACGGCTGGAATCTGGAAAAGACCGCGCTGGCGCCTCCCCCCGTAGACGCAAAGGCGGGGACCTACATGATTGGCGCGACCAACGGGGCCCTCGTCTCCAACTACGTGCCGTTTGCCCTGGACACGTTGCCCGAGTGCCTGGATCAGGAATCGAACGACGAGCCGTCCAAGGCACAGAAGGTGAGCCTTCCCATGATCGTGAATGGGCGAGTGGATCGCCCGGGCGACTGGGATGTCTTTGAGGTCGAAGGGAAAGCCGGCGGGACGGTCGTCGCGGAGGTGAATGCGCGGCGGCTCGGCTCACCGCTCGATTCGTTCGTCAAGGTCACGGGCGCGGATGGCAAGATCATCGCCCTGAACGACGACCACTACGATGCGGCATCGGGGATGAATACCGACCACGCCGATTCCTACCTCATGGTGAAACTGCCCGCCGATGGGAAGTACTTCGTTCACCTCGGCGACACGAGGCGCCAGGCAGGAAAAGATTATAGTTACCGGTTGAGGATCAGCCAACCGCAGCCCGACTTCGCATTGCGCCTCATCCCTTCCCGGATCGTTATGCCCGGAACGAAGTCCGCCAACGTAACCGTCTTCGCCCTGCGCAAGGACGGTTTCGACGGGCCGATCACCCTGAAGTTCAAGGATCTGCCACAGGGGTTTGAATCGCCTGGCGCCACGCTGGCGGCCAAACAGGAGGCCGTGGGGCTGTCATTGAAGACCAGCCTCGCCGAGATGGAAAAGCCGGTCAACCTCACCGTCGTGGGCACCGTGAAAATCGGGGACCGCGAAATCGTCCACGAGGCGGTGCCGGCCGAGGACAGGATGCAGGCGTTTCTCTGGCGCCACCTGTTGCCCGCGGAAACCCTGCCGGTCCTGGTCTACAATCCATCGTACCAGCCGTCCGCGGATCGCATTCGCCCGCCAATCCGTGACGAGGACCGACCCAAGGACGTGAAGCCCACGTTGCAGAAGTCGGCCGTTGAGGGGTACATGAGACAGATCGAACGGCTCTATCAAGACTGGTTCTTCACCGACGAGTTCGCGAACCGCGAGATCGCGAACATAGAAGCCCGTCTGATCAAGTAAGAGCCCGTCAAGAAATGATGGGCAGAAGAATGAGCGAGAGGAATCTGTCGGCCCAAGTCCGACAGATTCCTAGGAAAACGGGACCACGACCATTCACGGAAACCGATGCGGCATGGAGGCTGTTCGGCCGACAGACGGCCGTGAAGGCATAGAATGGCGAGCGCGCATGGCGCGAAGCGGAGGTCTGATCGTCGCAGCGGTTCTGCCCGCGATCTCGATGCCGCCACCGGATCAGCCCATTGGTTGATCAGACGGCTTTGGTATGACGCCCTCGCCCGTGGACCCAAAGAATTCAGCGTTCCCAGATCTCAAGCAGCCATGAACATCAGACACATCGGAATCTTGGTCGGCATCGGACTCACGGCAGCGATTTTGGGCGTGGGGTGCACCAAACGCCAAACCTGGTCTTCCTCCGTCCTGTCGCTTGAAGGGGATGGCTGGCACGTGGCGGCGGATCCGGACAACGTCGGACGTGACCAGGCATGGTGGAAAGGTCCGACATCCGAGGCCAGGCCAACTCGCGTGCCCGGCATTCTCCAGGAGGCATTGCCGGCCTACCACGGTGTGGCCTGGTATTGGCACATGTTCGCCGCGCCCGCGCAACGTTATCCAAGGGGACGTTGCCTGCTCCGGTTCCATTCGGTTGATTATCTAGCCCACGTCTGGGTCAACGACATTTTCGTGGGAGGCCATGAGGGTGGTGAGACACCCTTCACGTTGGACGTCACAAGCGCGATTAAGCCAGCCATGGCAAATCGGCTGGCGGTGCGCGTACTAAATCCAAAAGCCGACCCGATCGATGGAATCATTTTGGCGGAGACGCCGCATCGGAACAAGGCGCCGGCTGGCATTCGCGTCGGTGGTTCATACAACAGTGGCGGAATTACGGAACCTGTGGAGGTTCTCTGGGTTCCTGCCGCATGGATCGACAACGTGCACGTGCGACCGGACTGGAAGAACGGGGAGGTACGGGTGGCGGTGGCCGTTACTAACTCCAGTCTTTCGTCCATTCCAGGGCAGATTCAATTGGTCGTCACCAGCGCCTCGGCCAACGAACCCATCGCCGCCGCGTCTTTTGGCCAGAAGATTGCTCCGGGGATGGGTATGGCGGAGTGCCGTTTGAACGTGGAAAACCACCGTCTGTGGCGGCCCGAGGATCCTTTTCTCTATCACCTGACTGTCCGCCTGGTGACCGGGAGGAGCCACGACGTTCACGAGAATGTCACGCGTTTTGGATTCCGAGAACTGCGGGTCGAGAAGGGCTACTTCCAGCTGAATGGAAAGCGTCTCTTTCTGAAAAGTGCCCACACCGGCAACCACTGCCCTGTTGGCGCTATTCTGCCCCCGCCCGGCGCGCCGGATTTGCTGCGCAAGGATTTGCTCTACATGAAGGCCTGTGGCTTTAACACGGTTCGGTTCATCGCGGGCGTGGCGCATCCCTACCAGCTCGATCTCTGCGATGAAATAGGCCTGATGGTGTACGAAGAGAACATGGCCTCCTGGCTCCTTGCGGAGTCTCCCAAAATGGTGGAGCGATTTGACGCCAACCTCCGGGAGATGGTGATGCGCGACCGAAATCATCCGAGCGTGGTCATTTTCGGACTGGTGAACGAGATGAAGGACGGACCGATGACGCGGCATGCGGTGGCCAGCCTAGATCTGTTGCGATCGATCGACGACTCGCGCCTCGTGATCCAGCAGAGCGGCCGATGGGATGGCCAATACAGAGTTGGGTCGGTCTGCAATCCTGGCGGATCAAAATGGGAGCACGTGTGGGGTGCGGAGAATCCCGAATACGAAGGCACCGCCCCGAAGGGACCCTGGGGAGGCTATTTCGAAGGTGCGGGCGACGCCCATGTCTATCCGTCAACACCGCACACGCCGGCCATCGAGGCGGGCATCCGAAAACTGGGTGCGGAAAGCAAGCCGGTGTTTCTGTCCGAGTACGGCATCGGCAGTCTGATGAATGCCATACGCGAGCTGCGTTACTACGAACAGAACGACGCCAATCCGGAATGGGAGGACTTCAAGTATTTCCAGCAGACCGAAAAGAGACTCGAGGCCGATTGGATGCGGCTGGGGATGGACGGGGTCTACGCATTTCCCGAGGAGATGCTCCGTGCCAGCCAGCAGATGCATTGTCGCCAGAGGCAACTGGGCTTCAGCCTGATCCGTTCGAATCCCAGGATTTGCGGCTATAACCTCACCGGCCTGCTGGATCATGGATACACGGGTGAGGGGCTGTGGACTTTCTGGCGCGAGTTCAAACCAGGGATCATGGACACACTGCAGGAGGGCTGGGCCCCGCTGCGCTGGTGTCTGTTCGCCTCGCCCATGCACGGGTATGTCGGGCGGCCGATAAAGCTGGAGGCAGTGCTTGCGAATGAGAACGCGCTTGCGCCGAACGCCTATCCGGCTTGGTTCCGCGTCCTGGGGCCCAATGGGGTCGCATGGGAGAAGAAGCTGGAACTGGTAATTCCTCAACCACCCGATGGGGAATTTGGCCCCTTGGCCATTCCTGTGTTCACGGCCGAGGTCACCCTTCCGGGCCCGGCGGGCCAATACACCTTTGCCGCCACGCTGCAACGAGGGGGCGCGCCAGCCGCCGGCAGATTGATGTTCCGGGTGAGCGATCGGCCGAAGGCCGAAGCGCCGCTGGCGGTGGTGAGCATTGGGGTGGATGCCCGTGCGCGGGATTGGCTGACGTCCCATGGGGTCACCATCGCGCCGTTGGAACAGGTCGGCCGCGATGCGCGCTCAGTCATTCTCGTGGGCAGCGCAGCGTCCTTTTCGGTAACGCCCGCGTTCTGGTCCGATGTCTTGCGGCGCATTGCCCAAGGGAGCACCGTCGTTTTCCTTGACCCAGGGGTATTCCGGAAGGGTAACGATCCCGTGGGCTGGTTGCCGTTTAGGAACAAGGGACGTCTCACCCAATTCTCCGACTGGCTCTACCACAAGGAATGCGTGGCCAGGCAACACGTCCTTTTTTCCGGGCTGGCACCGAAAGGCATCATGGATTGGGATTACTACGGTCCTCTGATCAGCAACCGCTTTTTCGAAGGGCAGGACACGCCGCAGGACGTTGCCGCCGCGGCGTTTGCCATATGCCATTCCAGTCGGCCCGACGGCTATGCCTCCGGAGTCATGCTTGGCGCTTATCCTTTTGGATCGGGCAAGATCCTACTGAATACATTCAACCTCCTTGATCATGTGGACAGGCACCCTGCGGCGGATCGGCTGTTGCTCAATTTGATGGCCTACGCCGCCACGACAACCAAGGAGCCTCCCGCGCCCCTGCCGGCAGATTTTGAGACGACTCTCCGGGGGCTTGGATACTGAGGACCGGGCCCAGAACGGATCGATCGTGGCCACTTCCGTGCAAAACGAGTCCGATTTCCGATTCCTTGTCTTTGGTGGTGTCCCCCTTGCACCAGTGCCGAAGAGTGACAGAGATATGGATTCCGTCGGGCGGGGGACAAACGCCCAATTCGCCGCGAAACATCAACTGGCTCGGCGGCGAATGCAGAAATCCCCGTAAACTAATAGACTCGCCATGATGAGGGCAGTGCCCACGCCAAGGTACGTAGCGGCCAGGACAGCGTGCGGTAAGGATGAATGACGGAGCGCGATACCGAGCGTCACCATGAACGCGATGATGAGATAACTGTGCCAACCCTGAAAGGCGAACAGGCACGGCTGGTCGGGCAGCGAGGCCAGGCGCCTCAGGTTTTTTCTGGCGATGCGGGTCAAGACGAGCAGGAACATTACCAGGCCGAAGCAGAGTCCCGCCGCCAGCGCTAGCACGGAGGCCAAGGGGCGCAATTCACGGATCCAGACCACGGCGCGCACGTCCAACATGAGGCCCACGGCAAACCAAAGCAGGCCGGCGATAACGGCGAGCCAGGACCGGGGAACCGCAGGTTTGGGGACACGAACTCTCATCCTGATATGAAGTCCTCATTTTGGGGAAGAACCCCGACGACAGGCACAGCCGCTTCATGCACCGCGATCACCACATACCATGCCCCATCGGCGTGCGGCCTCAAGTCCAAGGCTTCGTGATGGCCATGGGGCAGGGGCTGGCGACGGTAGCGCCCGGGGGGGAAATCCATGGGCGGCGGGGTGGGGCTCTGGCATCGTGCCCATCGTGCGGTCTGCGGCGCGCATTCTCGCTCGAGCTGCGTCGGTTCGGACGCTATCCTAGGATGCCGTTGAAAAACCCACACGACAGCCGCGTTGGGTATGGAAGGGACGTCGGCCCCGGCGTCCGCGTCCCATTGGGAAACGAAAGTCACCTGTCATGCGCGGCCCGCGAGGCCGCGGGCCCTCCCGTCGGAATCGGGCCACGCACGCCATCAGGGGGATTCTCCCGCAGGGCGGACGCAAGCACGCCTTTGTCGTATGGCGACATGACAGGCGCGGTGAGATCGCGATTGGAAACCGTCTCACGCCGTTGGTTCCACTCGCTGGCGGTCGGCTTCGTGCTGTCGTCTGGCGCCGGCGCGGCACCGGTCGATGTCACGACACTCAGCATCGTGCCCGACGACAGCGCGAGCGACTCGGCGGCCATCAGGGCCGCGCTTAGAGAGCACTCGGATCTCCAATTCCCTCCGGGCAAGTACCTGTTGGACGCCACTGTTTACGTGCCCAGCGAGCGCAGGATTCATGGCGCGGGGAAGACCGCCACGATATTCCAGTTGGGGGCCGATATCGTCGCATTCCGAATTGAGGGGCAGCATGACGTTTCCCTCGACAATTTCGGGATCGACTGCGGCGCGGTTGGGGACTCCAAGAACGAGGCCATCCACGTCTATGCGCGAAATCCTCCGACGGATGAGCCCCGTCGGGTCCGGTTGGAGGACATCCGGGTCGTCAACAGGCGCTCGCGCGCCCCGGCCCTGTCGTTTCGGCACACAAGCGACTGCGCCGTCCGTCGCTGCGAGGCGGTGGACAACACGCGGCTGATCTGGGAGGCGCCCGAGGGCACGGCTCGGGGCGATCCGCCCATGGCGTGGCAGGTGTATGGTTCTGGGATAACCTTCAGCCATTCGCGAGACGTGATCGTGGAGTCCAACAGTGTCTACGAGACCGATGCCCACATCGCGATCATGACGGCCCCCCCGCCGCCCCGCTACCAGCGATACTTTCAGGGCAGCGCGATCCAGGTCGTTGCGTCGACCAATGCCGTGATCCAGTACAATTGGATCAAGCACACCGGCCAAGGGATCGACTCAAACAGAACTAACGGGGCTTTGATCCGCGGGAACGTCATCGAGAATTGCCAGTCGCACGGCATCAAACTGGCCCATTTCGCGACCAAACAGAGGCTCGTGGACAACTGGATCAAGTGCGCCGGCGCCATGGGGATCGCCCTGGCCCCGGGCAACGACGAACCGACCTCCAACTGCACTGTCGAGGGCAACGTTTTCGTGGGCATCGGCAAGGGGATCGGCGAGGGTTGGTGGAATCCGACGGGGAGGGCGGATTACCCCGCCTGCATCCATTTGGATCGGGCCAAGACCGTGGGACACGGCAGCCACGACTGCATCATCCGGGACAACACTTCTTACGACAATGATAGGCTGACAAGATCCGTCGCCAATCCGATCGTGGTGGTCCGGAACGCGGGCGGCCCACATGGGGCCTACGATCTCACGGTCGAGAACAACCGGATTCTGAGCGGCCCCGCGCCCGGACCCGCGCCATTCCGGGATCCCGCCCAGACGTCTGCGCCATCCGGCCCGTGAAAGGTGGCGCCGGTGGGCGGCGGTGACGATCACCCGTGCTCGGCGCCCGGTGGCGGCGCATGGTGCATCGCTTACTGCTTCAACGGATCCGGAACCAGTGGGCTCTTTCGGGTCCGCTCGATGGTGCGCCGGTAAGCGGCGTGATCGACTTCGAATCCGGTCTCCCCGGGCTTGTAGATGCCGAATTTGAAATAGGGGCCTTGGATGTCGTACTTGCCGATGTTGCCCTGCCAGTCCGCGACTTGCTCGCCATTCATCCACACGGTTGCCGACCCCGAGGTCAGTGCCCTGTCATCATCGGCGGCATATTCGGAGTAGTGGATGCGGACCTTGAAATCGATCCATTCGTTCACGGGTACTTGCGACAGTGGAAGCTTCCACACCAGCGAGGCCTCTTTCACGCCCTCTTTGATGCGATGGCCGATCTCATGGGATGGCTTGGGCTTCTGCCTGTGATCGGCTGTTGACAGCCGCGACGCGTCCGAGCGGACGATCAAATAGAGGTGGTTTTCGCCGATTTTGAAGGCGCCGATGGGCCCGCCTGCGCCGCCGTCCAACCGGCAATCGGTTCTCTTACCGGTCGACCGATCATAGCCCCAACCGTCCTCTTTGAACTCGAGGGTCTTGAGCAAAGCGACCATTTCAGCGCCCGAAAGCAGGCGCAGCGCATTGCCGTCGTTGATTAAGGTGCGGTCGGGGCGACCGTGCCACTAAGCGAAAATACCCTGGCTCTGCGATCCCATCGGTTTCGGAAACCGCGTGGACCACTCGTAGGTCACGGTGTCGCCGTACCTGCCCGTGTCCGTGTTGAGGTATGCGGCACCGACGGCCAGCGCGTTGGAGATCAAAGCGGGGGAAAGGCCATCGAGGTTTTCCGAGGTGCCGAACACCTCGCAAAACTCGATACGATTCACGGAGTGATCGGCGGCGCTGAAACGATAGACGGGTTGCCCCTTGTATGGCTGATCGGTGTCGCGGGCCACGCGGGCCCCAGCTTTCTCGCCGTTGCCCACGATGATCCATGTGCCATCGACGATGTTTGTTGGCGGCACAATGTCTTTTTGCGGCGAGTTGCGAAAGCCCAGTCGTTCCACCGTGGCCTGGCTGGCTGTGCCAGCCAGAATAACGCCGAGGAAGAGCCAGGATCGAAGGGATAGTTTCATCGCGTCACGTAACAATGGGTCCTGCTCCCTTCTTATATCTTTTCCCACGTCCGGAGCAAGACGCGCGGTCCCGCCGCGATGCTGGCGCGGGCGCGCCGTTCATCGCGCGGCAGTCGGGCATGTTCACCAGATGCCCCGTTAAACCGTGGCGGGAAGTTGCCTCTGCTGCCCTTAGAGGGTGCCAGAGGGGCACGATATCTCGGACCTATTGGGTCTCGAATTTCACGATGCCCCAGAGATCCAGTTCGGGGATCGTCAGTGTTAGGCCGGTGGCGGAACGTTCCAGCTTCAGCGACACGGGCTGGCTCACACCAGGATTTTTGGGGTCGAGCGCGAGGGGCGGGGCATAGAGCGTGGCCTTCGAGAAGCTGCGGTCGCCAAAGAGCGCGCGTTCGAGTTCCACCTTGACGCCGCGGAGCCGCTTCATTGAATCGGATGGCTCGTCGTAATTCCGGTTGAGGAGATGCAATACCGCCGGGGCGTCCGGTCGCCCGGGCACGGTGCGCGGCACCGCGACGATATTCTCGGCAGCGCCGAAAACGATCTGCCGCGGGATCAGTTTCTCCAGTGCGGTCGCATCCAGGCCCGTTTTGGGATCCCAGGGAACCAGCCTTTTCGCGGCTGCGACCTGCTCCACGGCCCTCTTCTGTTCACCGTCCAGCATCGCAGGCTGGGCGACGACCAGCGCGCGGTACTTCGCGAGCTGCACTGGCGTGAGGCGTGCGTCGAGCCAGTCGTCGCCCGCCAGGGCGAGCTCGAAGGGGACGTTGTTTCGCGCCAGCCAGAGGCACGCCTCGCGCATGTCACGGGTGCTCTTGCGGGCCGCGGCGTTGTCATAGAGGAGGCCGACCAGCGCGACATCTTCGTATCCATCGAAGAGATCCGCGTTCCGACGAATGAACCGATAGATGTGCGCATAATCCTCCGGCTGGCTCTGGTACCAATGCGTGCCTTTCTCTTTCGTGTAGGCCCATTGCCGGTGCGGGGCCATGAGCGCGTGGCCGAAGGCGTAATCCTGTGCGATCCACGTGCGCACAAGGCCGGGCTTCTTGCTCGCGTCGACGTGCGCCCAGTCGCCGCCCGAGCCGGTGCACGCCTGGAATCGGCCAACCGCGTTGGCGAGCTTGAAGGTCCACACCGGTCCCAGATCCGCATTGGCCCGCGGGCCCCAGGGCGGCCGCTCGCAGCCATGGCCGACCTCGCCGCAGAAATAGGTCAACTGTGGCGCGATGATGAGGCTCTTCGGATCGGAAGCGCTGGAGTTGACGCACAGCAGCAGCGGATGGCCGGCCAGTTCCTCGCCGTAGCGCCTGGCCTCGCCAACGAATGCGGCCGCGTGGTGATACATGAATGTGACATAGTCGGGGCCGAGGAACGCGGGGTCCCCGAGGATTCTCTTGAACGCCTCCACGGTCGATATGCCCTTGGATTTGAGGAACGCGCCATAGTCGAAACCTCCCGCGCTGGCGATGCCGCATGCCCTGAGGCGGCCGGCGGGGATCTCGCTCTTCGCGAACTCGGCAAAGGCCCTCATGCAGTACTGGCAGAAACAGCACCCGTGATACTCCGTTCCCGCGGTGCCGTTGTAGTCGTCGATGTGCAGCCCCTCGACGTCCGCCTTCATCCCGAGCATGATCTGGGATTTCAGGAACTTTCGGTACCCCGGCGCGCTGGTGCAGAACCAATAGGCGGGCTCGCCGCTCTTCTTGTGCTTGTGGTCCCAGAGCCACGGGACGGTGATCGGCTTGCCCTCGATGTTCAGGCAGAGGCTGTCCCGCCAGTTCGGGTCGAAATCCATCATCCCGGCAAAGGCCGTGCGGAAGGCCGCGCCCGCGCAATAGCGCATTCCGAGGTCGTGCGCGTCCTTGACGCGGGCGGCGAACTCCCCGACCGCCTTGGGATCCTCCCCTCGGGCGTGGCCGCCCCAGCTCACGACGGTCGCGCCGTAGATCTCGTAGATGGATTTCTCCCTGGTCCCCATGAAGATCACGTCCGAGTGCTTGAGTGCCGGGGCGGGGGAGCCCGCGGCAGAAACCGCGGCGGCGGCGAGCGAGATCAGGAGTGTGATGTTCAAATGAGGCTGGCGCATGGGATTCTCCGACGGGTGTGACCTGGGGGCGAGCCTAGGCCGGATCGAGCGCGGATTCCAAGGTCGATTCAGACTTCTGAGTTCATTCTCGGCGCCCCGCGTGCGGGTGGATTGCGGACGGCAAGGAGAGCCTGTCTCAAAATTCGGGCCAGAGTTCGCAGCAGGCCGCCTGGCGTAGGATAAAGTGCAGGCAAGGCTCGTGGCGGGATCCTTCCTTTGGAGCGCGATGGCGACGCCACCGCTTTGGGACTTCGCGCAGCGACGGACCGGCTCCGCCGGTCGCGGAAAGCGGCAGCGGTGCTGCCGCACTCCAAAAACTGGCGCATCCATCGAAGTGCCTCGCCCCCTGGGACGATCGGGTATTGAGACAGACTCAGGACGGAGTCCCTCCAACGCCCGTCGCGATGGTGTGGGGGGCGGGTTTTTCAATGGGCTGCCAGAGGTCGTGTGACCTTCGCCGGAGGCGTCCCGCCGACATTCGGGGATGGAATTCGCGCGGTCATCAGGTTATGATGACGCTCGCGTGACTTCCCGCTCAACAGGAGGTGGTGAGATGCCGGGCGATGAGTGTTATCGGGGAAAAATCTGTGTGGTGACCGGCGCGGCTTCGGGCATTGGCTTCGCTCTTGCGGAAGGGTTGTTGCGCCGCGAGGCGGTCGTCGTCCTGGCGGACCGGGACGAGGCGATGCTGGCATCCGCCGTCGGACGGTTGGGCGACACGACCGGGCGTGTGCGGCCGGCGGTGGTCGACGTGACCCACCAGCCTCAGGTGGATCGTCTGATTCAGGATACCGCCGCGCGCGGTGGTCGGCTCGACTTTCTCTTCAATAACGCCGGCGTGGGGGGCACGATGCCGATCGGCGACGCGACGCTGGAGCATTGGCGCCGCATCATCGATGTCAACCTCTGGGGGGTCATTTACGGAACCCATGCCGCGCTTCCGCTCATGCGCCGCCAGGGTGGCGGGCACATTGTCAACACGGCATCCTTGGCCGCACTGATCCCCTTTCCGTACCAGTCGCTGTACTGCGCCACCAAGTACGGTGTTCTGGGATACAGCGAGAGTCTCCGCTTTGAACTGGCCGATGAAGGCATTCACGTCTCGGTCGTCTGCCCCGGCGACGTGGCCACTCGCATCTACGGGACCCCCATCATTGGCGAGCGCAAGGAGGTGAAGCCGCCCGATAATGCGATGCCCGCGGATGAGGCAGCGCGGATCATTCTGTCGGGCGTCGCCGCCAAGGAAGGAATAATCATCGTCGCCCCGGAGGTGGTCCGCAAGTGGTTCCGCGAGATCCAGGCCGCACCGAAGGACCTAGAGGACTACCTGCGGAACATGGCGCGGCAGCGCCGACAGTCCTACGCGACCAAGGGCGCGTACTATTAGCGCCCGGAGGTCCACCGATGCGGCGCCCACTGAGCACATTCATCCGCGTGCAGGGAATCGGTGCCGCCGCCGGAAACATGGTCTGCAATCCGCTGTTGGCCTGGCTCATGAATCGGGAGACGCAAGCGGTCACCCTCTTTGGCCCCCGGGGCATCGTGCTCGACACTGCGATCACGTCCGTTATTTCGACCATGGCCGTCACCATGGTCGTCGCGTTTGGCACCCGGCGCGAGCAAAACGCCGGGCGCCTGGAGGTGCCCGCGGGCGGATCCCGCATCGGCGGTTGGCTCGCCCGGTTGCCGCGACCGCCCTGGGCCCTGGGCCTTGTCTTGGGGGCGGGCGTGGCGCTCGTTCTGGTTGCGCTGGTCCTGGCGATTTTCACCCTGCTGGGCAATCCTGCCGTGCCGTTCACGGCATTCCTGGTGGTCAAGGCTGCCTACACCGGCGCGCTGGGATATGTTGTGAGTCGCTGGGTCATTCTTCGCCAGCTCCTATTGCCTGCGGGCGCGGAGGCGACGTTTCGGATTCCGTCGTGATCGACCCGCGATGAGGGCCGCGTGTTGCCAGGAGGTGGCAGGTTGCTTCCATATTCGCACATCGCCTGAGAGTAAGAGCGGGACAAGGCCAGCCCAAGGCAGCACGAGTGCAACAATCTTATCCACAGCATCCGGAAGGCCTCCCGCCTAACGAAGTGAAACGCGCGTGCTACTCGGATCTGGCCGCGCTGATGGGCCGCGCGGGGCAACCGGTCACCTGGGACCAGATCATGGCGTCTGATCCACAATCCGATGACGCCCGCGGGGGAAGGCGTTAGCGGTGGAGCCATCCGCGATAGGACTTCTCTGCGACCTTGACCACGATCAGCACCACCGCGCCCACGAAAACGAGGCAGGCGAGCACCAGCGTCAGGCGGAAGGAGCCAAGTTTGGGATTCGTGGGCCAAAGATCGCGGGCGACCCCGAGCGCGTGCAATGCGCCGGGGATATTTGCCACCAGAAGCCGGGACTGGGCAACGCCGATGGCGGTGGAAGACATCTCGCGGCGATAGAACATGCAGCCCTCGAAATCGGCACTCGTGGCAAGGTCGAGAAGTGGGAATTGTTCTGCAACCGTCTCGGTGTCTCCCTTGCGGCAGGCAAGGCGAAGCTCGTCGAAAAGCGTCACCATGCTGCCCGTCGTGGCGGCCGACCGCCCTCCAATAGAAATGGCGGTCTTCAGCGCTCTGGCCGCCAGCGGGATCTCGCCCGCAGTCCTGGCTGCGGCCGCGACCTCGAGCGCGACATCGGTCAGGATCTGGATGGCCTCTGGATCGGTGCGGTTGAGGATCCGCTGGTCCGAGGATATTCCGTAGAGACGAATGAATGCGTTCCGAATGTCGCCAGCCGTGATTAGTCCGCGGATTTCCGCCACGGCCTTGTGGACGTCATCTCTCCACTCCGATTGCTTTTGTGCGGCGTCCGCGAGCGCCGCCTGTTTGGAGCGCTCCCGTTCCTCGGCCCGTTCTTTGTCCGCCAGCTCACGAGCGAGTGCCCTCTGGCGCGAGCGCTCCTCCTCCGCCTTTTCGGATTCAGCCCATTGGCTCGACGTCTCGGCTGGCCTCTTTGCATCTTCGGCCTCTTGATTTGCCGCATCGGACCGCTGTCCTGACGCCCCGGCGTTGCGGACCCGGCTGGCGATTTCGTTTCGGCGTGGTTCATTTTCAGAAAGCCATTTTTCGCGATCGGCGATCTGGTTCGCATAGCCCGCCACGAGTTCCTTCATCCTGATCACATCCGGATGGTCGTTGGCATCGAGCAATTTCGGCGGGAGGTGTACAGAATACCCACGGACAGAACGCCGATTCCCATCCCGGTTGTATCGGTATTCGGTGGATCGGCCACGCTCCTCTTCGGCCTGCGCTTTCAGCATGGCTTTATATTCGTCGGTGTACCGCTTTGTGAGTTCAGCGATTCGCGCCTCCAATCGAGTCTTCTGTTCGTCGTGTTTGCTCTGGAGGGCGGTCCGTTCCTGGCGCATCCGGGCGATCTGGGCGTCGAGGGACGCGAGGGACACTCGGTCGGCCGTGGAGGCGTCGCCGGCGGGAGGTGGCTTGGATTGGGCCACTGCGGCGATCTCGGGTCGCAGGTGCTCTGGAAGGAGGTTTACCGAGACACGGTTGATCCCGTGACTGGTCATGATCACGACCACGCCGCTCTCGACGCGAAGCACCTGGGCCTCCTTAAATGTTCTTCCCATCAGGTCGGTGAAGGTGATGGTCGCGCCGGGCTGGAGCGCCGAATTCGGCGCGTTTGTCGCTGCGGTCGAGGGGATGATCGTCTGGGGCACCTGGGCGACAGCCATGGAGGCCGCGGCATGCAGTATGAACAGGATGCGGATAGCCGCTGTCATGGTCTCCCCCTCGGATTCTCAGGCGCGGATATGGTGGGTCTGGTGCGCCTCATGGCCCCCTCCCGACCCGTTGGAGATGGGCTCTGGATCATGCATGCGGTGGACCGCACGGTGATGAGCATGACGACCAACAGGCGATTAGGGAAGCTGATTCGTTGGGCTTCTTGGGATCAATCAACAGCGATTCTCGTCGAATTGTGTCGTTATTGTGCTTGCTTACGAAATTCAAGTCCGGGCTCAACGGTTGCTGGATCGTATCGCGGCGCTGAAGGCCTCCGGGCGGTTTGAATACGTCGAGCCCGATTTCATTCGTGCCCTCAACGCGCAGCCGACGGACAACACATTTTCCGATGGCACGCTCTGGGGGCTGCGGAACACCGGGCAGAATGGCGGTGTGTCCGGCGCGGACATCGGCGCGATGGCGGCGTGGGACATCACCACCGGCTCGACAAACGTCATCGTGGCGGTTGTGGACACCGGTATCCGGTACACGCATCAGGATCTCACCGCCAACGTCTGGCGCAACCCCGGCGAATCTGCCGGCGGCAGGGAAACCAACGGAATCGATGACGATGGCGACGGTTACATCGACAATGTTCACGGGATCAACGCCATCACCGGCTCCGGAAACCCGATGGATGACAATGGCCACGGCTCGCACGTGTCCGGCACCATCGGCGAGGCGACCAACAACGGTCACCCGCATGTGGGCGTGGCCTGGAACGTGCGGCTGATGGCCTGCAGATTCTTGGATGCGGGAGGCGGGGGCTACATCAGCGACGAGATCGAATGCCTCCAGTTCGCCCTCGCCAAAGGCGCCCGCGTGATCAACGCCAGCTACGGGGGCTACTTCTACTCCCAGACAGAGTTTGAGGTGATCAGGGATCTCCGAGACCACGGCGTGCTGTTTGTCGCCGCGGCGGGCAATGACGCATGGAACAACGCTTCCTACCTCCACCACTATCCGTCCTCTCACGACTTGCCCAACATCATCGCCGTCGCCGCTTTGGACCGGACCGACCACCTTGCCTGCTTCTCAAATTTCGGCCAAACCACCGTCGATCTGGGGGAACAAAATCTCTTACATTTATTACGTGTTCTTGCACTGACCCGGCGGCGCCCAGCAACCTAGGATTGGCGATGCGTCGAAGGCATCGACCCATGTCCGTTCCGCCATCCGGGCTCGCCAGAGGTGGTGGCAGACTCCGGGTCGTCCGTACGAGTCCGTCCAACGAGAGGGTATAGAAGACCATGAATAGACGTTCGTTTCTTGCGGCATGGGCAGGTTCCATCGCGGCCTTCCTCATGAGAGAAGCGCGGGCCCAGACATCCGCGGTTTCTGCCAATGGAAGACTGAACCACGCCTGCATTGGCGTTGGCGGCATGGGCGGAGTCGATCTATCGAATATCAAATCGCACGAGAGGACGCGAATCGTCGCGATCTGCGACGTTGACAAAGATCGGCTGACAAAGGTCGCCGCAGAAATGTCCGGCGTGCGGGCTTACACCGATTGGCGGGAACTGCTTGCGGCGGAGGGTGACAAGATCGACTCGGTCAACATCGCCGTCCCTGACCACATGCACACCATCATCGCGATGAGCGCCATGCGCGCGGGCAAGCATGTCTATTGCCAGAAACCGCTGTGTCACGAGATGGCCGAGTGCCGCCTCCTGCGGGACACCGCGGGCCAGAAAGGGGTCGTGACGCAGCTCGGCATTCAACATTCCGCGGGCTTGGGCGACCGCATGGCTGTCCGGTTGCTTGCCGACAACGCGATCGGCACGGTGGAGCACGTTTACCTGTTCTCCAATCGCGAGGGCGTGTCGCGCATCGAGGTGACGCGCCCGCCACAGGCGGACCCAATCCCCGGCTCGCTCGATTGGGATCTCTGGCTGGGGACGGCCCCGTATCGCCCCTATGCGGACAAGATCTACCATCCGCGGATCTGGCGCATTTGGCAGGATTTCGGGTCGGCTTGGATCGGCGACATCGGCTGTCATTTGCACAGCCCGGTGTGGAAGGGGATTGGGCTGACCACGCCGATCTCGGTGAGGGCCGAGGTCCAGGAGTCTTGGAGGGATACGCCCGCCCGGTTCAACGACACATGGCCCCAGGGCGCGCATATCACGTGGATATATTCTGGCAGCGAGAAGACCGGAGGCAAACCGCTGACGGTGGAATGGTTCGACGGGATGGACAAGATCGCCAGCGCCAACCTGCTTCCACCGCCGGAGATTCGCGCACTGGCCAAGGAGGCTGGACTTGAGAAGTTGCCGCTCGAGGGGTCGGTGGTGGCCGGTTCCGAAGGGTGGCTCCTGCTGCAGCCTTCGGTCGCCCCCCGGCTGATCTTGCGCGAGAAGTCGTCTGCCAGACCGCCCATGCCGAAACTGGAACCGGCTCCGAACCACTACCACGAATTCTTAGACGCGTGCCTGAACCATGCGAAGTCGAGCGCCGACTTTTCGTCGGTCGCGCCGATGGTCGAGGCCGTCCTGCTCGGCAATGTGGCGGAACGCGTTCCCGATACCCTGCTGAATTGGGATGGCCCGAGCATGAGGATCACCAACGTGCCATCGGCCAACAAGTTCTTACGCCGCACCTATCGGAAAGGCTGGGATCTCCCCGGACTGGGATGAACCCACACCGCAGGCAAGTGGGCTCGCGTGGCGGTTCCACTCGATCTTCGGTGACCCGACTGGTAGTGTGCTCGCATGGCAGGCGCGGACGAGACTGGGCTGATGTTCCCTCAGGGCCCCCCAAGCCGCTGCGGCCTTCGCGAAGCACCCAAGAACGACCGAAAGCGCCGCATCATGAGACGCTATTGCCAGATCGCCATCGACGCCGCATCGGGAGAACTGACTTCGCGCGGCCAGACGCCCACGGAAAAGACCCCGCGCTCCTTTTGTCTGATGCCCGGCGGCGATGACTTTGTTGTCTCTGCCGGCGAAGGATCTCACCGCCTCATCGTGTATCGGCGGGATCGGCAGTCCGGCGCGCTCATGCCCATCAGGGCCTACGACTGCGGCAAAGCACCGGCCTGGGTCCTGGATGCGAGGTTCGAGTGAACCCGCCGATCCGGGGCGGCGCATCGCCGGGTTAGCGATCCAGCGAGACCGCCATGGGCGACGAATGGATTACAGGGAGCAAAGGAATGCAAGACAAGGAGACGATCGGATTCATCGGCATCGGGATCATGGGAAGGAGCATGGCGGGGCACCTGCAGCGCGCGGGATATCCCTTGCATGTGCACAACCGCACGAGGGCGAAGGCGGAGGAACTGATCGATCGGGGCGCGGTCTGGCATGGGTCGGTCGCGTCGCTTGCGCGCGTCTGTGACATCGTGATCACGATGGTGGGTTATCCGTCCGACGTGGAATCCGTGTACCTCGGCGCGGAGGGCATCTTGGCGCACGCTAGGCCGGGCACGCACGCCATCGACATGACGACGTCCAGCCCGGCGCTCGCGAAAAGGATCTGGGAGGCTGCAAAGAAGAAAGAAATTGTGGCGTTGGACGCACCGGTGACGGGTGGCGATGTGGGCGCGCGCGACGCGAAGCTCTCCATCATGGTCGGCGGCGAGCGCGCGGCCTTCGGTGCGATGAAGGCCGTCTTTGGGGTGATGGGGACGACGGTCGTGTACCAGGGGCCGACTGGAGCCGGACAGCACGCGAAGTTGGCCAATCAGATCGCGATCGCCGGCTGCATCATGGGAGTGTGCGAATCGCTCGCGTACGCGGAATGCGTCGGGCTTGATCGGCGCACGCTTCTGGCGAGCATCGAGAACGGTGCGGCCGGCAGCCGCCAGTTGTCCGTGCTTGGGCCGCGAATGATCGACGGTGACTTCGCGCCCGGATTCTACGTCAAGCATTTCGTCAAGGATTTGGGGATCGCCATCGATGTGGCGAAGGAGATGGGAATCGAGCTTCCCGCGCTCGCGCTGGCGAAATCGCTGTATGAGCGGCTTGCCGCGGGCGGTCTGCAGGACGCGGGAACCCAGGCGCTGTATCGGCTATATGTCGATCGGATCGCCGCGCCCTGACAAGAGAGCTTCGCGCGCCAAATCGACTTCGGGGTCACCAACGTTTGACACTGGGTCCAATTGGACTCATGGTTTTACGCGTGAATTGGCTATTTTTGCGTTTTGGGTCAGGTCTGGTTGGGAACACACACTGGTTGACTCTTTCGAACGACGAGCAGGCGAGGCCGTGTTGCGTCCGGGAGAGGAAAGGGATCTGCTGTGATGTGCGCTGAGGTCTTCGTGGGCTTGGCCGTGATGGCGGTTGACGGTCGATGGTGAGCGGAAGACGGGGACCGGGTCTCGAGAGACCGCTTCGGGCGCTGGATTATGCGCGCCCCTTGCCGAAACTCTCGTTTGATGCCGACATCCATGATGCGGGCGTGTTGTTTGGCGCGTCCGGGAACCAGACCCACGTGGCTGTGACGGCCGGGGCGCGGTTTGTAGGGCTGCTGAGTCGGCGACAGGTCGAGGAGGCGGCCAGTCGTTCATCGGGATCGTCTCGCCCGCGCCGGATTCCCGTCGCGACCCTTCGGTTTGAAGATCATTGCCGGGTGGACGCAGGGTGCCCGGAGGAGGAACTCCGGGCCGAGATCGAACGGTGGAGGAATCAGCGCGAAGGAAGTGGGGGGCCTGCCCTGGTCGTGGTCATGGATGGGGTGGGCTGCGCGGGGCTTATACATGCAACTGATCTTGAAGGTTTAGGTGCGGTATCCCGCAGTGTCGATCGGGTTCGCCCTGTTCGGGACCGGTGCGAAACGGCCGGCGACATCAGCCCGGAGCCCAGACCGGGCCACTTGCAGGCCTTTTTGGAATGCTGTTCTGTGCCCAGCGCGCTATTCGATGCCACGCTTCAGCTCCGCTACGCGAACCCGGCTTTCATCGCGCTAGCCGAACTCGCGTCAGGGGGCGTGGCGGGCTGGCACTGGTCCGATCTTTTTGAGGAACCGTTGCCCGACCGCCATGCGCGGACCCATCGCGGTTGTGCGATCCCGTGCTCGGCGGCCCATGCGCTCACCCTGCGTCGGACTGCAGTGCCAGGGGCGCGCGTCGAGGCCGATGTCGATGGTGTCGATGGCGGACGGATGGTCCTGGTGACCATCCGGCGTTGCGTCAAAGGGGGGATGGCCCCATTTCAGGGTTGTTTCTGTCGGCGTCCCGGCAGCCGTTTCCAGGTTGGTGATCAGGCCGCGCCCCTCCAGCCGGATACACCGAATGTCGGCGGCGCAAATGAAGGAACCCGGGCGTTCGCTGGAGATCTCGGCCATTTCAGGCTCATCGAAACGCTGCAGTTCTTGGTCCACGCGCAGAAGACGGGCACGCTGAAGATCTGTCCCACAGGTTCCGGGGCAGAATCTGGCGAGATAGTGTTCCGCGGGGGAGACCTGAGACATGCCGTCCATGGCGGGTGGACGGGGAAGGAGGCGTTGCGGAGCCTGTGCGACGTGAGCAGTGGGAGTTTTCACTTCGAGGAGGGCGACCGCAATGTTCCGGTCACTATGGAGGGAAGTCCCTGCGCAATCCTTCTTTCTGTCTGCACCGGCATGGATGAGGCGAGGGTGGAGGAGACCCGATCCTCTACCTCGACATGACGGGGCGCTTGACATAGGAACGGGACACCAGAGTTCATATGGATTTCGCGATTGAATTGCTCCAATGGGAACCGGCCCGTTGGCGTGCGACCGAAGGCACCTATGGCCCTCTTGGATTCGTCTGATTTTCGCAAAGCGCTGGACCTGATACGGGCATTGTCGGCACCGTCGCAGTTGGATCCGACCGGCGCGCCATGCGGGGTCGTGTCGCGGCAGCCGCCGGATCTTGCAACTCCCCGCGCGGAGGATGTGTCCGCGGGACGTTTGTCGGTCCCCCTGTCGCCTGCGCGGTTCCTCGCCGACGAGATGACAGAAATCCTGCGCGATATGTGTCGCCGGGGGGGATTCTCTGGGGCGGTGGTCGCAGATGGCAGGGGGTTGCCCATCGCCGATTTCCACTGCCCCGTGGAACCGGAGGCGATGGCGGCGTGCTGTTCGGTGCTTGGGGAGGCGATCGAGCATTCCGGCCGACTGCTGCGGCAGGGGGGGGTGAATGGCATCACTATGGAAATTGGTCAGGTCGACAAGGTCGTGCTCCAACGGTTCGAGATTGAGAGCGCGCCCTGCTTCCTGATGGTGATTTGCCCGCGGGCCGTGGACGTGCGAGTCGAAACCGAGGGTTCCATCCGGCGTATCACTTCCGTCTTGGGCCGCGTCGGCCGGCTGGCCGCTGGAGGATTCACGGCGCAGGGGTCGGGAAACATATGAAAACCGAGAAGTTGAATGAGGTGCTTCGGGGGTTGAACAGCTCGACCTCCGACATCGAGGCGTCGGCCATCATGTCCGTCGATGGCCTGACGATAGCGACCATGCTAAGCCAATCTGTCGACGAGGATCGCGTCGGGGCCATGTCGGCGGCGATGCTCTCGATTGGCCAGCGGACGGCGCGCGAACTGCACCGAGGCGCTCTTGAGCAGGTGATGGTCAAGGGAGAGCGGGGCTACGTGCTGATTATCGGCGCCGGCAAGGAGGCCGTGCTGACCGTCGTGGCCCGCGAAACAGCGAGGTTGGGACTGGTGTTTCTGGAGTCCAAGCGGGCGGCCAAGGCGATCGGCGAACTGCTGAGCTAGCAGCCTGTGGGACTTTGGAGAATCCGACAGGCTGCCAGGTGTGCGGCCGCGGACGCGACTCCGGAAATGGAGAGCCAAGTGACAGACATGCGGCCCGAGGACATCGTCGGGGAGGGGACTGAACACGTCCTGACCTATCAGGACGGGACAAGGAGGCGCGTCTTCGTGACGGGCATCGAGACGCCGTTTCCACCGGGCGAACTGATCGTATCTCAGACCGATCCGGCGGGATTCATCACGGAATGCAACGAGGCCTTTGTGCGAATGTCCGGCTATTCGCGTGAAGAACTGATTGGCCAGCCCCACCACATCATCCGACATCCGGACATGCCCGCCGCCGCCTTCAAGGATCTTTGGGACACGATCATGGCCGGTAAGAAGTGGCAAGGTTACGTCAAGAATCTCCGCAAGGATGGGGGTTTCTATTGGGTCCGCGCCGTCGTCGTGGCCAACGTGCGCAGCGGCACGATTGTCAGCTACACCTCTGTGCGGCGCGAGCCATCGCGGGGTAAGATCGCGGAGGTCGAGGCACTGTACAGGACGATGAGGTGACCGGGGGCAAAGAGATCAGACCATGGCGCTTCAATTTGCGATCAGCCCGGAATTCAGCTCGAGCCATCTTTCTCAGTGGTTCATTTTCAACAATCGGCTCCAGCACTTTCTCGGTGAGGCGTGCCATCTCGAACTGTACGACGATTTTCGGGCGTTGCGCGGGGCAGTGGGGGCGGGTTGCGTGGACATGATCTATGCGAATGCCTTCGACACGTCGATGGTCCTGCGTGAAAAGGGATTCGTGCCGGTGGCCCGCGGCGCAGGCAAGTCGGATGAGGCGCTTGTGGCTGTGGTCGCCGAGAGCCCGGTGCGGAAGGTCGCGGACTTCAGGCAGGGGCTGAGGGTGGCTGCAACCGACGCGCCCGACGTGGAGACCATCGGTCGAATCTTGCTCGAACCCGCGGATCTGGACGAATCGAACATTACCCTGACCCACCACCGAAACTATGTGTTGGTCGCAAAGGCCCTCATCAACGGGGAGGCCGATGCGGGATTTTTCCTGAAAGAGAGCTTTGAGGATCTCTCGGAACTTGTGCGGGGCCAACTTCGTCCGGTCATCCTGAGCCGGATCTGCGTCGTCAGGCACGCGCTGTTGCTCGCCCCGCAGCACGCGGACAGGCGAGCTTGCCTCCTCGCTGGCCTGCTCGCGATGCGGGAGCACCAGGCCGACAGGGAGCTTTGCGCCGAGCTGGGGTTCCCTGAGGGATGGCAGGCCCTCGACCAGGAGGAGGCCGCATTCATGGTCGACTTGATGGAGACTCTCTTGCCGTAGTCAGCTGACCCATCGCCATGCTCAGTCGGTCGACCTGCCGATCTGCATCACCGATGGTGCCCTGCCCTGTGGGGCACGGGATCTGGTCTGAATAGGGTGCGGCCAGGGAACCACGTGGGTCAATGCGGCGGGGTGGGCGGGTCACCGCTTCTTCAGGCTGACGCCGATTCCCGACGCGCCCGCGCTGACAAAGAGCGTTTCCAATTCGGGGTTCCTGGTGATGGCCTCGACGTATTTCGGGTCTGCCTGGCGGCGATTCATGTTGTGGGCGATCACCAAACCACCCGGGCGCACCTTGGGCAGGAGCTTTTGCAGGTAATCGAGATAACCCTCTTTGTCAGCGTCGAGGAACACGACGTCGATCGGGCCCTGGACCTCCACGACTTTCTGGTGCGCGTCGCCGAACACCAGCGTCACGCGGTTTTCGACACCCGCGCGCTTGAAGTTGGCGCGGGCGGTCGCGGCCCTCGCCTCGTCGATTTCAAACGTCGTCAGTTTGCCACCGGTGGATTCCAGGGCCAGGCAGAACCAGATGCCCGAGTAGCCGATGGAGGTGCCGAGTTCAACCACGTGTCTTGCGTCAGCTGCCTCGGCGAGGATCCGCAAAAGGCGCCCGTCGTTTGCGGGCACGCTCATGCTGCCCGCGCGCTGGGCTTTATCCATGTCGTCGAGCACGGCGAGCGCCGCCCTCTCGCGGTCATTTCTCGGGACTGTGGCCGAAGGGAACAGGGGTTCGTGGGCGTCCATCCTCGGACCCTTCCCGAACCCTGGCGGGCCTCCGCCCGGGGGTCGGTCAGGTGCTTGGGCGAATGCTCGGGATACGGCGAAATGCAGAAGGAAAGGAATGGTCAGGGCAATCGAGATCATTCCGACGAAGGAGCAAGCGGTCATTTTCATGAAGTTGTAAACCAATAGCAGTGGGTGGAGTTGCGGCGTAATCGTTGCATTCATTTTGGGCGCAATCTGGAGGATTTCAAAGGCATCCGCGGGCCCTCCCGGCGGAATCGGGCCACGCGCTCCATCAGAGGGAGTCCGTGGCCCTTTTTCAACGGGCTGTCAGCGGGTGCTGGCCAAAGCGGCGGGGTTGGAGGTAAAAGCATGAGAGCGGCCCCAGGGCCGATGACGCGTGAGGGAGATGAACACGGTTGCCAACGAAGGCGCTGAACGGGGCACTGAGGTCCGGCCAGGGCCACCGTCGCAGGTCGATCTCGCGTTCGACCGGACCTTTCTCGCGCAGGAGCGGACGCTGATGGCGTGGTTGAGGACATCGATGTCGCTCGTGACTTTCGGGTTCATGCTGTTCAAGGCATTCCTCTATCTCGAACAGATCGGAAAGATAACGCCCACGCGACAGATTCTCGGGCCGAGGACCTACGGCATCATAATCATCGCGGTCGGCGTTTTTGGTTTGATCGCCGCCATCGCACAGCACATCCGCGTCCTCAAGAGACTGAGGCTCCACACCGACCGCCTTCCGCGCTCGCTGGCGTTGATCCCGACGCTGGTTTTCGCGTGCGTCGGGGTACTGGCGCTATGCGTCGCGATCTGGGAGCATCAATAGGTGCTCGAAGTCCGTTCTGGGAAGATGGCGTCCTCTGTCCGGCGTTGGGCTGTTGATTTCAGTCCTGTCTTGCCAGTTTCCGTCCGTGCTGGGATAAAGGCAGTTAAATCGATTCTGGGCTATCTGGGCGGGGTGCATGCGGTGCGCCCCCAATGGCAGGAACTGTGATGCCTGTAGAAAGAGGTGCCGATATGAACACGAAAACGAAATCCCCCACCGTCCAATCCAATGGCGTCTCGCGCCGGGAGTTCTTTGCTCGGGGTGGCAAGCTAGCGACTGGCGCTGCGCTGGCGGGGGCGGCGATCCCGTGGGTCCACGCCGCGGAGGACAACACGATCCGACTGGCGCTGATCGGATGCGGTGGCCGAGGCAGCGGCGCGGCGCGCGATGCATTCTTGGCCACCGGTGGGCCGGTGAAGCTGGTTGCGATGGCCGATCTATTCCAGGCCCGTCTCGATAAGTCCCATGCGGCGCTGAGCACGGAATACGCGGACCGCATGGATGTGCCGCCGGACCGGAGATTCGTCGGTTTTGACTCATTCAAGAGAGCGATCGACTGCCTGAGGCCGGGCACCGGCGACATCGCGATGCTGTGCGGTTACGCGGGCTTTCGGCCCGCCCAGCTGGAATACGCGGTGGCGAAGGGCGTGAACGTCTTCATGGAGAAATCGTTCGCCGTTGATCCGCCCGCCGCGCGGCGTGTCATCGCGGCTGGGGATGCAGCGGAAAAGAAGGGTCTGAAGATCGCCGCCGGGCTGATGTGCCGTCACTCGCAGAACCGCCAGGAGCTCATCAAGCGCATCCGCGACGGCGAACTCGGCGATATCCAGTTGATCCGCGCCTACCGGATGGAGCCATCCGGACCCTTGGGGCCACGCAAACCCGACGAGACGGAACTCTCCTATCAGATTCGAAACTTCACGAAATTTCTCTGGGTATCGGGGGGGCTCTGGGCGGAGATGGATATCCACCAGATCGACGAGATCTGTTGGCTCAAGGACATGTGGCCCATAACCGCCCACGGCATTGGCGGCCGCGTCGCCACCTCGACGGACCGCAGCCAGAACCTCGACTCCTTCTCGGTCGAGTGGACCTTCCCTGACGGGGCGAAAGGATATGATGTGGTCCGATACATCCCAAAATGTCACAATGAATTCGCCACGTTCGTCCACGGCACCAAATGCGCGGCGCAATTTTCGGGCAACGTCCACGTCGGCACCGTTCAGATCTACAAGGATCAGCGCTGCACACCGGACAACATCGCGTGGCGGGCCGAGAAGGAAAAGATATCGCCTTGGCAGGCGGAGTGGAACGCACTTCTGGGGGCCATCCGCGAGAATCGGCCGCACAACGAGGCCAAGCGCGCCGCCCTGTCCAACCTCGCCGACATGATGGGGCGGGCGGCTGTCCACATGGGCCGCATCGTGACCTGGGACGAGGCCATGGCGTCGAACTTTCAGTTCTGCCCCAACATTGACCAGCTCAGGGAAGACAGCCCGCCTCCGATACAGGCCGACGCAGAGGGTCGGTACCCGGTGCCCATCCCGGGCCAATGGACCGAGATCTAAGGAAGAGAATTCTATCAGATTCGGGCGGGCATGCCGGGGGTTCAGATCTCCGGGAGGCCTGGAGAGGCTCGTCGAAAGAAGGATGTTTAAGTAGGATCCCGCCCATGACCCACGAGACGACAACCGTTCACCTTGCCCCGGGGTTCTTTTGCGACCGAGAGAAGACCCTGCTCGAATGCGGGACACTGTCCGCATCCGCGTTCAGGTATTCGACCGGGGTCGCGGCGCTGCGATTCCGCAACGAAATCGGCGAGGCCGTCCTGTTGCCATTCCAAGGCCAGCAAGTCTGGTCTGCGACATTCCATGGCCGTGATCTGACGATGCGCTCGATGTTCAGGGAACCGCAGGCGACGCGCGACTATCTGGCGAACTATGGGGCGTTCTTCCTTCATTGCGGCGCGACCGCCATGGGCAATCCCGGTGAGAAGGACCGGCACCCGCTGCACGGCGAGCTGCCGAATGCGCCGTTCCAGAGGGCCTGGATTGTCTGCGGCGAGGATAGCGATGGGCACTACCTCGGCCTCGGCGGCGCCTACGAACACACGATGGCATTCGGCCCGCACTACATCTGTGAACCGCTGCTCAAGCTCCACGTTGGCTCGTCGGTGATGAGGATGTCCGTGACGCTGCGCAATCTAAAACGCGTGCCGATGGAGTGGATGTATCTGGCGCACATCAACTTCAATCCCGTTCCGAACGGCCGGTTGGTCTATACGGCGCGATGCACGCCGGAGCACGTGCGTGTCCGCAAAACCATTCCGACGCACATCGCGGTGAGCCCGGAGTATCGCCAGTGCCTCGAGGACTTCGCCGCACATCCCGAGAAGCACAACGTGCTGACCGAGGACCTCTTTCTCGATCCAGAAGTGTGTTTCTTCATCGATTACGAAGCCGACTCGAGCGGCTGGGCGCAGACCCTGCAGGTTCACCCGGACGGAACGGCCGACTACGTCCGACACCACCCCGACCAACTCGACAAGGCCGTCCGCTGGATCTGCCGCGTCGCCGACCAGGCGGCCATCGGCATCGTGTTGCCCGCCACCGCCGAGCCGGACGGATACCACGCCGAGAAGGCAAAGGGCAACATCAAGATCATACCACCTCTGGGCGAGGTCAGTTTCGAGTATGACATGGGCATGCTCAGCGCAGCGGACGCGGCCAAGCTGGCGAAAAAGATCACGGCCAAGTACGGTTGAAGGAAGAAGCGTCTCGCCGTTATCGCATCGGTTGCTTTCGTCACGGCCTTTATGGCGGGGGCGGCGGGGGTGAGAGAGCCCGGCGTGAATGGAGGGGTTCCGAAGGTTGCCGGCAAGAACGTGTCCGGCCCCGCCAAATGGCGTTCTGAGAGGATTCCTATCCCGCCTCCTTCTGCCCCCGGCATCGAGCCTCAGCTCTCGATGATGGCCTTTACGACGTTGTCCCGATAGGCCGCGTTCAACCGGAACGCTTCGGTTGCTCGCTTCAGCGAAAAGCGGTGGCTGACCAGTCCGTTCAAATCCACCGCGCCGCCGGCGGCCATTCGAATGGCGCGAGGGTAGACATGCTTCATGCGACGGCTCAGGACGAGGGTCAGGCCTTTGCGACGGGCGGTGGAGTGCTTGAGCACGAGGCGGTCATCTCCGGGGATGCCGACGAGGACGACCCGCCCGCCCAAACGCGCCATTTCGGCGGCTTCTGCCGCGGACGCGCCCGCCCACGCGGCCTCGATGGCGATGTCCACGCCGCGGTCGCGCGTCTCGCGGGCGATGCGCCGCACGGCGTCTTCGCGGTCGCAGTGGATGGGAATGCCGCCCCATCGCTCGGCCAACTTGAGTCTCCACGGGAGTTTGTCGGTGACGAACACGGGATCCGCGCCGCCGAGTTTGGCGAGCTGCAGAATGATCAGTCCGATTGGCCCCATCCCCAGGATGGCCACGCTGTGGCTAACGCGAATCCTGGCCAGATCGACCGCGTGCAAGCCCACGCCCAGCGGCTCGAGCAACGCCGCCCCGGCGTCATCGATCGCCTTCGGCACCGGAAAGCAGGAGCGCGCTGGCATGTGCATCCACTCGCAGAAGCTGCCGCCGTAGGGGTAATTGCCGCAGAAGGCCAGCCGGCAGCAGAGGTTCGGATGGCCCTGCTCGCAAGGCTCGCAACGATGGCACGGCTGGGCCGGGTCGACGGCCACCCGCATGCCCGGCTTCAACGGTTCGAAGTTGCCGCCGAGCGAGTCGGACCCGAGGGCTTCGATGACCGCAGAAAACTCGTGGCCAAGAATCAGCGGGCCTCCGATGGGCGTGTCACCGATGCGCGCGTCGAGATAGGAATGCAGATCGCTGCCGCAGATTCCGGTGCATCGCACTCGCAAGAGAGCCTGGCCGCGCCCCGGCGGTCCGGGGTGGGGGATGCGTTCCACCCTGAGATCCGATGGCCCATGCAGGCGGGCGGCGAGCATCGTGGCCGGCAAGGTTCGTTGGCGTCGTCTTTTCATTCGGCGATAATGGCGCTTTGGAGCAACCGGGAGGTTTGAGTTCGTTGCATGGCATCAACGCAGATTGCTGCCCATGCGCCAATCTCTACTCGCTTGGGGAGTCCTTGGGGAAGCGAATTCGGCATCCGGTCGCATCTGGGGCATCTGTGGGACATCTGGGGTCAACTCTTGAAACTTGAAAATGGGCGTTGCCCGCATCCTCCTTCCGCATGGCCAGAGCTATGCGCGTCGAATCCGGAGGTTCGGTGTGTCACGTCATGACTAGGGGCTGATCCCGCTCGACCTCCCATCTGCCATTTGCTACGCCAGATCCGTGGCCGGAGCGTTCCAGCGGAGGGACTTTGCCATTGGCATGGCCGTTGGGTTGCGGCGTGTCGGCCGAGCTTCTGGAAGCGATGATTTTTCGAGAGGTGCCCGATGAGAGTTTTCAGCCGAGTCTTGTCGTTTCTCGTTTTTGCGGCTGGCGCTGCCATTGCCCCGTGCGCCAACGAGCCCGCCACGGCGGGCAAGCCAAACATCGTGTTCATCTTGTCGGATGATCACTCGATCCAGACCATCGGGGCCTACGGCGCACGGCTGTCGGAATTCTGCCGACAGCAGAATGTGACGCCGAACATGGATCGGCTCGCGGCGGCGGGCGCGCTCTTCCCGAACAGCTTTTGCTGCAACTCGCTTTGCTCGCCGAGCCGTGCCTCGATTCTGACGGGGCTGCATAGCGGTGCGAATGGCGTGACCAATCTGGGCCAACCGGTGCGGCAGGGCGTGTGGGTGTACCCGGCGGCGGTGCGCGACGCCGGCTACCAGACGGCGATCATTGGCAAGTGGCACCTCGGCAACACGCCGGCCAACACGGATTACTGGCGGCTGTTTCCCGGGCAGGGCAACTATTGGAATCCCTCCGTCCTCGGGCCGAACGGGGAGGAGAAACTCGCGGGCTATGCCACCGACCTTCTTACCGATCTGGGCCTGGCGTGGCTCAAGCGGCGCGACAAGTCGAGGCCGTTCATGCTCGAGGTACATCACAAGGCTCCGCATCGGCCGTGGGAGCCGCCCTCGCGCTACTACCGGTGGCTGGCCGATGTGGCCATTCCAGAGCCGCCCACGCTCTTCGACGATTACGCTGGCCGCGGCACGCCGGCCCACGCGCAGAAGATGGAGATTGGCCGCGACATGACGCTTGGCGCCGACCTGAAGGTCGATTCGCCCGGCAAGGGAAGGCCCGAGGCCGAGTTTCAGGCAGCGTACGGTCCGCGCAACGAGGCGTTCCGAAAGGCCGGCCTGCAGGGTGAGGCGTTGACGCGCTGGAAATACCAGGAGTACATGAAGGACTATCTGCGTTGCGTGAAGGCGGTGGACGACAGCGTCGGCCGGATACTTGACTACCTGAAGGCTGAAGGTTTGGAGGAGAACACGGTCGTGATCTATGCCGCCGACCAGGGCTTCTACAACGGCGAGCACGGCTGGTTCGACAAGCGGTGGATTTACGAGGAGTCTATCCACATGCCGCTGATCGTGCGGTGGCCCGGTGTGGCAAAGCCCGGGAGCCGCCCGGATGCACTCGTGCAGAACATCGACTACGCCGCGACGTTTGTGGAAATGGCCGGGGGCAAGACCCCCGACGGATTGCATGGCCGCTCGCTCGTCCCGATCCTGCGCGGCGAGCCGCCCCCCGACTGGCGCACGAGTCTTTACTACCACTACTATGACCCCGGCCACGGCGTGACGAAACACTACGGCGTCCGGACCGGCCGGTTCACGTTGGTGAATTTCTATCCGGTGGGGGAGTGGGAACTGTATGACAACGAAAAAGACCCGCAGCAGCTGCGGAGTGTGTACGCCGAGTCTGCGTATGCGCGGACAGTGGCCGATCTGAAGGCGGAACTCGAACGTCTCCAGAGGCAGTACGAGAGCAATTTTGACCCGCGGGCCGCCGATAAGCCGGCCGGTGGCAAGAGACGAAAGTCGGCCAAACAGAAGTCGTCATCTGCGATACCGCACGACCGCCAGGGCACCCGAGGCTTATGAATGACACATTGGCGAATCTGGACAGGCGGCAGTTCGTGAGGGCCGCGACGCTCGCCGGCTTGGCCGGTTGTGGCATGGGCGCATTGGCGGGTCGGGCGGCCGATGAGCCGAAAGCAATGCGGAAGTTTACGCTGTGCCTGGCATGCGGTCCGATTGGGGTGCCGGGGGATCCGCGGAAGGTGATCGGCTTGGCAAGCCAGTTTGGTTTCGAGGCCATCGACCCTTCGGCCCAATTCTTAGGCAAGCTCACCGACGTCGAGTTGCGGGAGTACCTCGGCGAGATGAAGGACAAGAAACTGGCATGGGGCGCGGCCGGATTGCCGTTGGATTTCCGCGGTGGCGATCCGGCCTTCGAGCAGGGCCTTAAGTCACTGCCGGACTTCGCGCTCGCTTTGCGGCGCGCGGGCGTGACTCGGGTGGCCACGTGGCTTTCGCCACGCCACGACTCGCTTACTTACGTGGCGAATTTTCGACAGCACGCCCGGCGGTTGCGCGAAGTGGCCCGCGTTCTGGGCGATCATGGATTGCGCCTCGGGCTCGAGTATGTGGGGCCCAAGACATCCTGGAGCGGGGGCCGATACCCTTTCATCCACACCATGGCGGAGATGAAGGACCTCATAGCTGAGATCAAGTGCGACAATGTCGGGTTCCTGTTGGATAGCTGGCACTGGTACACGGCCCAGGAAACCGAGGCCGATCTTCTATCGCTCAAAGGCAGCGACGTGATCCTCTGCCATCTGAACGATGCGCCGAGCGGTGTCCCCGTGGAACAGCAGATGGACAACCGCCGCGACCTCCCATGTGCCACCGGGGTCATCGACTTGAAACGCTTTCTTGGGGCGATGGTCAAGATTGGCTATGACGGTCCGGTCGTCTGCGAGCCATTCAGCCAGGAGTTGCGCAAGATGCCGCCCGAGCAGGCGTTGGCAGCGGTGGCGGCCGCCATGAAGAGGGCCATCGCGCTTCTCGGCGCGTAGCCGTGGCGGCGCACGCGGATTCCGTGCGACATGAGGGGCTGGCATCCCGATGTCCGTTGAGCTGTGCCTTGTGCCAGACCCCCATTGTGGCAACTCCCTGATCCCAACGGTGAGGGTCGGGTCGGCGCCGAGCACGGGCTGGTGTGCCCCGGGGTGGGCGTGGCCAAACAGCAGGTTCGCGCCGCTTCCGGGCTGGGCGGGGATTCCTTGACCCGGGGGCTTTTGTTGTTAGGGTGCGCCCTCACGTCGGCGAATGTCGGCGGCACCAAACATACAAAAATGAAATACCACATCCTTCAAACGTTGGCCTGCGGGCTTGTTGCGAGTTCCGCCCTCGGCCAGGACCAATCCGAACTCACCACTCCAAAGCAGCGCGTGAGCTACAGCATCGGCGTCAACATCGGTGGCAACTTGAAGCGCCAAGAGATGGACATTGATGCAAAGGCGCTAGTCGCCGGCATCTCTGACGCCATTGCCGGAAAGACCGTGCTCAGCGAGGCAGAAATGCGCGAGGTGATGACCGCCTTTCAGCAGGAGATGGAGGCCAAGATGGCGGCCAAGGAGAATGCCAGGGAAGAGCAGAACGCCAAGGCGGCGCCGGAGAATCTGAGAAAGGGCGAAGAGTTTCTCGCTGCCAACGCGAAGAAAGAGGGTGTCAGGACCACCGCCAGCGGGCTGCAATACAAGGTACTCAAGTCCGGTGGCGGCAAGACGCCCAAGGCCACCGACACCGTCAAGACCCATTATCACGGCACTTTGATTGACGGCACCGTGTTCGACAGCTCAGTCGAGCGCGGTGAGCCAGTAAGCTTTCCCGTAAACAGGGTGATTCCCGGTTGGACCGAGGCACTCCAGCTCATGAAGGAAGGCGACAAGTGGCAGTTGACCATTCCGTCCAAGCTCGCTTACGGCGAGCGCGGTGCCGGCGATAAGATTGGCCCGAACTGCACCCTGGTTTTCGAGGTGGAGTTGCTCTCAATCGAGCAGAGCCAGTAATCTGCCCGCGCCGTCCACCAGGGAGAACTTGAACTGGCCGGTGCCATCGAAGTTCGTGCCGCCCACGCTCACGCGGCCCTGATAGTCGATGAGCTGGGAGACTGGCGCGCGCGTAGCATCGGTTGCGCGTGATGTGTGGGGCACGGGCACACTACCGGCGGGTGCCGTCCGGGGGCGATGGCGGACAATAATCCGGGGACGCGAATCTGAGGCGCTGGTATGCGGTCAATTCGGGCGCGTCGATCAACTCTTCCCGGTGCAGAAAGTTGACGCGCATCGCAATCTTATTTTGGAACAGGGGCACGAGGCCCGGCCCAAAACGCGTGAACGCCTCGTTTTCGACGATAACGTTCGCGAAGCCGAGTGCGTCGAACGCCTCGTCGGCGATGTGGATGCCGCCGCAGGCGGCGATGAAGGCCGATGGGAATGCGCGCCGTGCATCCTCGATCGCCCCGTGTCGATAGGGCGCAAGACTCTTGCCGCACTGGATGGCCGTGGTGAAGGGCCAATCCTCGGAATGGGGCACGCGCGATTTTGGCACTTCGAGGCCTCGCACCACGACGAGCCCACCGCCCCCATGGGACAGGAATGCCCCGGCCAAGTCTAGCCACCTGTTCCGATCAGGCGGCTCGAACGCCGGCATATCGAGCAAGTTCAGTTTGTCGCCCGCGATATCTCGCATCAACTGGGCGACGCGTTGGACGTGCCCGACTTCGAGCACCCGCCCGTCACCAGCGCAGCACGGTGTCCACAGAAAACCGTCTGCGTGCGGAACGAACGCTTCGAGCAGTGTCCGCATCTCCTCATGCGCGGCGTCGGCACCGCCGGACTCCGCCATGCCGACGATCCCAGGCAGGAGGATGGCCCGGCCGCCGCCATCCCGGTACGCGCGCAGCCGCGCTTTGAAGATGTCGAGACCGACGCTTGCGAACGTCGGCGGCAGGTAGAGATCGGCGTGCTCCTGGTCGTCGCGGAAGGGCGTCGGACCGGGCGATCGGGGCCGGACCGAAACGGGGCCAGGCATCTGAAAACCGTAGAGATATGAGAACGGCTCGAGTGCCTCGGCGTTCGAATCGAGTCCGCAGCCGGCGCCCACCGGTGTCGTGGGCCGACCCGCGACGGGAACCCGGATGCCATCGTACGTCACCTTCTCGCTAAACCGGACGAGGAATTTATCCGAGTGCCTTTTCACCACATGCAGGTGCTCACGGATGCCCTGGAGCGCGATGGCTTGGCCCCTGACCACGTCCCCGCCGCACTGGGCCTCGATGATCGGGCGCACGGCGCCGTGAAAGGACTCGGGCTGGGTGAGCGCCATGCCGAATAGCGTGTCCGTGACGCCCTTGAACAGACTTCGGAAATTGATGCTTAAATCCATGGGCCTGATCTCGGTTGTTGGCGCCGTGGGGCGGGGGGGAGAATCTAGCGTATCCGGATCGACTTCCAGATTTGCAAGGAGGGTGCGGCGGGGCGAAGAGCCAGTGCGAGATAGCGGATCGAAATCAAAAGACCTCCCTGTCGGGCAAGATGCCAAGGTGGGCACACTTGTCAAACTTCAGGATACAGCCGTGGAGCCCGCATGGTGACGTGGCCTTTGGGGGACATTGCCTTGGCTCTCATCTTCGTATTGGGGACCGTTCTAGACAACCGTCTCGGTGCACACTTCGGGAGTCTGTCGGGCTGGTTTGGCGACCGGCGCCCGAATCTCGTGGGCCACCACGTCATCGGCGATGAGACCGTCAATGTCCTCGCGCGGATCATCCGGGCCAAGTTCGGAAAGGGCACCGGCGGCCCGTAACGTGGCCCGCGCTGATGCGGTTGGCAGCGGCCACGCGGATGTTTGTCGTCGCAACGGATGGGACGGTCATCGCGCCGCGGGGGGGGACCGGATCAGTGTTTGGCGGGGGCCTTGCCGGCGGCCTTGATGCTGAAGTCGTCGTAGTGCACGTCCACCGGATTCGTCGTGAGGCTGATCAGCGTCTTGTGATCGTGCGCGATGCCCTCGGATTTGAATGTGCCCGCCACTTTCCTGTCGATGCTGACTTCGATCGAGTCGCCCTGGGTGTGAATCACGAGCGTGTGCCAGTCCTGAAGTTTTAGCTTCACCGGGAAAGTCGCGTTCTTCGTCTTCAGCATCTCCTTGTCTTCGGGGCTCAGGCCGGTCGGCGACTTTTTCTTCTCGTAGATGTCGTTTCGGAAGTTGCCGGTCTTGGCATCACCGACCGAGACGCTCGTGGGAGTCACGCTGACGTTGCAGATGTGGCCGGCGTGAGACTCCTTGTAGTCCTTGTCGTCAAACCAGACGTTGAAGCTCTTCGCCTTCTCGCTGGCGAAGCGGAACTTCACGGACACCTCGAGGTCGCGCTCGGGATCAACGCGCACGCTGTCCACCGCCGAATGGTCGGACCCTTCCGGCGTGATCCCGACGAGGACACCGTCTTTTATGATGCTGCCACTCTTGTAGTGGCCCCAGCGGGGCCCAAATTCCTTGGCCGAAAAGTCATCGGCGAAGATCTTCCGGGAATAGTTGAGCGGGAAGTCGTACGCCATGACGGCGGGGACAATGAGGGATAAGATAAGGGTCAGAGATGACTTCATGAGTCGAATCCTAGCCCACGGAGTTGGGTTTTTGCAGGAAAAAATGTCGGTGGGCGAATTTCGGCGCGGCGCTGGCCCGATCGATCTGTCCCGCCGATGGCCTGCGGACGAGGGGGCATTTCAGAGGGAGGTCGCTGCTGAATTCGCCAGATCCGTCGCGATTGCGGCGACGAGCGGCATCTTTCCCGTCAGAGAGATACTGCTGGGTCAACCGGATTTTCGGGTGCGGTGCGCGCATCCGATCTCGGAGGTGGGCCGTGAGGGGTCGCAGGAAGGGATGACTGCGCGTGGCTGGGGAACTTTGTTCAAAGGGCGAGGCGAATCGGCTATAGGTCAGTCGCTTGGAAGGAGAACCGACATGAAAGCGATTGGGCGACGGTCTGTGGCTCTTGCGATGCTTGCGGTGGCGGGTGCCACATCGACACACGCGGAGAGGCGGATTTCTATCGAGGCGTACCGCGACAAGATGAAGGGCGGGTGGATCGGCCAGATCGCGGGGGTGTCGTGGGCGGCACCCACGGAGTTCAAGTGGAAGGACGCCATCATGCCGGCGACCAACATGCCGCCATGGACGCCCGATACGATCAACCACGCGTTCGGCCAGGACGACCTCTACGTCGAGATGACTTTCCTGAGGTCGCTGGAGGAATACGGGTTGGACGTGCCGATTCGTCAGGCGGGCATCGATTTCGCCAATAGCGGGTACAAGTTGTGGTGCGCGAATGCCGCGGGGCGCAAGAACCTGAGGCGGGGCATTGCGCCGCCCGATTCTTCGCACCCGAGATTCAACAGGTGTCCGAATGATATTGATTATCAGATCGAGGCCGACTACGCGGGACTGATCTCGCCGGGCATGCCGAACTCCGTGATCGCCTTGGGGGAGAAGTTCGGGCGGCTGATGAACTACGGCGATGGGGTGTATGGAGGCCAGTTCGTTGGTGGCATGTACGCGGAGGCCTTCTTCGAGGCCGACATCCAGAGAATCATCGCGGCGGGGTTAGCGTGCATCCCGGCCGAGAGCCAATATGCCGAGATGGTGCGCGACATGGTCCGCTGGCACGGAGAGAATCCCGGCGACTGGGAGGGCACGTGGAAACTCTGCCAGAAGAAGTATCGCGAGACACCCGAGTACCAGCAGGCGTCCAACGGCGGCATTGATGTCAAGATCAACGGCGCATACGTGCTGATGGGGCTCCTGTATGGCAATGGGGACATCGACAAGACCATCACGATATCGGCGCGCTGTGGGCAGGACTCCGACTGCAACCCGTCCAGCTCCGCGGGCGTGCTGTGCGCCGCGCTCGGGTTTTCCAGACTGCCCCCCCGGTTCACCGAGAGGTTGGATCTCGAGACGAAGTTCAGTTACACGGCCTATACGTGGCCGGGACTGATCGACACGTGCGAGAAATTGGCGCGCCAGATCGTGGTGAGGGAGGGCGGACGCGTGGAGAAAGGGGCCGACGGAAAGGAATCCTTGGTGATTCCATCCAGGGCCCCGAAACCGAGCAAGCTGGAGTTCAGCTGGGCGCCGGGACCGATCGCAAATTCGGCGTTTACGCCCGAGGAATATGCCAGGGTCCGTTTCAAACCGCATCCCGCGGACGTTGGCGGAGATGATCCGACAGTGCGCGTGCAGGGCGCGGTGGATGTGCTGTTCCCCGGATGGAAGACGACCCCGAACGGCAAGGACATGAGTCCCGGCTATCGCGAGGAGTATGCCGGTCGCTCTCACGTGGTGATGACGCATCCCCTGGACCGACAGACGGGCGCCACTCTTTCAAAGAGGATCGATGTGCCGCAGGGAGGTTCACCCAGGCTCGAGGTGATCGTCGCGAACCACGCAAAGGGGGATTTCCTGTTTGTGGCAAGGGTGGACGGCGAAGATGTGTTGCGCCAGAAAGTCGGTGGCGAGAAGGCGAAGTGGCGGTCGATCACGATCGACCTTGGGGCGTACCGCGGCAGGTCGGCGGCGGTCGATCTGGTGAATCAGCCGGACGGCTGGTCATCGGAGGCCGCCTATTGGGGCGCGATCGAGTTCAAGCAGTGATACCCTCCGGGGTTTCTATGCCCTTTTGCGAGGGCAGGGGAGGATCGAAAAAGATGCCGTGGCGTGCGGCGATGGTCGCGAGTCGCTCCACGGCCGGGCTGTCGCTCCGCTTGAATTCTGTCTCCGACTCGGCCATGAAATCCTCGAAGCCCGCCGGGGACAACTTGATGATCTGCCTGAGTGGCCGGTTGCCCGGGTTGCGAAAGGCGTGGCGCACGCCCCGGGGCATGTGGATCACGCATCCTGCCGGAACCCCGATCCACCGCCCATCCACAAAGAACTCCGCCTCGCCCTCGACCACGCAAAAGGTCTCATCCTCATTGACGTGATAATGGGGTGGGGGACCGCCGCCGGGGGGCGTGATATCGGTGAAGAGGGTGAAGGCACCGGCGGTTTGTGTGGCAGTGAGGTGGAAATGGAGCTCGTCGCCATACGCGTTTATGACGCGGCATTGGCCGGGCATGACAATCGCTGGGGAACCTGGGTCTTCGTGACTCATATGGCCCGGAATGTGCATCACTTGCGCTACATTTCCAGTTGTGAACAACTAATAATGGCCGCGGGGCCTGCGCGCTCCATATCGTGGCGATGCCCGGCCCGCGCGCGGTCTCGCGCGCGTCAATGAGCGGGTGTGGGTCTGGTCGTTTGGGAGCCTGAGTTGGGGCCATTCCAGCGTTCTGGCTTGAACGTCCAGAACTGCAGTTTGGTCAGAGCATCGGCCAGCACATTCTGCTGTACCTGGCGGGGCAGGACGTTGACGTCACCGTGGATGCGCGCGGTCCCGCATTCCCTTGTGGCGTGGATATTCTGGATTGTCTGCGCCATCAACTGCAGGAAGACCGCCGGATTGACATCCATTTCATCGACGATCACATCCGATGGTATCTCCCTCGAGAGATCGAGCACTTTGGCGGCGGAGATGACCTTTGGTCCCGGAGTTTCGATCTGGGCGGATTGCGGTTTTGGGGTGGTGGGGACGCTTCGCGGGTCGATGGGGGGGGCACCTCTGACGCGGAGGTGATCCTCGCCCTGCGCGAACTCGAGGGTCCCGCGTTCCGGCCGTTCCTCGGCGCGGTAGTGGGTGGGGCCGAGGATGTCGCGCGCCTCGACATGATGGGGCAGTTCACCGTGTTGCGCAAAATGTGCGAGGGCAAAGGCGAAAGCCTGGAATGCGTCGGCAAGCGAGAGATAATCACCGCCCACGTCTATGTATTCGGGAGGTGCGGCTGGGGAGGCGACGACGACTGCGGCAGCTTGGAGCAATGCGTCGCGCGTCACGGTCTTCACCCTGTCATCCGAGATCTGGTCGAGGATTTCCTCGAAGGTGACCACCTTGAGCCGTGGGTGAGCCGCAGCCCAATTGACGAGTTTCTCGTACGTCTCCCAGAAACGGTGTTGGAGATCGGCTGAACCGGCGGGGCTGCCTCGCTCTCGAATGGACGTCGATCCGTCCAGGAAGTCATGATCGTGTACCAGCACGGCAATGGATTGAACACCGCCGGTCCGATGCTGGGCGAGAGACTCCTCGATCACGCGGAATAGGTCGGCTTGACCGGCGGCCGCCTGGCGGATCAGCCCGGGCGCGATCGAAATGGCGTCGGGCATGCCCTTCATACCAAGAAACCACCCGGCCTCCGTGCTGGCGCCGGTGTTGCCCTTTAGCCCGATCATCGCCCGACAGCCGAATTGCTTGGTGACATACAGGATTGATGCCTCGAAGAAACGGCCGGTTGCCGTGATGCGGCCCCCGAACATCTGCTGCATCATCTTCAGTCCGCCCGTCTGTGCCTTATCCAGGTGACCCGTGCCGGGATCGATGGCACACGACTCGTAGTCCATGATGGCCTGCACATCCTCATCCCAGCTTTCGCCCCGGACGCGATCGATGGGCTGGGGTCTCGGTGGTCGGTTCGCGCCATGGTGCACCACTGGCATGCCCCCGTCGTTGAGAAGTCGGAGAAATTCTGGATCGAGCCGTTGGATTTGCTCAGCCCCGAGGCCGGTGAACCAGTAGCTTGCCTTCACGCCGGATTGTTTGAAAAGCTCCAGATGCCTGCGCAACAGGCGGCAGTTTTCCCGCGCCGCATCATCGCCCGGAAACCAATTCACATTCATCCGGAACTGGATGGGCATTCGGGGCCCTTTGTCGGCCTGCGCCGGCGGGGTGGGCGCGGTCGACCGCAGAATGATCGGTTCATTGCCAATGACCAGCTTTCCAGTCTCAACGACCGTCCTCGCGCCGCCTGCTCCCGCCATTCGTTCTGCGCGGCCCGGGATCGTGCCAGAGAAGTCGATGACGGCATCACCCCGATCACTCCAAAGAAGGTAGATGTCGGAAACCGGGGCGGTGGCGGTTACAGCACCGTCGCGGAGTTCCCAGTTGCGCGCCGGGGTTTTTGACAGCTTATGGACGTGGACGCCCTGGGCCTTGAAGTGGTCGATTTGGCGATCGTGGTGGGAACAGATGAGTGCCCATGCCAGCCCCTTCAGATGGTATGGGAATTTCTCCCAGTCGGGTGTGCGCGCATCATAGTTGAATGAGGATCGTCGCGGATATGCCTTCTCCCACGACAGAAACGCCTCGCGGACTTCTTCGGTGGTCGAGTAACGAGCGACGGGCCCGTGCCCGGAATCACTCGTGCCGATGAAATTTGCGTTGAGCCATCCGACGAATTCGGTGACGGCGCCACGGAACTTTCTCTGTCTGTGCGGGGCATCGTCGGGAAAGATGTCGCTGGTGTGCTCGTGCCATCCGAAGACCCATATCCTGGGCGCCCTGGAACTCTGGCATTCGAGGTAGAGGTGAAGAAACTTGCGCCGCATCGCGGGCACGCTGAGATCCTGCCAGATCTGGTGCATCCCGGCGGTGTATGCCTCGGAAACCCCTTCGGGCAGCGGTGCGTGCTCGCCGATCTGGCCGAGCACGGGCGCCTGCGGAACCAGGATCCATCGGCTCTGGAGGTCTTCTGCCAACGGCCATTCGTCGGCAGGTCGCCACGGGTTATATACGTCGTGATCGAAGAACAGGTTCATAGCCTCGTTGCGGCCGCCGGTTAGCGTGTCGAAGCCTTCCTTCGCGGCGAGTTCGAGATCGACAAAATGGCCGGTGATAATTCGATTGGCCGCGCGAATGACTTTCGGATCGGTGCTTCCGATGACCTTGGCGATCAACCGGTCCACCATCGAAATGTGGTCCTGGGTGACCTGGCGACTCGATTCGGGAGACGCCGTGTCGATCCAGAGGTGGTTTCCCCTGCGGAGGTTCCTGTGGAAGTGCGTGCCGAAGCAGTGGATGCCCTTGCGGTGCAGGCGCCGAAGAAGCTCAAGGCCGGTTTCGTCCTCGAGATACCATTCGGCGTGGTCCCCGGCCATCTCTAGCGTCAGGCGCGGAACGAATTCGATGCCCTTTTCTTTCTCCAACCGATCCAGGTAGTCCGAGAGCCACGCCAGATTGTCACGCTCGGCCTCGTAGGCCCAGCGCGGCACCCGCCCTTGTGGCGCGGGCAGGGGATCGAAGTGGATGACAAACGTGACGTGAATGGGCGAATCGTTCCCTGGGGTGGATTGTGATTGCGCAAACCCCGGCATTGCTGCGCCGATGATCGACACTGCCCACAAGTGATAGATGGAAAACCGATGCATCTGATCACCTCAAGATTCAGTGGATCGAGTTTCCGCCCGGACGACTCGTCCCGTGCTTTCGCTGGTTAGACGGGTTCTCGATCTACATGTAATAGACACCCGGTTTGTTAAGACGATGTTTCGGGGTGGCGGGGAAATTTTTAAGATAATGTAAAAGTCCGATTGGGGATGTGCGAGTGGCCTGCCCTGAGCAGACCGGTTCGGGCTGACACTGGGGGGATGCCATGGGGGATGAGAATTCGGGCCAGAGTCACAGATGCCTTGAGGGCGGCGATGGGCGTCGATAGGATCAATGGGTGATGGCGCGGCTTCATGCGGCGGTGTGCCGTTCCCGGCGGGCCCTGAGGTGGCGGGGCTTTGGCGCGCTCCTCGTCGCGCCGGCGCTCTTGGGGTTTCCTGCGACATCCCATTCCCAACAGGCGGGAGGCGTGAGCATCGGCTATGTCTATCCGGCGGGCGTTCGCCGGGGCACGGAGCTGCAGGTGACGGTCGGGGGGCAGTCGTTGAAAGGGGTCAAGCGAGCATTCGTGTCCGGCGGTGACGTCGATGCCGTGGTTGTTTCGTACAACGAGCCGCTGAACCGGAAGATGGCCCAGGAGTTGCAGATGCAACTCCAAGCCTTGGAGAAGCGAAAACGCGCCGCCACGGAGGCCGAGAAGCGGCGCGGGAACAAGGGTGCGTCGGCAAGCGCGCAGGCACCTATGTGGGGCGGGGAAGACGAACGGATGCTGGCCGCCCTTCGCGCGAAACTGGCGAAGAACGCCAAGGTCCGGAAACCCGCCAGCCCGGCCATCGCCGACACGATTCTGGTGCGGATCACGGCGGCGGCCGACGCCGAACTGGGCCAACGGGAGATCCGATTGGCGACGGACACGGCGCTGAGCAACCCGTTGGTGTTCTGCGTGGACCAGTTGCCGGAAATTGCCGAGGATGCCGCAGCCACCAGTCCTGAAACGCCCCCGCCCAAGAAGCCCGAGTATCGTGGTCAGGCACCGCCGCCCGAGTTTCCCTCGGAGATCTCCAGCCTGCCTGGCATCGTCAATGGCCAGATCACAGCCAAGGGCGTTGACCGATATCGGTTCGCCGCCCACAAGGGACAGCGACTGGTCTTCGCGGCAAGCGCGCGGAGCCTGATCCCTTATATCGCCGACGCGGTTCCCGGTTGGTTCCAGGCCGCGCTGATCCTCTATGATGCCCGGGGACGAGAAGTGGCCTTTGACGACGACTTCCATTTCCGGCCCGATCCGGTTCTCAGCTACGAGGTCCCTGCGGATGGCACCTACGTGATGGAGATCCGTGACGCCCTTTACAGGGGACGGGAGGACTTCGTGTATCGAATTGTCATCGGGGAGCTGCCGTTCCTGACAGGACTTTTTCCCTTGGGTGGCAGGGTGGGGACAACCACCGACGTAGCGCTCAGGGGTTGGAACCTCCCGGCGGATATGATGACAGTGGGTGCCGCAGAAACTGAGCCGGGGCTCCATCCGATCTCCGTCCGCAGGGGGGAGGCGGCGTCCAACGCAGAGCCCTTTGTGCTCGATAGCCTCCCGGAATCCCCGGAGAAGGAACCTAATTCGACCGCGAGGCCGCAGCGTGTGAGCTTGCCGATCATCATCAACGGCCGAATCGATCCGCCCGGTGACTCCGACGCATTTGTCTTTGAGGGCCGCGCCGGCCAAGGGGTGGCAGCAGAAGTGCTGGCCCGCCGGCTCGATTCTCCACTCGATGCAGTGCTGGAGCTTATCGATCCATCCGGCGGCCGCGTCGCATTCAACGATGATTTTGAAGACAGGGGCCGCGGGCTCGACACCCACCACGCCGACTCATTCGTGATGGCCAAGCTGCCGAGCGACGGGGTCTATCGGTTGCGCCTGTGCGACGTCCAGGGCAAGGGTGGCCCAGATTTCGGTTACCGACTGCGCATGAGTTCACCGCGACCGGATTTCGCCCTCCGGGTCGTGCCCAGCGGTCTGGGCATCGCGGCCGGAGCAACCGTGCCGATCACGGTTTATGCCATGCGCAAGGACGGTTTCTCGGGAGAGATTGACCTGGCTTTCGCCGGTGCGCCCGAGGGTTTTGCGCTAGGTGGCGGTCGCATTCCGGCGGGTGAGGATCGGGTGCGTCTCACCCTGACGGCTCCGCCGAATTCCGTGCCCGAACCGGTGAATCTGGGCATTGTGGGGCGCGCCGCGATTGACGGGCGGGATGTCGTCCATTCGGCTGTGCCTGCGGATGACAGGATGCAGGCGTTCGAATATCGGCATCTGGTACCCGCCAAGGAATTCAAGGTGGTCGTATCGGGCAAGGCAGGCGGAAAGGTTGGTCCTCAGATCTTGGGAGAAATGCCGCTGGCGATCCCCGCCGGCGGAGTCGCACAGATCCGTTTTGGTGGGGCACCGGGTGTTGTCCTGCCGAAGGGACAGCTGGAGTGTGACGAACCTCCTGAGGGCGTAATGATCGAGAAGATCACTTACTCTCGCGCCGGCGCCGAGATCGCAATTCGCGCCGATCCGGCCAAACTCAAACCGGGCCGGGAGGGGAACCTCATCTTCAGCACCTTCGGGGGCTCTCGTGCCGCCGGTCGGGCGCGTGTGCCGCTCGCCACGCTCCCGGCGATCCCTTTCCGAATCGTATCCGGCGCGCCTTTGTGACACGATTGTCGTTTGAGAACGGATGGGCCATGAGTTCTGCCGGCGTCCGGACGATCTGCTTTCACGAGCACTGGACCGACATCCAGGCGTACACGAGGACCACGCATGGCGATCAGCTGCGCCAAGAGGAACCACGGCTGCGGCGCGTGCAGGGCCGATGGCTCCGTCGACAAGACGTGGCCGATATTCGCGGTGCGCTCGATGATGCGGCGCATCTAGACGATTGTGAGATCCCGAAAGCCCTGCGGCCGGGTGAACGTGCGCCAGTCGAGCTGCATGACGATCCCGACCGTGGCGTTTGCCACGAGTTACTGGAACGGTGAACATCTGCAATCGATCAAGCGGCAGCCTTCCACCCCCGCGATCCTGCCGCTTGATGCGTTTCGTTGCGAGTTCATGGGCCACAATTGGGGCGTCCCCGCCGAACTACTCTGGTACCCATCGGATCCGTTCAGCCGACGGGAGCCCATGGGGTGCGCCCTCCTGCACGATGTTTTCGTGCACCCGCAGCGCGTCGGCGATATAGACATCTCGTCTCGCCTATGGAAGGCCATGGACAGTCTCGGGCGCAGGGGCGCGAGGTGGTTGCCCTATTGGGAGAACAGAGAGTTTGTGGGGACGGATTCCGACGACCTAAAAGTCAGCATTTACAATCGGCCGGGCCACGGGCTCATCGCCGTGGTCGCCAACATGGGCTCGCAGCGGCTCGAGCCGCTGGTGAAATTCGATCTGGCGAAACTCGGGCAAGGGGAGAAACTAGTCGGGGTCGATGTGCTGAGCGGACGGCCGGTCGAATGCGAGGGCTGACGGGTCCGGTTGCTTTTTGAACCGATGGACTTCGCTGTACTGAGGTTCGGGCGGTGATTGGCCGGTGCCTGAGCGATGGGGCCAACCCGTGGAAGGGCGCCCGTCCGAAGACGATGTGATGATGAGGGAATGACCGGTCCCTTGAGAAGGGGTGAAAGGATTATGAGCGGGCGCCAGAGACCGACACGGGTTGAGAAAAGGAAGGTCCGCCACAAACAATCACCGAAACGCCGGAGTGACAGGCCGGTCAGAGACGCGGCCGGGGTGGGACGGGCGAGTGGAGGAGAGGCTGCGGAGGTGGGGTGCGGCGGGGGGAGCGATGGCTGGTTCACGAGGCTGCTGGCGGCCACCGGCATCGGATTTGTAATTTTGGATGAGAAGGGGCGAATCATCGAGGCGAATCGCGAATACGCGCAACTGGCAGGTCGTACTGATCTGTGTCAGGTGAAAGGCCGTTCCGTTGTTGAGTGGGCGCCACCACGGGATCAACAACGGTTGGAGCGCGCGATGGGCGATTGCTTGGAGAGCGGTTCGATCAGGAATCTCGAGGTGGACTATCTGATGGCCGACGGCCGACTGCAGCCGGTCGAGATCAACGCGATGGTCATGGCCGTGCCTGAAGGTAAACGCATCGTGAGCCTTTGGCGGAACCTCACTGAGCGGAGACGCGCCGAGCTGCGCATGGCGCTGCTCAATCACCTGAAGGAGCGACTGCTTCTCCCCGAGCCTCTGGACGGAAAGCTCAAGATGATCACTCAGGCAGTCGTGGACATCTTCGGCAGCGATTTCGCGCGGATCTGGATCGTGAGGCCCGGGGACCTCTGCAAGGCGGGATGCTTCCATGCCGAGGCCAGGGAGGACCGGCACACATGTCGCGATCACGAGCGCTGTCTGCATCTGGTCGCGAGTTCGGGACGCTATACGCACCTGGATGGTGAGCAGCATCGCCGGGTCCCATTTGGCGCCTATAAGATAGGCCGTGTCGCCGCAGGTGATGAGGCGAAGTTCATCACGAACGATGCCGCGCATGATGCGCGGGTGCACGACCACGAATGGGCGCGTCGGCTGGGGTTGGTTGCATTCGCCGGTTATCGTTTGCTTTCGTCGGCGGGCAAGCCGATCGGCGTGCTGGCGCTCTTTAGCCGACACGAGATCACTGCCGACGAGGACGCGTTGCTGCAGAACGTGGCGAACACGACGGCGCAAGTGCTCCAGACGGCGATGATGGAGGAAGCCCTGCGGGCCAAGACGGAGGAATTGGACCGCTATTTCACAGGCAGCCTGGATCTTCTGTGTATCGCGGACACGGGCGGGCACTTCCGCCGGTTGAATCCGGAGTGGGCTCGCACCCTGGGCTATTCCCTCGAGGAACTGACGGGGAAGGCATTCTTGGATTTCGTGCACCCGGATGACATGGCGAGCACGCGGGCCGCGATTGCCGATCTGGCCGCGCAGCGAGATGTTCTGAATTTCGTCAACCGTTTCCGTTGCCGCGACGGCTCGTACCGCTGGATCGAGTGGCGCGCGCTCCCCAGTGGGCACCACATCTATGCGGTGGCCCGTGACATCACCGAGAGGCAGAGGGTCCAGCAAGAGCGCATCGAGTTGGAGCGGCGCGTGCAGCAGGCGCAGAAGCTGGAGAGCCTTGGCGTGCTGGCGGGTGGCATTGCTCACGATTTCAACAATCTGTTGTGCGGAATTCTTGGAAGCTCGGAACTGGCGCTGGTCCGTCTTGAGCCGGGGCATCCCGCGCGATCGGACTTGGCGTTGCTGAGAGAGACGGCGCAACGGGCCACGGAGCTGTGTCGCCAGATGCTGGCCTATTCGGGAAAAGGGCGATTTGTCGTCGAGGCACTGGATCTATCCACCCTGGTCGCCCAGATGCGGAAACTGCTCGAGGTCTCGTTATCAAAGAAGGCCGTGCTCGGACTGAATCTCGCCCAGCCGCTCCCTGCCGTGGATGGGGACGCGACGCAGTTGCGGCAGATCCTCCTGAATCTCGTGATCAACGCCTCCGAGGCGATCGGGGAGAGAGAAGGGACTGTGACCGTGACGACCGGCGCGCAGGTCTGCTGCGGCGAAGAACTGCGAAGCATCTATCTCCACGATGAACTCCCTGCGGGAACGTATGTGTTCGTGGAGGTGGGAGACACCGGCTGCGGGATGGACGAGGAAACGCGGCGCCGGATCTTTGATCCTTTCTTTTCGACGAAGTTCTCGGGTCGGGGGTTGGGTCTGGCGGCGACGCTGGGGATCGTCCGTGGCCACTGCGGCACGATCCGTGTCCAGAGTGAGCCGGGGGTGGGCACGACGGTGAAAGTGTTGCTTCCCGCGTCGCGAAATATGGCGACGGAGAAGGGGGAAAGCGTTGAGATTGATAAGCGGCTCGGTGGGGGGGTCATTCTCCTGGTGGACGACGACGAGGCCGTGCGGGTGGTCGGTGAGAGAATGCTGGAGCACCTCGGTTTCCGGGTGTTGTTGGCGGAGGATGGCGTTCAGGGCGTGGCGATGTTTCGTGAGCACGCCGATGAGATCAGTGCCGTGGTTCTGGACATGACCATGCCACGGCTGAGCGGGGAGGAGGCATTCCGGGAGATGCGGCGGATTCGGCCTGGCGCCCGGATCGTCCTGACGAGTGGCTACAACGAGCAGGATGCGACGAACCGATTCGCGGGACGGGGTCTGGCCGGCTTTTTGCAGAAGCCATTCGAGATTGCAGGCCTGCGAGAGAAATTGCGGGCGGCGATTGAGGGCGATTCCAGCCAATGAGAGCACGCGATCATCTGGCAAGGATCTTGCGCCAGAATGACGGGATGATGGATGTGGGAATCTCTTGGGGGAAATCGCGGCGGATGGTCTCTTGTTCGCTTTCGGATGGGACGTCGGTCCGCGAAAGATCTTGGATCACCCGCCAAGTTTCGGCGACCCGCTTCAGGAAGATGTTGAAGACGATGTCATCGGCGGTTCCGACGCCGGAGGGTGTGCCGTCGGGATGGGCGAAGAAACCCTCGAAGTAGGCGAACTCGCCGTCCACCCGAAGCGCGTCGATTTTGAAGAGACGATTTTCAACGGAGGGACCCCGGCTTGCGGCCAAATGATGTCGCACGGCGTCGCATATGGCCTTGCGCTCGGGGGAGCCTGGGGCCGGGGTCGCAGGGGCACCTTGCAGGGAACCGACGACGAGGCCAATGGCGAGAGGGAGAATGATTCGTGCCCGCATGGCACTGAGCGTGGCAGGCCGTGGCCGGGGTCGTCAACCTTCGTGGCTCGGAATTTGGCCTCAAGTCTCCATCAGAGGCCCTCTCTCCGGTACCGTGCAGAGCAGTCTGCAGGTAACCCGTTCTTTGCCTCTCTTGTGAGGGCATCAAGTGAAGATGGGGATCAGAACTGGACTGGCGGACCCCTGCCGGTCACGCTGGCGGCATGTTAGAGCAGCATTGGCGACGGCAGCGACTGCCTGGCCTATCCCCGCGGGGAGGTCCGTCGGCCGGCGTGGCGAGAAATGACTCGTGTGCGTCTCATGTGGCCGTGCGGAGGAGAGAGACCATCGGCCAGTTTCTCGGGGGGGCCGCGGATGCGTTGAAGGTATTCGCAGCCCTGTCGGTGTACGTCCTCCTGCCGCGTGGCATATCGGCGCCGGACCCAAACGCCAGCATCACTGTCGTCACGCGCGAGGTCATTGGCAAAGTGAACCCATGGGTTTTTGGCAACAACATGCTCGGCTATCAGCGCGGTGCCTGGGACTACGTGCGGGCCGAGTTTTATGAGCGGGGTTCGGGCATTTGGGATCCAGACCACCGCCGTTCGACCCCGGAATTCGTCGCGTTGGCAAGGGACATTGGTTTGAGCGTCTCGCGCTGGCCGGGCGGTTGCGCCGCGCACCGGTTTGACTGGAAGAAGACTGTCGGCTCGCTCGCCGCACGCAATGGCCAGATCTTCGGCCTGCCGGAATTCTTACAGAACTGCGGCGACATCGGGGCCGTGCCACTCATTACGCTGGCAGAGTATTTTGGCACGGCGCAGGACGCCGCCGATCTGATTGAGTATCTCAACGCGGCCGCCGATGGCAAACGCCCGTGGGCAGCCATGCGCGCGGCCGATGGGCATCCCGCGCCGTGGAATGTCGTGTGGTTCGAGTACGGTAACGAGAGCGAGCACGGCGACCACAAAGGGCACAAGATGACCGCCCAGGAATACGCGCGAAGCTTTTTGGGGTATCAGCGCGCGATGAAAGCCGTGGATCCGCGCATCAAACTGGGCGCCGTTATCGCAACGGGTTTTCCTGCGCTCAAGGATTGGGCGCGACCCGTTCTCGAAGCCGTCGGCAGGGACGCCGATTTTGTCATCCACCACTCCTACAAGCCCGCCTACGCCTCTAACGAGGGCAAACCAGACGCCAACACCCTGTTCGCCGCAGGCCTCGCGGTAGCGGAGCAGATCCAGGACTACTACGACGAGATGAACGCGCTCATCTCCGAGATCACGGGCCGCCGGAATCTGCCAATCGCGGTGACCGAGTTCAATGGCCACTTTGTGCAGGAGCGACCCACGCCCTATCGCCATTGTCTGGGCAACGCCCTCGTCAACGCCGAGATGCTCCACGTCTTCCTGCGCCCGCGGAATAACATCGTCATGGCCAACTTCTGGCAATTCGCCAACGAGTATTGGGGCCAGGTCAAAGGATATCCACACAAGGGCGAGCCGATCATCAAACGGCCTCAGTATTTCCCGTTCGCGCTTTACCACAACCACTTTGGGCCCGAGTTGGTCGCCGCGAGTGTCCAATGCGGGACTTATGAGACCGATGGCGGCTATGGCGTGGCGATGGCCCGCGGGCAAGCCAGCGAATTCAGGTGGCTCGAGCCAGCGGTGCCACTTCTGGGCACCTGGAAACTCGGCCAACAGCGGGGCATCGACCAGCGAATGGACGGGGATGCGCTCGTTGTGGACTTCAACACAGGTGACGATGTTAACTATTTCCACGCGCGCAAGTTTTTGTCGGCCGAACCGAACTCAGGCTATCGGTTGACGGGTTGGGTGAAGACGGAGGCATTGACCTCGTCTCACGGTGCCTGTTTTCAGATTGGCGATGCGCGCGGCTATCCGACGACCAAGTCGGCGGCGAATACGCCCGACGTCGTTGGCACCAAGGAGTGGACGCAGGTCGAAGTGGATTATGTGACGCTGCCGGACACGAGGCAGATCGAGGTCGTTGCCCGCCGCATCAGTGGCGGGGGCCCCGTGAGCGGCCGCGCATTCTATCGCGATGTGCGCATTCGAAGGTTCGTCCCAAAACGATTTGCGGCTGTGCCTTATCTGGACGTCAACGCGAGTCGCGACCCGGATGGTGGAAAAGCGTATCTCATGATCGTGAACAAGAGACTGGATGGGGCGGTCACGACCACCGTTCGGCTCGAGGGGCTCGAGCCACGTCGCGCCCAGGCCTGGACGTTGGGTGGCCCATCGGTGGATGCGACCAACGAGAAAGCGCCTGACAACGTGGCCGTGGATGTGCGCGATCTTGGCAGTGTGACAAATGGGTTTACCGTTTCGCTGCCGCCGCATTCGCTGACGGCATTGGAGGTCGAAGGCCGGAGCTTTAGCGGCGTGCCGGCGCCGCGGTGAGCCCGACGTTGGTTTTGATCTTCAGCCGTTTGACGGGGGAGGCCGTGCGCAGGACGACGCAGGCGTGTTCGGTGATCTTGCCGGATTCGAGGGTTGCGTCTGGCATGGCCTCAATGCGGGCGACGAGCGGCTGATCCGCCTCGTAGGTCAGGACAATGTCGACGACATGGATTCGGCCAGGGGCGGTTGACTGGGGTGCATTCGCGAGGACGCCGAGATGCCAGCGAAACTGCGCAATGTCGTCCTCCTTCAACTCGAGATCATCTTCAACGGTGACGGCGACAGAGTCCCATTCCACGCGTCTCAGCCATCTTGCGACGGAAGCGTAGCATTTTGAGACATCCACGGTGGCGATGCCGCCCGCGCCATCCATGCTGGCGACGGTGATGGGCGCCGCGCGGTGCTCTCGGGTGAGAATCTGGCCCGCGTGTTTCAGGGCGGATGGGTCGAGGCGATCGGGCGCCGCATCGCCAATCTGCAGTACGTTGTGGCCGGCGACGCTTCGGAGGTGCGTCGCATTATTGGGGACGGCATAAGTCAGGGTTCCGGCCTCGATCAATATCGGGCGTTTGCCGATGATGAAGTTCACGTGGCCACGGTCCATGTGGTCATGGAAATCGGTGGGGTGTCCGCCCCTGATCCAGAGGCCGGTCGCGGTGTCGTCGTCCCAGCTGCTGCGCCAGTTGAGGCGCGTGGCGAAGGTGTAATGGGCGTGCAGGGGCGGCGCGGCGCCCGATTGTGCCGCAACATTTGCCACGATGATCGTGTCGAGGGTGTCGCCGAATCCCGCGCGGGTGCGGAGGGCCCAGATCGCGTGGGGGTTCCCGCTCACGGCCGTGGCCGTCGCCAACAGGCCCTGGTCGCGCGACAGGTTTCCGCGCGAGCTGCCGGGCGAATCGAAGGCATTGATCAGGAATCCGCCGGGTTGAAAGTGGTGGGCCAGCCATGTGGGGAACTTCCTTAGGAACGGGTGTTTGCGCAGTCGATCATCGCCGGCCCGGGCCGTGGCCCGCGCGATGGAATAGAGGCTCTCCAGCGACAGGCCGGAGTAGCGGAGTCCCTCGACAAACTCGCCATCGGGACCCTGCGAGTCCATGGAGCGAAGAAGATTAGCGATCCCGCGCTCGTAGGCCTCGCGGTGCGCATCTGGGCCAAGATAGAGGCACGCGCGGACCAATGCCTCATTGGGGAGAATCCATTGGTTGCTATGGGCGGCCTGCGCCCGGACATACCACGGTCGCCCCGATTGCCAGTCGCCTTCCATGAGGGCGAGCTCCGCCGCGAGGCGTGATCGCAGGGCCGCGGCCAGTGCCTGCGGCACCTTTTCTGGTGGCAAAAGATCAATGGTATCCGCGATGGCTCGCACGAGCCATCCCGTTCCAAGCCAGGCCCCGTCGTCGCCCTGGAGGCTGGGCTTGGCGTTGCTCAAAGACCAGCCCCGCCGTTCAAGGGGTTCCCAGGTCGCCAACTCGGCGAGCTGGGCCAGGGCGCGTTCCAGCAGGGGGGCCTCTGCCGTGAGTGTGGCGGCGGCGGCGATCCGGGGCAGTTCGGTCTTGAGGATGCTGCCGGTGCCGTTGTCGCCCTGTGACAGGCAGAAGACTTCCCACTCTCTGTCCCCCAGTGCGGAAAACCTGGGAGGGCGGACAGCATACTTGAGCGGCACGCGCGATTCTCTGAGGCCCTTCAGGGTGGTCGGTCGGCGCAGGATCGGCTTTGCGGCATCGATCCTGGCCTGGGCGACGAGGGAGTCGCGGGCCTTCGCGGCTCCTTGATCGCGAGCGACTCGTGCCAGCAACTCCCTCGGCGGCGTACTGACAGATTGTTCGAGATCGGACGATGCCGCCGCGGCGAAAGCGCGCGTGCAGGGCGATACGGCCGGGGAGACGATGATCCCGGCGATGATGATCGACCATCGAACGATTGTGCCCCCCGATGGGCAAAGGGTTCCTGTGGCGCGGCCGACTGCCCTCCGCCCAATGGGCTTTTTGGCGATTGCGCGCATCGCCCGTGCTGCACCAAACATCGAGGCAGTGTAGCTGCGCGGCGATTGATGCACAAGTTGGGGGGTCCGGGTTCGCCGCCCGCGAGAGTGTGGATCATGTCGGGCGGGGGATAGCCTGCGGTCGGGCGATCCGCGATCCGCCTCTCGACGGGGGGCAGGTCTTGCGCCAACTTGGTGCAACTGTGAACTCTCCCTTGCAGACAGCTCCCGCGAAGCTCGCGGCGCCGGCCGATCTCGAGATCAAAGACGCCCAGCTTATTTTCAATAGTGTTTGGAAAAAACTAGAGGAGGTATACGGCAGGGCCAGCCTCCGGTTCCCCAAGGAACTGATCCTGCTTGGAGGCGCCCCCGGCGCCGGTAAGGGGACCAATACCGACTTCATCCGAAAACTGCGCGACATCACTGCGCGTCCTATCGTCGTCAGCCAGTTGCTCGACAGCGCCGAGGCGCGGAAGGTCAAGGCGCAGGGGGGGATGGTGGGCGACCGCGAGGTTGTGGGGACCCTGTTCCGGAAGTTGCTGGAACCCGAGCAACAGAACGGCGCGGTGCTCGACGGGTTTCCTCGCACCAAGGTGCAGGTCGGGTGCCTGAAACTTCTCTTCGATGAGATGATAGCATTGCGGCGGGAGTTTTCGGAGACCCCGGAGGCCTTCCATTTCAAACTGCCGATGTTTCACATCATGGTCCTGTTCGTGGACGAATCGGAGAGCGTTGCGAGGCAGTTGAAACGCGGCCGCCAAGTCATCGCGCACAACGAGGAGGTGAAGCGGTCGGGCATCGGCGAACTGCTGGAGGAGAGGCCCACGGATTTCAGCGAGGCCCTGGCACGCAATCGGTACCGGGTATTCAAGGAGCAGACCTACGACGCGCTCGTGTCGCTGAAAGAGATTTTCCACTACCATTTCATCAATGCACAGGCGCCGCTGGAAATCGTTCGCGAGAACATCGTGCACGAGCTGGAGTACCAGAGTTCCCTCGAGCTGGACCCGCGCACTTTCGACCTATTGCGCAAGCTTCCGCTGTCCAGCGAGATTGTGCGCCACGCGAGGCAGGATCTGGTGCGGAGGCTGGAGAGCTATCAGGTGGAACATCCGGACCTGCTTCGCGGCGTGATAGAGTTCATCGAGGGCAAGATGATGCCGGTGGTGGTGCGGCACGCGATTCCGGGAGACGCCACGATCCATTCGGAAGACACGCTGTTTGAGGATCCCGCGGCCCTGGCCATCCTCATCGATATCTTCTCCGAGCGGGGGTTTCGTGCGAGCGTCACCATCGAGCGCCTGGAGATCCCGGATCGAATCGATCTCAAGACGGGAGAGATCCGTTGCCGCCAGAAGAAGCTCTTCCGCTTCCACGTTCGGTTCAAGGGCTCAGAAATCCGGCGGGGGTAGGCAGGACGACGCATGCTGGGAACCGTCGGGGGGGGGCAGTTTTCGCGGAGGCCGGGATCCCGGGGTCCAATGGCGGGGAGATTCCTTCAGGCGCGCGGGGTGCGTCCTGCGACTCACGGGGTGGGTACGCGCTCCGATCAGACCGCCGGGATCCCCTTGCACCAGGCAAAGGCGTCGGCCTTTTCTTCCCGGATCTCGCAGTACTGCCGGATGATCCACGACCATTTGCGCTGCTCGGTCGCGCAGACTTCCGCGCGGCGCGATGTCGAGAACTCCCCCCCAACCCGCAGGTGCACGAAGCATTTTGAGCAGAGCCGGAGCGCCCAGCAATCTGCGCAGCACGCGCGGAAGAACTCGTCGTATTCCCTGAGGAAGCGCGAGATGGCCCTGAGGTCGAGTCCGGTCGACACGTGCCCGATCGGTCTCCCGTCACCCACGCGCTCGCACATGTGGAGGGAGCCATCGGTATCGACGAAGCATTTTGCGCCACCCGGAACGCACTGCCCATGGCTGGGCACCGCCGGTTTCATGGGGACTGTCACCCGCTGGTGCATGTCGATGAAATTGTCGGCGAAGAGCTGGAAGTGAAAATCGTCGGTGTCGATTTCGCCCCGAAGGAGCCGGGCGCGAAACTCGCCAAAGGCCTCTTCCCGCTGGGCGCGAAATTCCGGATCACGCCAGCCCCCCAGCAGAAACTCTGGCAGGCAAGAGGGGTAGGGGTTGACCCTGGAAATTGAGAGACGGTGGGAAGCAAAGAACTCCGGGTGGCTGGCGAAAAAGTCGCGGATGGCAATGAGCCGGGCGGGTGATGCCGCGACGACGTTGTAGGCAACGCGCTTTCGGAAGTAATCAGGATGGCTGCTGCGGAGCGTCTCCAGCCCCTTCCATACGGCCGCGAAGGATCCCCTGCCGTCCCCAAAGAGCCGATAGCGGTCGTGCACCTCCTGGGGGCCATCGATGCTGACGGATAGCCGGAAATCATGTTTGGCGAGGAAATCGCAGGCGCGTGGGTGAAGCAGGGTGGCGTTGGTGGTGATGCGGAATTGGATCGGTCGCTTGGCGAGATCCAGCGCAAAGTCCACGGCGCGTCGGATGAGTTCGAGATCGCAGAGGGGTTCTCCGCCGTAGAAGGAGATGCTGTCGGCATCCCTGGGGAAGGAGAGATACCATGCGATCGCCTTGCGCAGGGTCTCTTCGGGCATGACTCGCTCGCTGTGCGTCCGATTGTCCTCGTAGGCGCCCGACCACGGGCAATAGCGGCACCGGAGATTGCATCGTTCGGTCACGTTGAGGATGAGGAGTTCTGGCCCTCGTTCCTTGAGGCGACGAAGCAGCCGTGCCCGTTCCGCGGGTGGGAAACTGCGGACATCAGGTCGGTCCTCCCGGAGCAGCCCGGCCTGGCGTGCCGAGGCAATCTCCGTGGCCACGCGGGGCGAGAGTTCCGCGGAATTCCCGCTGCGCGGTGGCAGCGCGTCGTAGATCTCCGCATCGACCTCCAAAATCTCGTTCGTCCACGCGTCGTAAACGTAGCGTCGACCCGATGCGGTCTGGAATTTGTGGATCAGCATGTTGCGTTTTGGCCATCCAGCGCCAACGAGCCATCTAACTGCACGGGGGTGAAGCCGAATCTGTCGCCGTCGATGCGGAACTGTGCGGCATGCTGCAGGGTGCCGAAGAACCGGCCGGTTTCTTCGTCCATGGCGACCAGAGACACGGCGTAGCTGCCGGGGTTCAGGGGCAATCGTGGTACCGCGATCTGGAAACTCACGCGGTCGGCGACCAGATCCTCGGCCCGGAGCGCGCCCGACGGATTGCATTGCGCGACGCCGCGGGTCTCGCGATCGGAGAACAGGACGCTGAGCGCCAACCGACGAAAGGCGCGCTCAAACCGGACGGTGGCATCGATCCGCAAACCATCGCCGGGCGAAAGTCTGGGGGCATGGCAGGTGATCTCCTGGGGGGGGTGCGGTGCCAGTGCGATGGACTCCAGCGACCATCCTGCGGCACGGGCGCGATCATCGCCCTCGAATGGGAAGTGGTTGTAGTAGCACTCGATGCCGGCGGGAATGTCCGGGCCATGGTAAGCGATGCGTCCCTTATCGAGCACGAGCAGGCGCGTGCAGAGGCGGGCGACCTGGGGCATGGAATGGGAGACGAATATGACAGCCGAGTCGGCGAGGCGCTCCTCCATGGCGCGGTGGCATTTTGCGCGGAATCCGACGTCGCCCACGGCGAGGATTTCATCGAGCAGCAGGACATCGAGGTCCATCTCGAGCGCGATGGCAAACGCGAGCCGGAGCGCCATCCCGGTGCTGTACGTGCGCACGGGGGCGTCGATGGCGTCGCCAATCTCAGAGAAGTCAACGATGCGCTCGAACCTGCGCACGATCTCGGATCGGGGGATTCCGAGCACCGCTCCATTGATGAAGACGTTTTCCCGGCCGCTGAGGACCGGGCTGAAACCGGTGCCCAGTTCGATGAGTGCGCCGACTCTCCCTCGAGTTGTGATGGTGCCCGCATCGGGCTTGAAGAGGCCGTTCAGGACCTTGAGAAGGGTGGATTTGCCGGCACCGTTGGCGCCGATCACGCCCAGGCATTCGCCACGGCGCAGTTCGAAGGTGACATCGCGGAGGGCCCAGAACTCGCCGGCTCGCAGGTCGGGACCCGGTGCACCTCGGGCGACCAACTCCCTCGCGCAGTCGCCAGCCGCATATAGGAGTGAGCGAAAAAGGCCGCGGCAGTACCGGACCGAAAGATCCTTGACTCGAATCAGGGGGGCATCCGAAGTGTTCATCCGGGTAGGCGCTTGACGACGTGCGGGATGGTGATCCGGAAGAGAACCGACACCGCAAACGCCAGGCCGAGCGTGGCGGCGAGCGCGGGCGCGGCCGCCATGACGTGCTCGGTCTCTCCCCGCAGAATCAGGTCGCGCCCGAGGACCAGCAATGGGGTGACCGGATTGAGGCGACCGACGATCGCAAGGAGGCCCTCCGAAGGCAGGTTGTACGCCACGGGCGTGATGAAGAACCAGACGGTGGTGATGATCGGCAGCCCCAATTCCACGTCCCGGAAGAGTATGCCCGCGGGGACCAGCAGGAGGCCCACCATCCAGCCCAGCAAGACGAGTGCCGCGATCGCCCCCACGGCGAGGGGCGTTGCCCAGGACGGTGGCGAACCCATGGCCGCGAGGGCGATCAGCAGAAACGCGACTCGCACGCCGAGAGAAAACAGCACCTCCATGAGACCGCCCACCACCAGCGCCTCGCGGGGAAAATTTACCGATGCCAGCATGGAGATCGCCGATCGGATGACGCGCAGTGGACTGCCCAGGGCGTCCGTGAATCCCTGCCAGAGAACGGCGCCCGTCATCACGAATGCCGCATAGCCGGCGGCGCTGGTTCCAGGGTTGACAATATTCGCGCGCTGCAGGGCGAGAAAGGTGACTGTGGTGGCGAGCGGCGGGATCAGTAGCCAGCCGTAGCCCAGCAAAGTCTGGCGGTACTGTGAGCGCAGGCTGCGGCGGAATAGGGCCCATGCCAGTTCCCCGGAGCGGGCGTAGTCGCCACACATCGCTCGCACGAGGCCCACGGGGTCTCCAAGTGCCGGACCGGGCGTGATATGCCTCTCGGAAAGTCTGTGGTCGCGCATTCGTTTCAAAATTGACCCGCCGCCGGTATGACCCGGCGACGGGTCTTTGCTAAATCCTAGACTGTCGGCATCAGGTGGAGCCGAGATCTTCGGATGCAGACTTGGAATCGGATTGCTCGCCGGTGCGCGTGCAACGGCTGCACTTGCAGCTCGCCAACTCAAGGGATTCCTGGATTTGCTCCTCGGTTGGTTCGCTTGGGAATGTTCGGACGATCATGCTTCTTCACCTCCTTTCGAGCCAAGGATCAGCCGCCCCACGATTTGCGGTCGATCAGATGGCTGCCAGCGCCGCCGCGATTACGCTCAGCGCCACTGCCGGTATCTGTCGCTCGCAATGTTCCCATTGCAGATTCTTGGCGACGAAATCCTGTGGCGTTATGGGCCGTGGGTCAAACGAAACAGGTTCCTGGCTGATGCATGGGCATAGATTGATTCGAATTATCAACCGATGGCTCCCGGGCTCCGGCCGGAAGATGCCCGCCGATTGGGCTGCCGTCTGTGGGGCCCGTGCCGGTCGATCCTGAGCCCACCCGGCGGTCAGGGGTCGGATCAGGCGACGAATAGCTTATCTGTGGCAAAGCTGGCGTCACAAGTGAGGTTGACGCCGAGCCGCCGCAATGCCGCGTCGTCGGCCGGGGATGGGATGTGGGTCAGGTGAACCTCGCAACCGGCGAGGGTTTTGAGGTTCTCCATGGCTAGGCGGGCGACGGGGCTGGTCGTCGAACTGGAACTGAGGGCCACCAGGGTCTCTTCCAGGTCGAGGCTGATGCTTTTGCGTTTGAGGATTTCAGTTTTGAGCGCGCCAATGGACTCGACCAGATTCTTGCTGATCAGATCGAGGTGTGGCGGGATGGCCGCGAGCCTTTTGACGCTATTGAGGACGAGGCTTGAGGCGGCGTGCATGAGGGGCGAGTTGCAGCCGGTGACGATCGAGCCATCGGGCAGCTCGATGGCTGCGCCGCAATACACGCCGGCGTTGCCCTTTCCAGGCCGCCCCTCGGCCGCTTCCGCGGCCTGCCGCGCGGGTGGGACGACGCGGCGGTGTTCCGGCGCGAGATCGAATTCCTTCATGAGACGCTCGATTCTGGCGACTGATTCCAGGTCCACGGAGCCCACCGCGTACTCGCAGGCGTAGCGGAAGTAGCGCCGGATGATCTCCTGCCGCGCTGCCTCGGCCGCCGCATCGTCATCGATGATGGCGAATCCGGCGCGATTGACCCCCATGTCGGTCGGCGAACGATAGGCGGCTTCCGTCCCACTGATCCGGGCCAGGATCCGCCGGAGCAGGGGGAAGCTCTCGATGTCGCGGTTGTAGTTGACCGCACGTTGATTGTAGGCCTCGAGATGGAAAGGATCGAGCATGTTGACGTCGCGCAGCTCGGATGTGGCAGCCTCGTAGGCGGCGTTCACGGGGTGGCGGAGCGGCAGGTTCCATATTGGAAAAGTCTCGAACTTTGCGTAGCCCGCCCGAACGCCCCTCCGGTGCTCGTGGTAGACTTGGGAGAGGCAGGTAGCCATTTTTCCACTGTTGGGGCCGGGTCCCGTGACCACCACCAGGGGGCGGGTGGTCTCGACGCGCTGGCAGGCACCCCAGCCGTCGTCGCTGGCGATCCGATCGATGTCCGCCGGGTAGCCTGGGAGCGGGCCGTGGGTGTAGACGGCGAGGCCACGCCGTTCGAGCCGGGCCTTGAAAGCCGTGGCCGCCGGCTGATCGGTGTAGCGGGTGATGACGACCGCGCGCACCTCCAGTCCCCATTCGCGGAGGTCGTCTATGAGTTTGAACACATCCGAGTCGTACGTGATGCCGAAATCCAGGCGCATCTTGCGATTCTCTATGTGGCCGGCGTACACACAGATAAGGATTTCGGTCTTGTCCCGGAGCTGGTGCAGCAGCCGCATTTTCACGTTGGGGTCGAAGCCCGGCAGCACCCGCGCCGCGTGATAGTCAAACAGCAGCTTCCCGCCGAATTCCAGGTACAGCTTGTTGTCGAATCGTGCCACCCGCTCCAGGATCGCCGCCGTCTGTTCGGCGAGATAACGTTCATTGTCAAAGGCGCGTCGTTCCAGGGTGGGGGTGGTCTGTGCTGGCTGCATCCCTTCCTCATATCACGCGCGCACCCACCGCGGCAATCCCTACCCGTGCCTCGTTGGAATCGGGGCGCGGCGCCGCCTCGCATTGATCGGCTCTGGCAAAGCCGCCGTGGGTCGGGTTTCTTGACTCGCGGTCGGACTGGCCGAACTTTCCCCATGAACACCAGACGAATCCAGACATGGCTGGGCCGCATCGTGGCCCTCGGCGCTGTGCTCAGTGTCCTTGGCGGCTGTGAGACCGTGGATTATCACCATCACCATGGGGACTACCACAAACATGGATATTATGGTCGCGGCTACGATTACGACGGCCACCGCTACGATCGCGATAATCACGACAAGAAACACCACGACAAGGATCGCCACGACGACGACCACGACAAAGATGATCGGCGCCGTTGATCGCTCGGGGGCCTGGTGCTGAAGCACGAGCCAGTGGATGGGTGCATCCATGGTCCCTTTGTGGTGCCCGTCGAGAGGGGCGGAGCGCACTCGCCCGGTTGCGAAGATGGCGGGATGCGGCGCGCAATTGGGGGAATTGTCTCGGCGGTGCTATTTCGGGGCCGTGGTTGACGGGCGATGGTCACCATGTCACCCTCCGCGAGATTGCTCCCATGGAACAGTTTCATGGACATTGAACGGAAGGAGATTCCCATGACCCCGGACATCAGCCGACGCAGTTTCCTGAAAACGTCTGCCGTTGGGAGTGTCGGCCTATTGGCGTGGGGCGGTGGGGCGCACGCGCGCGGGGCGTCCACGACCAAATTGCGCAAGGCAATGATACGGAAGAAACCGACAGAGGCCGAACTGCAGGAACTCAAGGCGGCCGGTTTCGATGGGGTGGAGGGCGGTATCGTGACGGTCGAAGAGGCCTCGGAATGCCGTAGGATCGCCGAGAGGCTCGGCATGCGCATCCACTCCGTTCTGCGCGGTTGGGCCGAGTTCAATAGCGATGACCCCGTGAAAGTGCAGAACTCCCTGAAGGTATCGGAGGATGCTCTGCGCGTGGCCCAGGCGTTTGGCGCCGACGCCATGCTGTTGGTGCCTTGCCGCATCGGCGGCAAAGAGATGAAGATGCCGCAGCCCTGGGAGTTCGAGATCGAGTTCGACGAGAAGACGGGTCACATCTCTAGGGTTGTGGCGGGCGACAACACGCCCTATGGCGACTACATCGCGGCCCACAACAAGGCGACCGACGCCTCGGTGGCCAACGTCCGGAAATTGATCCCGCTGGCGAAACAGTTGAAGGTCGTCATCGCGCTCGAAAACGTCTGGAACAACCTCTGGGTCAAGCCGGCGATATTCAAGAACTTCGTCGCCTCGTTTCAGGATGAGTGGGTGAAGGCCTACTTCGACATTGGCAACCACCTTAAGTATCAGAAGCCGGAGGACTGGATTCGGGCCCTTGGTCCGCTCATGGCCAAGGGTCACATCAAGGACTTCAAACTGGACCGCGCGCAGCCCAACGGGGGGAAGTTTGTCCATCCGCGCGATGGCGACATCAACTGGCCCGAGGTGAGGAAGGCGCTCGACGAGATTGGATACAGCGGTTGGCTTACCATCGAGGATGGCGGACTTCCGTCGGGGGAGTTCAGTCGGCGCCTGGACCTCATCATCGCGGGAGAATGACCTTGGGGTTATCGGGGCTCGTTGGAACGATCATTGCACTGGGAGGGGTGCCGTGTGTCGCGGGGCGGCCTCGTGGAACGCTCGCCCTCATTGGGTGACCAGGCGGACGCGGTAGAAGCGGCGGGGCAACGGGATTCCGGTGGCATCGGTGTAGCTGAGCGTGATGTCGCCGGACGATGCGGTCAGCCGGGAATTGGGGAGGTCCTCCAGCCATGGGCCGGCCGGGGAATCTGCGTACTGGATCTGGTAGGTTTTGCCTGCGGCGCAGGGCCACGTGATCGTAAAGCCCCCGTCGGCGGCGGACCAGCGCACGCCGGTAACCACGAGACAGCTGGTCGGATTCGCCGGGTTGGTTCCGGCATAGAATTCGTACCGGTTGATCAGACCGTCCGCGTCGGGGTCAGCCTGGGGGTCTGTGCCGGTGAGGTGGTTGAAGTGCTGTTGTTCCCACCAGTCCGGCAGGCCATTGCCGTCGGCGTCCACGGTGCGAACGAGATTGAGTCGGCCGCCCGTCTTCACCTTGCCATTGAGCCCCGACACAGTGGTGACATTTGCGAGAATGCGCTGAATGCGCTGCGTTACGGTCTCTGACGGGAAGTTGGCGGCTGCGAATGCGACGGCTCCCGCGACGTGGGGCGTGGCCATGGATGTGCCGTCCAGGTACTGGTAGAGGGGGAACTGGGCGTTGACCACGACGCCTGTCGCGGGCAGTCCAGAATTCAGCAGCGTTTGGCCGTTTGTCAGGGAGATGGATACGGCCGGGATCCAGTCGCCCGGGGTCTGGAGGGTGAAGTTGAGTGCGCTGTTCGTGTTATTGTAGATGATCGCGGCTCTGGCACCCGCCGTCATGGCGTTGGACACTTTGTCGGAAAAGAACAGCGTGCCTCGCTGAATGAGCGCGATGTTGTTCGAGACACCGGGGGGAAAATTCGTTGGATAGCCTAAGCCGCAGTTGTAGATCAGCCCGGTGACGCCGGTCGTTTGGCCCGCGTAGGTAAGGCCGATCGCAAAATAGGTCGTCGTGTCCCTGGAGACCGAAGCGACAGTGTTATTGGTTACCCAAACGGGAAGGGTGGAGAGGATGTTGACACCTGGGGCGGCGAGATCGACGGTAGTCGCCCCGTAGTTGGAAAAACTGGCCAGTGCGTCTTTTTGATCGCTGGCGGCCACGACGATCATGTTCGAGAGACGGTAGCTGGCGGGATAGGTATAGTTTGTGGATTGATCAGTGTTGAGGGAGTCGTTTCCGGCGGCGGCGCAGAAAACGATGCCGGCGTTCCCGGCGGCCTGGATGGCCGACTTTCCCATCTTGGTATAGCCGGGTCCCCCGTAGGAAGCGTTGATCGCCACGATGTTGACCCCTCGAGCGCGCATCATGGAGGCATAGTTGACCGCGGCGTTCAGTGCCGAGTCGGTGAAGTTGCTGCCATTTGCGGATGCCTTGAGGACCATGATCTGGACCAGGCTGTCCACGCCGATCACGCCCACGCCGTTATCACCGGTGGCCGCGATGGTTCCCGAGACGTGTGTTCCGTGATCTCCCGAATCCACGGGATTGCCGATCCCCGTGGCGAAGTCGAATCCATGCACGTCGTCAACATAACCGTTGCCATCATCGTCGACGCCATTGTTTGGGATCTCATTGGGATTGATCCAGAGATTCCCGGCCAAGTCCGGATGTGTGTAATCGATGCCCGTATCGATGACCGCGACCACGATATTCGTCGCTGGGTTTCGGGCCAGTGGCAGTGCGTCGAGGAATGAGATGTCAGAATGTGCCGTACCAGAGACACCATTGACGGCCTGGCCCGTATTCAGCAGCCCCCATAGCTGGGGAAAGAACGGATCGTTCGGCGCGGAGGCGCTGGTCGGCCAGCGCAGGTAATTGGGCTCCGCGGTTTCGACGTCGGGGTCTTGGCTGAGTTCGGCGATGAGCACTGCGGTAGTCTTTTTCTTCGCTTTCACCAGACCACAAGCCTGGTTGCGCTGCGCCGAGAGCCACCGGAAGTGCGCTGCCAGTTCTGAGGCATGTCGAGAGGCCGCCACTCTTGCCGTGTCGATGGTTGACCCCGTTTTGAAAATGACAAGCGCCTCTCCCTCGACGTACTGCGTCGGAGGTCGTGCGGAGAGGGTTGGTGCGCCGAACCCGGGCACCATGAGACCCGCGAGGCATATGGTCTTTCGAATCAAGGTCATTCTGGATGTTCTGACACGTTGTAACGACTACCCTAAGAATTAATATACCATCCTTTCACGTTCGCACCATGCGACCGCGTTGGCTTTGGGGGCGAAGGGCCAACGCCCTGGGAAGTCACAGGACAGCTGGCGGTCGAAGGGGACCCGGATGCAGAGTCGGGCGGCATTCTCATTCGGGTATTAGCCGCACCTCGCGCTGTTCCCCAAACCACGCCCGGTCGAGGGCGGTCATCTCCAAGGTGACGTGGGCGGGATGTTCTGGTGCGCGGCACAGAACGAATTCCCCAAAGTCCGCATCACCGAAGCGGGGGATGTCGCGGGCGACGGGCTGCTGGAATCGGATTTCGCCCTTGCGGGAGGAGATGTACACGCCCCCGGGGCCGGGGTGGTTTTCTGGTGCAAGCCATAGCGCCTCGCCGAGGTTGCCGACGCTGACCTTCGCCCGCACCGGCTGGCCGCGCCGCACGCGCACCTCCGCACCGTCGGGGCCGATGCTCACCCACTGCTCCCGCGCGTCGCAGACGACCAGATCATTGAACTCGGCATTGAGGTATTTTGGAGGATTGGTCCCGTTGTAGGTCGTATTGCCAACGGCCGTCAGGGGCACGTTGCCGGAGTGAGTGCCGGTGGCGTCGGTTCGGATACCCAGCACAGCCCCGGCCTGCCGCGCCTTGCGGTAGCTGGCCGCCCCCTCGTGGAATACGATGTGCCAGTAGCCGCCGGGATGCGCGTCGCGATCAAACTGGAACCAGTGGTCTGGGGCCCGGTCTGGGCCAGCGGCCTGTAATCTGGGCCCGTATTTTCGGAAAAGCTCCGCGGAGGGTCGTGGTGTGCCATCTGGGCTGATGATGCCGTAATCGCTTCGCTCGTTGACCCGGTATCCTCCTGGCCACCACCACGGGGCGAGGCCGTTGGCCCCCGCCTCGATCGCCATCCGGTGAAAGAGCTCGTGGTAATCGGCCTGCGCGCCAACCATCTTCGGATCGACTGCCATCCCGACCTGATTCCAGACGCTTTTGCCGAATTCGGCCCAATACACGGGCTTTCCTGCGGTGGTGAATTTCACGTAGCGCGTGATGAATCCACTGGCGTCGTACCCGTCCTCGGTGTGCGGGATGGCATAACCCTCGGGTGAAATGAAGTCGATGTGTTTGACCGGTCCCGTGAGCGCAAAATCGTAGAACAACGTGTTACCCTGCCTGAAGCTGACAAGATGGTTGGGATCGATCGCCCGGAGCGCGCGCGAGGCGTCGTTCCAGCGCCGGCTGGTGATGTCGTCCATGAAGCGGCGGTATGCGGCCACCATGACGCGCCACGGGCCGTCCTCCTGCATCTGTTTATCCGAAGGTGCCGTGACCTTTCCGCCCTCGCTCGGTGCCGCCATTCCCCAGTCCTTTTCGGCGCACTCGAGACTGCCGTATCGCTGGATGATCCACCGCCGCCAATCGATGTCCCACGCCTTCCGCTGTGGCGATTTGAAAAGGTGGTTGCCCGCCTCCCAGATGGTGTCGTACGCGAACAGGGTGGGGTTGTCCCGCAGTCCGGCCCCTTCGATAAACGCTCGCGTGGCGGCTTCGTCAAACGCCATCGGCGACGCGGTGCGAAGAAAACCGTTGACCCAGATGCCGTGCGCACCGCACCTGCGCAGGAAGTCCCTTAGGTTGGGAATCTCCTCCGGCGTGCCCAGCTGGATGCTCACCAGGTTCATGCCCAGTTCCCGCATGAGCGAGAGATCATCTTCGATGAGGGCCGGGTCGTAGAACTTCGGGTCAAGCCAACCGCCCGCGTACTGGTCCGGCTCGAGCCCCGCGGCGTAGAGTGGCCAGTAGTTGACTCCGATGGGATGCCAGGGTTTTCCGCGCAGCACGAACTCCCCCCCGCGGACCATTATGAAATCCTCGCGGACTGGAACGCGATCTGGCTCGATAGACAGGTCATGCGCCGCGGAATCCACCGTCACTCCGTCACGCGTCAATTCGGTCCGCACCGAGAGTGTCACCGCGGCATCCTCCGGCGCCCGCCAGGGGAACCGCACGGTGCGGGTGCCACTCGGCGGCAGATTCAACCCGGCGGTCTCGCAAAACAGAACCTTGCCAGGCCCGGCGATCTCGATGCGCACCGTGGTGGCGGTTTCCGCGTCGCCGCAATTCAGTACCCGAGCGCCCACTTCCAATGCCTCCCCCGGACGGCAGGTGAACCGACTGGCGCCGGCTTCCGTCAAGAACAGCCCGGCCTTCATCTGCCGAGCGATCGCCCCGATCAATGCTCGGCCGCCCGTACCGTTCGCCAGGTCGGCACCATCGATGCCGATGGTGCCCATCACGCACCCTCGGTAAGGGGGTGCGATATTAGCCAGCAACCAAGCCGCAGAACCGCTGCGGTGCCCCTTGGCATCGAAGGCATCCATCAGCGGCAGAAAACGCCAGGGTCGCCCGGTCCCGAAGCCCGCCGCACCGGGCCGCCGGACCGGCGCGAATGCCGAGCCCGATAGCGGCGCCGGAAGGTCGGACGCCGGAAGTTGTACGCCGGCGTGAGGCCGCAGCGCCCGAACGTCCACGAGGGGGTACGTTTTGTAGGAAGGGCTTACGGTTTCAAAGATGGGCACCTCTGGTGCGCCTAGGCCCGCGAAAACACCGATCACATTCTTTGCCGTGCCGAAGTCATCGATCCAAAAGACGTGCCTGCCCGGGGATGCCTGTGCGATAGCGTTTGCCAGCCCGATCTGCAATCGCACGACCGCCGCGGGATTGCATCGGTCGCGGGCGCCGCCGCGCCGCTTGGCGGTCGGGGAATCTTTCCAGTACTCGAACGAGGTGACAGGCACCGCGCGCCGCGTCCAGTCGGGCGGCATCGGAACTGCCACCATCCAGCGCGAGCCATCCTTCTCGATGAGTTCGATGGTCAACGGTGGCGAGCCCACCGTGCCCTTTGCGCGGAAACATACGGTGTCGTGCCCCGGCAAAAAAATTGGTGTGGGCGGTTGGCAGCCGAACATTGCCCAACCGTCGAGGTTGGCGACTTCGTACTTGAGGCATTTGGCGTCACCATCCGTGGTCTGTTGCAGGCTTGCGCCGCAGTTCGTCGCTTTCGCCGACATCTTCCAGGCGGGCCCGGCTGCATCGCCATCGAAGAGGATCTTCCCGGCGGGCAGCGCGGCGAGGCGCGCATCGAATGCCGCACGGTCCAGCCAAGTGCCATCGACGCGCACCAACAGGTTGTTGAAGGCGGACCCGCCGACAAGGAGAACATCCCCGCCATGGCGCGCGTAGGCGGAAAGCGCGGGAAATCCGTCGCGGGGGTACGATGCGGCGCCCGGCACGGCATAGAGGTTGAAGGTGTGGGAATGGAGCACGGCCGTGTCGCACGCCTGCTCAGCGGACAACGTGCTGACCCCAAATCCAGCCTCCCGCAGCGCCCCAACCACAAGATCCACCAGTCCCGGATCCGCCCCAGGAAAGCCATCCTTCAGAACCGCGGCGGCGCCGGCGGGGCCGCGCGCGGCGGCGATCTCCTTGCGGCGCATGCCCCCGGGGAGCGGGGAGGTCACGCGCAGGTCGTCGAAGACAGATGCGCAGCCGCGCGTCAGCAGGGCGGGTTGGCCGCTGCGCACGGCATCTGCTGCCCCAAACTCAAATCGTCGCGCGACGAGGATGGTCCCGTCTGGACCGACCACCGTGCCCGTGATGCCGTTTTCGTCCAGCGCGAGGCGCAGGGTGTGGGCCGCGTCGCGCCGCCAGTCACCGCGACCGCCCTCCTGGAGGATCTCTCGCAGCGTCGCGCCCTCATCGCGTTGGGCCTGCCAGCGGCGGTGCCGGCACTCGATGAAGTCCACCGAACGCGCGCCGCGCGCATCCTCGTTGAGGGCGAGCACCCAGAAGTCATCGGGTCCCTGAAAAAGCGCGATGCCGGCCAGCGCCCAGCCGGTGGCCGCCAATCTCTCGCCCATGAGCACCCGCGCTTCGATCACGCCGCCATCGATCTCTGCGCAGTCAGCCGGCATCGCCATGGCATTGCGTCCCGGATCCTGTTCGCGTCCGTGGAATGCGCCATCGCGCGCGGCCCATTCGCCGCCGGTGGTCAGCCATTCGTGGGCGCCATCGTTGAATCCGTCAGCGAAGAGAACTGGGTTCTCGCTGGCGGCGAGCGGAGACGCCCCAAGGAAGCAGACCAGTGAGAATGGATGCGCCCAATGTATCATCATCGGACCCTATTAGGCCATGCCGCCGTGCGCGCCAAGGGCGGACCTGTGGGCCGCCGCGATCGGGCGGGAGTGGATCGGGCCGCCGACGGGAGCCTCGGGCACGGAGCTCAGGTGGGCCCCCGACGGCCAAACCATCGATTCAGCCGACGCGACCACCGCTTGCGGTCGGTGGCCTTATGCCAGAGCGAGCGGCGGCCCTTGCGCTTCTTCGGATCAGGCTCCCGCGGTCCGGGTTGCTCCGCTGCGCGCCGATGCCGCGCGATCCCCTTTGTGCCGGGAGGCGACTGCTGGCCGTGGAATTCGAAGACCAGATATCGGGCCATGGCTTCGCCGGGATTGTGGATGCCGTGCTGTTCGCCAGCGGCGTAGAAGATCACTCCGTTGGGGCCGACTTCCTTTCCGAGGGTTTCGACGCGGCCCTCGAGCACAAGGATGATCACGTCATACGCATCGGCGTGGGGTTCATAGCCCGCGCGTGATGCGAGCACCGTGGAGTGGCAACGAAGACGGCGAAGCCACCGGGTGTGACCTTTGAGGAGGCGATGCGTTTGGAAGGGATGAGCGCCAGTAGCGGCGACAGCGGCCGGGGTTTCGAAAGGCGAAAAGACGCCGAAGGACAGGGGGTCCGTGATCCCCGTGGGTTCGGACATCCACTTTAGCATCAGGTAATGAACGGGTTCGCGGCTGGCACCCACGAGGGTGTGCGGATAACCGGCGGGATAGTAGACGAACTGGTGTGCCCGGAGTCGGAATGGTGGTTCGGATTCCCGCGTCCCCTTGCGCTCTGGCAAAATAAGGTCGGCCTCGCCCGCCAGCACTATGAGTATCTCTTCCTCGGAGTGCCGGTGGGGCGGATGCGGCGATCTGCCTTGGTCCAGGACCGAGACATGACAGGCGAAACCCGCCAGGCCGGGGGTGGGGCCGCGGAACAGTCGGTGGGGGCGCCAGCCCGTTGCCGGATCAGGCTCGAATGGCAAGAGCAGTTGATGGACTTGGCTGGCTAGCTGTGGGCGAGGGGTGCTCCACCGCGACGCCTTCCTGTGAACATGGCGGGGACGCAGCGCACCGGACGGATCCAGGTTGCCCGTGTCCAGCATTTCCGCGATGGGCCGGTTCTGAAGCGACATGAATTCCGCCCTCGCGATCTGCTGGTGCGGAAACGGCTTTCCAAGCGAGCCCGTGCAGTGGGAGCACGCGGCAAGAGGCCGATCATCTTGAATGTAATCAAGAAGCCGCTGGGTGGTTGCCGTGGCGAGTGGAACGCCGTCATCATGCGGCAACGGCAAGAGCCGGCCCAGGAATGCGGCGCGCATGCACTTATAGAATCTTCCCCCCGCCACGCCGAAACATGAGTTCCTCACCTTGCAGGTGGTCCAGATTCTTTCGATCAGCGCAGGGTCGTCGTTGCGCTGAAAGGTGAACATCTCCCGGAAAGTGCGGATGTTTCTTGCCCTGATCTTATCGGCGAATTCGTCTGGCCACGTGGCTTTGGTTTGCGGATACACGGACACCCGAACCGCATCGACGGCTGTCCAGAAAGACGGTGACATCCGATGCAAGAGGGTGCCGTTCGTGACGACGTGCACTGGCCCGACTCCCGCGGCTTTGGCCGCCGCGCACAGCTGATCGATGTCGGGGTGGAGGGTCGGTTCGCCCCCCATCAATTTCACGCGCCGTGCGGTGATCCCCAGCCTCTTGATGTGTTGGAGGGACTCGTGGAATTCGCCCACGGACACGTTGTCTCTAGCCTTTGCGGGCGATGCGTGATTGCACGCGCGGCATTGAAGATTGCAGTGCGCCCCGACATGCAGTTCCAGGAACCGCAGCTTCAAACGTCCCCCCGTGTCTCGATCCGTTCCGGGGCAAGCGCCCGGGTCGGATCGATCGCGCGACGGTGCCCCCGGGGACTCGCGCCCGGCCGCCGGTGCTGCTCCACGATTCGCATCATCGGAATATAATAGCCGAGGGTGTGCAGAAGAGAAGGGATCGGGATCGTGTCCGTCGCGGTGGGCATCACCGCTCGCTCACGCACCCGATCACGCTCATATTCCGCACGACAAGAATGATGCCGGAGTGATGGCGGGCATGCGCGAGTCGTTTTCGGCCGCGGATTTGTGTGCCGAATTAGGGCATGCGTTGTGCATTGTCGCCGTCGGACGACTCCTGTAGAGATCGAGTGGAAGATCTCGTGGGATATGATCGGCCGTTGGCCCAGAGAGAATACAAAGATTGGAGGCGCGCGCTTATGAGCGTTCAGGCTTTGGGATTGCGAGTCGCGGGAACGATATTCGGACTGGTGGCCGTGGCGCAGTTGCTTCGTCTGATGACGCGGACCGAAGTGTTGGTCGGGGGGTATCCGATACCGCTTTGGGCAAGCGCCCCGGCGGTGATTTTCGCCGGTGGCCTAAGCCTATGGCTGTGGAAACTCTCCAGCATCCGCACCCCCCCCGGGTCCACCCGATGATGTCGCGTGGCTGGGTTTCGTTAGCGGTCCTGATCGCGGCGTCGGTTCTGAGGGCGGAGGAGTACCCACTCAGTCCAGAGATGGCGCTGCTGGAGCGGGACACGGCTTCGGCCGACTATCGGGCAACGCTCCCGCCAATGCTCGTGACGGATCTTGCGGCAGAGTGGCAGCGGGCCGTTAATCCAGACGACGCAATGAACTTCGCGGAAGGGCACGGCGGCATCGATAAGGTTCTGGCGGATTCGAGGCTGAAAGCCGCCTACGAGCGGCGGGACAGAATCGGGAAGAACTTTTTGGCGGTGATGCGGGGAGAGTACGAGCGACGGAAGCTAAAGGCGCCGTTTGACCAAGAGGGGGCGGTGACCTTGACCGCGCCGAAGGGATCTGGGCGGTCGGTCGCTGGCGCTGGAGACCTCAGCGTCGTTCACCCGAATGACGAGGCCGCACATCAGTGGTACCGTTTTCGTGGGCCGTCCGGCCAGGGGACGGTCGATGATCCGAATGTCCCGATCCGCTGGAGCGCGACCGAGAATATCGTTTGGAAGACCCGGCTTCCGGGCCGTGGGAATTCCTCGCCCGTTATCTGGAATGATCGCATTTTCCTCACGTTCGCCGATGACAAGGGCACGGTTCGCTCAATGCTCTGCGTCGACCGAGACAGTGGCCAGGTGCGGTGGCGACGCGACCTGAAGGTCGAAACGATCGAGCGGATGGTGCGCGATAAGAACGGCTTCGCCTCCGCCACCCCCGCAGTCGATGGCAAACAGGCGTATGTCTTCTTTGGGAATCTTGGCGTTGTCTGCTTCGACTTCGAGGGGAATCAGAAATGGCGGACCGATTTGGGCAAGTTCGACGGGACGTGGGGCCCCGGGGCGTCGACGATCCTCTACAAGGATTTGGTGATTCTCAATCAAGACCAGAGCAGGCCATCGGCCTCGCTCACGGTCGCGCTCGACCGTAATAACGGAAGCGTCGTGTGGCGCGAGGACCGACCGGCCTCGATGGGCTGGTGTACGCCGATGGTTTTTTCGGTCGCCGAAGCCGGGCGGGACGAGATGATTTTCGCCAGCAACGAGCGGCTTCTCGGTGTCGACCCCGCCACGGGCAAGGGACTGTGGTCATGCGCTGGGCCGACCCGCGAACCCATCCCGTCTGTCGTGATGGGGAACGGCCTGATCTTCGGCACGTCGGGACGGAACGGCCCGACCCTGGCCGTTCGCCCGGGCGGCGAGGGCGACGTCACGGGCTCGCGGCTCGTCTGGAGTGTTTTGCGCGGGGGCCCACACGTTCCTTCGCCCGCCCTGGCGGCCGGCAGGATATTCCTCATCAACGACCATGGTATTCTCACCTGCCTAGACGCGACCTCAGGCGCCACAATTCTCCAGCGGCGGATGGGGGGTAAGTTCTCCGCTTCCCCCATCGTGGCCGGCAATCGCATCTATCTCTCGAATGAAGACGGACTGACGACCGTCATCAGGACTGACGGCGATCTCGACGTCGTGGCCGAGAACAAGCTCGGGGAACCGATCCTCGCCTCGTTTGCGACGGCAGACGGGAGATTCTTCATTCGCGCGCCGCAGACCCTCTACTGCGTTGGCGGGAAGTGACGTCGTGATGCCACGGTGCTGGCGGCCCGTTGCAGAATCCGTCTGTGATCACGATCGGCGCGGCCCGCGAGGCCACCGGCCTTCCGACATAATCGGGGGGACACCGGCCTCGGCGTCCGAAGGCGCTTTTCAACGGGCTATTAGGGCGCGAGTCGATCGTGGAGTCGGTGGACAAGGCCCACGATCCGGTCCTCGATCTCGGGTCTGTAATCAGGCGCCTCGTAGCCACCCTCGGCCAGCACACGGCGGCTCGGGATATAGCCGCCGTAGTCGTTCGAGTAACCCGCCACCCACACGATCGCTTTGCCAGCCAGTTCGCGTTTTAGCCGCAGCGAGTAATCCACGACCACCTCGCTGCCGAGTGCCACGAGCGACAGGTCATCCCCGAATCGGATCACCTGCACTGGGTACTGGCGGGGGGGTGGGGGGGATTGCGCCTTCGGTGGGTTTGGCGCCTTGGCCGGCAGGGGTTGGCGTTCGAGGGCAACGTATTCAAGCGCGGCGCGGACGGGGCCGCGGATCGGCCGGACATGCGCGGCCATGGCGGCTTCGACGGACATGGCCAGCGTGCGGCCGTGCAGCTGCGCGAACTCCAAGGGTTTGACGAACGGCACCATGAAGTGGCGCGGATAGGGATTCTGGTCGGCGCCGCAGCCGCTCAGAAACATCGCCGTCAGACCGGGTCGCCCGGCCTGGAGCGTCTCCTGCGCGAAGCCGGCATAATCGCCGTTGAACTCGAAGCGCGGGACGTTGTTCGTCATCGAGACGGCGCTGAGCGTCGTGTTGTGGCAGGCGTAGCCGAAGAGGACGGCGCACAGGTTGGTGTTTGCTCCCTCGACCATGAGCACCGGCACGTCGTGATCCACTGGCCCATCAGGATTTGGGGCTCTCTTGGCATTGGGATCATCCGGTGCCAGGGCGTAGTTGCGGCGGCGGTTCATCGCAAAACCGCACCGGGCATGGGCGTAGAGCAGCCGCGCGGGTTTCCTTTGTGCGAGGGCCTCGCCGATTACGCGCAAGAGCCGTTGCTCCAAGAAACTCGTATAGTCCTTTGCCTCTTGCTCGTGCCCCGACCGCACCCGGTACTCAGGCCCGCAGTGCGTGTGCGAGGCGTTCAACAGGAGATACTCCGGGGAAAGCCCGTGTCTCTCTTGGACCTGTCTCTCCACGGACTGCCGCAGCGATGGCAGGACGCCGATCAGGTCCATCGTCACGAGCACCAGCGGCGTGCCTTTTGCGTCCTCGAGGGCCAGCGCTTTGGCGAACAGGTCCTGCGCGGTCCCGTCGGATGGTTTCTTGCGCGCCGCGTAGCCGGCCATCCACATGTTTGTTTGCGGCGTGATCACCGCCGATGCCGCACCGGCCTTCCAGTCGAGGCCGATCTGGTCCGCCGCCGCGGCGCGCGCCGCAATCGTGGCCAGGCACAACGTCAGAGATCCCAGCCATCGCATCGTTCTCATTGTCGCCGCACCTCCGGCGCGTCGGCATCCGGCACGACGCTCCGACCCAAACAAATGCCAGAATGCCCCGGCATGGGCAAGACCGGGAGTTTCCCGTGGGTCAACAGTGGGTGGGAGATGTGGGGCGATGATAGAACCAGCCATTTGCAAGAAAGCAGAGCAGGGCGAACAGCGTCATTCCGGTGTAGGCCCATGCCGGACTGCCGAGATTGTCCAGCGTCCAGCCCAGCAGCAGGGGCGGGACAAATCCCCCGAGCGCCCCGATGCAACTGATGATGCCGATGGCGGCCCCGGCCTCGTTAGTGAGCACGAGCGGGATTATTTTGAAAATGCTGCCGTTGCCCAGGCCCGCCGCGGCGCAAATGATCAGGATCACCGTAAAGAAGCCAGCGAACTGGTCGGGTTGCAGGAATCCCGACAGGCTGAATCCACCTAACGACATCGTCCCAATGGAGATCGACGTGATCAAACCGGCGCCACACTTGTCCGCAAGCCAGCCGCCGAGCGGCCGCATCAGCGTGGCGATCGCGGCGGCCCATGGCGCGAACAGCAGCGGGTTTGGGGCCCCCCCGGGTGCCTCGGCGAACACTTCTTTGATCATGAGCGGCAGCGATGCCCCCATCGCGACGAAACAGCCGAACGTCAGGAAATAGACGAGCGAGAGCACCCACGTGTGCAGTCGCTTGCCGGCCACGAGCTGCGACGCGAGGGTCCTCGGCTGCGCCGGATAGTCTTTGGTGCCAAACCAGATGGCGCCGGAACACAGCAGGATGAAAGGGATCCAGACAAAGGCGGCATTCTCGAGGTGGATGGGGCGGGGGCGGCCAGCACCCGACGCCTCGGGCGCGCCCGCGAGAGAGAATCCGATGACGAGGGGGACCGTGAGCTGCGCGATCGTGACGCCCAGATTGCCGAGGCCATTGATCCCGAGGGCGGTGCCCTGTGTCCTCTTGGGAAACCAGAGGTTGACGACGCCCATCGAGGTCGCGAAGTTTGCGCCGGCGATGCCCGTCAGCGCGGCGCACGCGAGCAGCACCCAATAGGGCGTGGCCGGATTCATGACGGCGAAACCCGTGGCCAGGCATGGCAACAAGAGCAGCAGCGTGACCACCGCATAACTCCGGCGACTGCCGAATGTGGACACGATGAGCCCGTAGGGAATCCTCAGGAACGAGCCGAGGATGACCGGCGTGGCGGCGAGCCAAAAGAGTTGCTGCCGCGAAAGGCTGAACCCCGCGTCCTTGAGCCGGATCGGGATGGCGGACCACATGAACCACACCGCAAACGCGAGCGCCAGGGACACGGCGCTGATCCCAAGCGTGCGCCACGCAAGGGCGGCGTGGGGGAAGGCCTCCTGGATCATCGTGCGCGCCGGCAGGCGTATGGGCGGCGGGAGATACCGCAATAGTGCCACCCCTGAAACGAAAAGCGCGAGTGAGCCCCAGAATGCGGGCCATTTGATGGAAGTGTGACCGCCCAGGGTCTCATTCAGCGCCGCCGTCAGCAGCCAGACCTGCATCGTGAGGATCAGGATGAGAACACAGATGACGCCGAGCAGCAGCGTATTGGTTTTCGTCGGGTGGGCCTGGCGCTGGGCTTCGCGAAATGTGCTCATGGGCTCACGCGTCTTTGGGTTCTCTCACGAAAACGTCCTCGCCCTTTAGGACGACATCGAGGCGAGGGAGGGGCCGGGGAGGGGGTCCCTGCAGGACGTTGCCGGTGCTCGCGTCGAAGTATCCGTTGTGACAGGGGCACTCGATCCTGTCCTTGTCGGGCGAGTAGTAGACCGCGCATGACAGGTGCGTGCATTTCTGCCCGTAGGCGCGCCAGCTCCCATCGTTGAGATGGATCAGGATGAAGGGCGTTCTTGATCCGGGCACCGTGAAGCCACGCGTCCCCCCGGCGGGGACGTCGGATTTCCTGCAAACGAAAACATCACCCTGGATGCGGTGCGGTGGGAATAGCCTGTCCTGCACCGCCACCCAACCACTGCCGACGGCCATGCCCCCGGAGACCAGACAGAGGAACTTGGCGAAGTCGCGACGCGCCACGTGCTCGGCCTCGACGCGCTCGATGGGGAAGTCCACCTCATGGGCGGGCTTTCGATCCCTTTGCCGGTTTCCTGTCCCTGTTTTGAAATATCGTGAGCCGCGTGCTGTTCATGAACCGCCGGTTGGCGTCGATCATTTCGGTGATGGTCTCATGCAGTGGGCACGGGTCGCCCCTGCCGCACCAGTTGTGGCCGAACGGGCATAGGGACGGCGGTTCCGTTTGCTCGAATAGCGTGGCGATGTCCATCAGGCAGATCCTGTTGGCCGGCTTGGCCAGCGTGTAGCCACCGCCGGGTCCCGGTTGCCCCGTCACTAGGCCTGCCGAGGCAAGCTGGGTCAGCAGCTTGGCGGTGAGGGCCCGCGATATGCCCCGCGCCTTTGCGATCTCGCCGGATCCGGCGCGCCGCCCAGGGTCCGCCGCGAGATAGCTCATCACCGCGATGGCGTTGGCCGAGGTCTTTCCGTAGATGAACATGGCTATGGGGCTGTGGTGCGTCTTTCTTGCGCCCCCCTGGCGCCGCCGTCAATTCCTCATCATGGCCTGCGCTGCAGGGAAGAGGACGGAGTTCTCCAGGTGGATGTGGCGATGAAGGTCTTCCTCGAGTTCAAGGAGCCCGGCGAAGAGGGCACGGTAGGTGTTGCATGCCTCAGGGGGAGGTTGAAAACCGCGGCTGAGTTCGCGCAGGCGGGCGAGCGCCGCACCGGCGATATCGTGCTCGTGGACCATCTGGTTGATGGGGCAATCCAGCGGCATCGGGGGCGGCTCGCCGTGGCTGAGGGCGACGATCATGGGAAAGAGGATCTGCTCCTCCTTCATCATGTGGCTCTCAAGTTCCGTCTGGAGTTCCACCGTGACGTGAAACACCTCTACCAGGGATGGGGTGTGGCCGCCATGGACCTTCGCCACGCGCTCGGACATGGCGCGCAGCCGTGGCAGCTCGCGGCGGAGATAGCCGTGGTGGGTCTCGACGATGTAGGTCGCCAGGTCGTGCGCGGGCAGGCCCGCGGGGTTTTGCGTCGGGGTGGCCTTGTCGGCCAACTCGACCTCGAGACGCGCCATGAGCGTCTCCAGGGCGAGGCCCTTGCGCTCGCACGCCTCGCGCAGGGTGCGGCCCCCCTGACAGCAGAAATCGATGCCGAGGGATTCGAAAACGCGGGAGCGCCCGGGCCTTTCCGCGACGAGTTCTCCGACCGTGCGGTCGGCCAGCGGGGTTCCCGGGGGCGAGATGACTGTGGGCGAATGGCTCATGCCCAGGACCCTATCGCCGGACGGCGCGATTTCAAGAGAAAAAAAGATATGGAATTCTTTAGTTATTGCAAAATGGCCGAGTTCCTGTGAACTCACGGGCATGGGCGATCCCTCGTCGGACGGCGGGCAGGTGCGGGTCCTGTTTTTCAGCGGCGCGCGGGAGGCCTGCGGGCTTGCCGAGGCGATGGTCGCGTGCCCTTCTGGCATGAGGATCGGGGATCTCTTGGAGGAACTGGTGCGGCGGCATGCGGGGCTCGCGCCGTTGCGGGGGCAGGTGCGGCTGGCGCGAAACGGTGAGTTTGCCCGCATGGACGAGGGCGTTTTTCCGGGCGACGAGGTGGCGCTGATTCCGCCGGTATCGGGAGGCTGACGGTCGTGGAGACGGAAGTTGAGATCACCGGGGAACGAATAGGGGGCGGCCGCGGGACGGGGGGGGGCGGCGTTGGCGCGGGGGGAGGAGCCGGAGCCCGGGTGGAGTTCGTTGGTGTGGTTCGGGGGACGGAGGGGGGGCGGGCGATATCGGCGTTGCGCTATGAGGCCTATCGCCCGATGGCCGAGAACCAGATGCGCAAGATCCTGCTGGAACTGAATCGATCGCACCCGTGCTTGCGGGCGCGCGTCATCCACCGCATCGGGGTGGTGCCCGTGGGGGAGGCGGCAATCCATGTGAGCGTGGAGGCGGTCCACCGGGCGGAGGCGTTCGCGCTGGTGTCGGTTTTCATGGATCGGCTCAAGGAGGACGTCCCGATATGGAAAGCGGCGGTCTTGGGGTGAAGACGGTGGAGGAGACCTGGGGGCTGCTCGATGCGGCAGTGGCACCGCTGGCGCCTGAGGCGGTGGGGCTGTCTGGGGCCGGGGGGCGGATCTTGCGGTCGGAGGTGCGGGCCGATTCCGACCAGCCGCCCTTCGCGCGCTCGGCGATGGATGGGTACCTGGTGCGGGCGGGGGAGACCGCGGAAGTTCTGCGACTGGCGGGCGAAGTTGTTCCCGGAGAAGCGGCAAAGATGCCGGGGCCTGGGTCCGCGCTCCGGGTCTTCACCGGGTCGGCGGTCCCGGACGAGGGCGCGGTCGTGGTCATGCAGGAGGATGTCGATCGGGAGGAGGGGCAGGTTCGATTGCGGGCGATGGTCGGCCGTGAACATATCCGCGCTCGGGGGTCCCAGGCCCGGCGCGGTGACCTCCTGGTGGATGCGGGGACCAGATTGGCGCCGGGCGCGATCGCGGTTTTGGCGGCGGCAGGCGCCGCGCGTCCGATGGTGTCTCCGGTGATACGGGCCGCGCATGTCGCGACGGGCCGGGAGCTGGTCGAATGCGATACCGTGCCGGGTGAAGGTGAGATCCGCGACAGCAACTCGCCCATGATCTCGGCGCTCCTCGGGGAGGCCGGTGCGGATGCGGTCTGGCACCGGCGGGTGGATGAGGATCCGGCCGCGCTGGCTTCCGCCATCGCGGCGGCTTTGGGGGCGAGGCCGCACCTGCTGCTGATCAGTGGCGGTGCGAGCGTCGGCGACCACGACCACACGGGGGGCGTACTGCGCGAATCCGGTTTCGATCTGCTGGTTCGAGGCGTCGCGACCCGTCCGGGCAAACCGCTGATCGTGGCGCGCCGCGATCAGCTTCTGGCATTTGGCATGCCGGGGAATCCGCTCTCGCATTTTGTCTCTTTCCACCTTTTCGTGCGAAGGGCCATCGACCGGCTATCGGGGGCCGCGCCGCGCCCGCTGGTGCGCCTGCCCGTGGAAGATGCCGCCGCTATTCGGGCGAATCCGCGCGAGAGTTGGTGGCCGTGCCGTTTTGTGCGGGCGGATGCGGGATTGAGGGTGGCGCCATTGCCCTGGAGGGATTCGTCGGATATAACGGCGCTGGCACGAGTCGAGGGATTGCTGCGGGTGCCGCCCGATGGCATCGGACCGTCGGGCGCGGCGGAGGTCTTGGCGACCGGAGTTTGGGACAGATGAAAATGCGACAGCGGCGCGAAGGCGCACGGAAATTCAGCCACCTCGATGAATCTGGGGCGGCCCGGATGGTGGACGTGGGCGCCAAGCCCGCCCAACGTCGGACGGCCGTGGCGATGGGGGAACTGCGCTGTCGGCCGTCCACGCTGCGCGCCTTGAAGGCGCGGGCTTTGCCCAAGGGGGACGTGTTGGCCGTGGCCCGGATCGCGGGAATTCAGGCGGCAAAGCGCACCGCGGACCTGGTGCCGCTTTGCCACACGTTGCCATTGGACAGGGTGTCGGTGGATTTCGCCGTGAAACGCGACCGGATCGAGATCAGGTCCGAGGCGATCTGCCGCGCCAAGACCGGCGTCGAGATGGAGGCATTGGCCGCGGTGAGCGTGGCCGCGCTCACCCTCTATGACATGATGAAGGCCGTGGACAAGACCATGAGTATCGAATCGATCCGCCTATTGGAGAAGATCAAGGAATGAAATTCGGACGCCTGACGGCCAGCGACCGGGCCAGCGCTGGGATCTACGAGGACAAGAGCGGGCCAGAGATTGAGGCGGCGATGGGCGAGGTCTTCGCGGACGCCGCCATCGAATGGGAGCGGGCGCTCGTGCCAGACGACCAGAGCGCCATCCAGGATGCCCTCCGTTCGATGGCCGATGAGAGGGGCTGTTCCCTGATCGTCACCACCGGCGGCACGGGACCGGCCTCGCGCGACATCACCCCCGAGGCCACCCGCGCAGTCATCGAGAAAGAGCTTCCCGGCTTCGGGGAGATACAGCGGGTGCGCACCTTCGATGTCGCGCCCACCTCGATCCTCAGCCGCGCCACCGCCGGCGTCCGCGGCCGATGCCTCATCGTCAACCTGCCCGGGCGCCCCGCCGCCGTGCGCGAGTGCATCGCCGTCCTGGGCCCCGCGCTCCGCAAGGCCATCGAGATCATCGCCGGCTGAGGCGCCCCCCACAGCGCCGGAATCCAGACGGGGGCGAGGGACCGGTCCAAACAAAGAAATAAGCATCTTTTATTCTTGCAATCCCGGCCCGGGGGCCCATGCTCTGCCAAGATTTGCCATGAGCGCCGCCGACACGCCAGTGGTCCCGCAGCCCGAAACACGACGATCGCCCGCGCGGCCATCGATGGTGGCCTCGGCCTTCCTGCTCTTGGGCGCGGCATTTTTCGTGGTGTTCTGCGCGGGGATGGTATTTTCGCCGGGGGAGGTTTTTTCGGTGGGGCGGTCGCCGAGGGCGGCGGCGGCGCTGCACGCGGCGATCCTGGGATGGCTGTTGCCGACGGGTTTCGCGGTGACCCACCTGTCGCTGCCGCGGCTGGGCGATGCGGGGACGCGGGATGGGCTGGGGGCGCAGTCGCACTTTTTCCTGCATGGGTTGGGGCTTTGCTGGATCCTGCCGGCTTTTGCTCGCTGGGACATTGCGGCCGTGGCCCACGCGGGGTCGGTGATGTTGCTGGGCCTTCTGGTGTTCCTCGTGCTGGTGGCCCGGCGGCTGGAGAAGGGGGAGCGGCTCCCGATGGTGCAGATCACGGTGGCGAGCAGCATTCTGTGGCTGATGCTGACGATGTTCATGGGGGTGCTGGCGGCGGCAAACCACTATTGGTTTTTCCTGCCGATGCAGACGCTGACGGCGATCCACGCGGGGATGCACGCGGGTTTCGGCGGCTATCTGTCGCTGCTTCTGATGGGGCTTTCCTATCTGGTGTTTGACGTGGCGGTGTGCGGTGGCGGCGAGCGCAGGCTCTGGGCCTTTCTGCTGTGCAACGGCGGGCTGTACGTCGTGGTCCTCGGGCTGGCATTTGGGCTGCCGGTGGTCCTGCCGGGGGCCCTGTCGGTCGCAGGGGGGCTGATTTTTTATGCGGTCGAGGTGGCCTCTGGTGTGGCGGCGCGCGGCGGGAAGCTCGACGCGTGGAATCACGGGTATGCGGCAGGATTCATAGGGCTATTCTTGCTGTTGGGTGTCGGCCTGCTGATTGGCGAACTCGACATGGTCCCCGCCGAGATGAGGGGATCGATGAGGGTGCTCTATGGTTTTCTCTGGATGGTGCTGGCGACGGGACTGCCGCTGTGGTGCATTGCGGGGAGGGCCCTCGGCGTGACCGGGGGCGAAGGGGCGCGGAGTCCCGGTTTCGCGGTCTTTCTCTATCTTGCGGGCACAGCGATCGGGGCGTGGGGGATTGCGCGCGGGGATGCGGTTGCGGTGCGCGTGGGGGGCTTGCTGTTACTTGCGGGAGGCGCGGGGGCGTTGGCCGCGATCGTGCCCCCGTGCGCGAGGGCGATTCTTGCGCCGGGGCGGCATACGGATGACTCATGGGGGTCGCGCCCAGCTGCGGCCAAATCGGTGGGCGAGGCGACATGAAGACATTCACTCGCGCATCGATTGCCGGGCTCGCCGTGGCGGCGGCATGGTCGGGGATAGCAAGGGTGTCGAGGCCAGCCAGGTTGGCGGCCACGCCAGGCAAGGCCGATGTCCGTTTCGGGGACGAGGGGCCAGCCTGCCCGATGCGGAAGGTCTTTGGGGTGAAAGATGAGCCGTCCGTGCGTGGCAAGGCGCTCTACGCATCGCACTGTGGCTCATGCCATGGCGCGAACGGCGACGGGCGTGGCCCTGCTGCAGTGTTCCTGTACCCGAGGCCGCGGGACTTTACGGCGGGACAGTTCAAGATTCGCTCGACGGCCTCCGGGATGCCGACCGATGAGGATCTCTTTGGTGTAATCACCGCCGGCATGCCCGGGTCGTCGATGCCAGCGTTTGAGTTCCTTGCGGAGCGCGACCGAAGGGACCTGATCGCCTACGTCAAACAGCTCAGCGCGAAGGAGGAGGACGGGCGCAGGATCAATCATTTTGCCGAGAACCCTGCCGGATCATCGATCCCGATGCCCGCGGTGCCCGACTTCACCCCTGAGCTGGCGGCCAAGGGCGCCCGCGTTTACGCGAGTCTCGATTGCGCCAATTGTCACGGACCAACGGGTGCGGGCGACGGGCCGCAATCCGTGGGCATGAAAGATGCCTGGGGCGGCCAACTGAAACCACGGAGCTATTCCCGCGACAGATTCGTTGGGGGTGATTCGCCGGAAGCGATTTATATGCGGATCGCGGCGGGAATCGGCGGCACGCCCATGAATGCGTATCCCGACAGTCGCATTTCGCCGCAAGACCGATGGGCGCTGGTCGCCCACATCTTGGCCCTGCGCAAGGCGGCCGGCGGACATGGCGTCGGACAGGCGGACGATGGGACGAGTCTACTGGCGACGCGATGCGAAGGAACGTTGCCGACAGACCCGGCGGACGCCGCTTGGAATAGGGCCGCGCAGCACGCGGTCATGGTGAATCCCGTTTGGAGAAAGAATGAGCCGACGCGCTACGTTTCCGTGCGTGGGCTGCACGATGGCAAGCGGCTCGCGATGCTGCTGGAGTGGGCCAGCGCAAGCCCCACGGGCAGCGCTGCACTGCGCGTGCAAGACTTCGCGGACTCTGCCGCGGTGCAGTTCAGTCTGACCGACAGACCGGGGTTCCTCGGCATGGGCGATCCCTTTCACCCTGTGAACCTCTGGCAGTGGCGGGCCGCCGTGCCAAAGGAGGATCCCCTCGCGCAGATGGCCGGAATCTACCCGCAGAGGAAGCGCGATATCTACCCGGGCGCCGGGGGCCAGTATTTCTCCGCCGCGATGGCGGGCAATCCGCTGGCGGGCGAGCGCAGGTCGACGGTGGAAGAGGCCAACGCGAGCGGATTTGGCACCCTCTCGGTCCAGCCGGCCGCCGAACAGGACCTAGCCGGTTCTGGCGCATGGGTGGACGGACGGTGGCGGGTGGTCTTCACGCGCCTGCTGGTGCCGATGTCCCGGCGCGACGCGAATCTCTCGCCGGGGCGCCGGGTGCCGTTGGCATTGGCCATCTGGGATGGCCGCAATGGCGATCGCAACGGCCAGAAGAATGTCTCGGCCTGGCATGTCCTCGAGGTGGAGAAATGAACCGATGAGCACCGAACCCGCAGCGCCCGAAGCCGCGCCCGACAGCGCGCGGATCAACCGTCGAACCTTCCTCTACCTCACGGGTGTGGCGGGGGCAGGGGTGCTCCTGGCCCAGTTTCTTCCAACGCGCTTTCTGAAACCCGCGCGATCTATCGAGAACCCGCTTGCCTACTACCCCGATCGCGACTGGGAGGCAGCATATCGTAACCAGTACGCCCACGACGGCACGTTCTCTTGGGTCTGCGCCCCGAACGACACGCACAACTGCCGCGTGCTCGCCCACACCCGCGGGGGCGTCATCGTCCGGATGGGCGACCAGTACGATGTCGGTTCCTATGCGGATCTCTATGGCAATAAGGCCACGGCCTCGTGGGGCATCCGGCAATGCGCCAAGGGTTACACCTTCCACCGGATCGTCTATGGCCCGTTTCGCCTGAAGCACCCGATCGTTCGCCGCGGCTGGAAACAGTGGGCCGATGCGGGTTTTCCGGACCTTACCCCGGAACTGCGCTCAAAATTCAAGTTCGACGACCGGGGCAACGATGAATTTGAAAAGGTCTCTTGGGACGAGGCCAACCGGCTCATAGCCCGCGGACTGAAGTCCATCGCAACTCGGTACAGCGGCGAACAGGGCGCCTCGCGCCTCCGCGCCGAGGGGTATCCCGAGGAGATGATCGACGACATGGGCGGCGCGGGAACCCGCACGATAAAGATGCGCGGCGGCATGGGGCTCCTCGGCGTGATGGGCAAGTACGGGATGTACCGGCTCTGCAATTCGCTCGCCCTGCTCGACCAGCACGTGCGCAAGGTGCCGGACGCGGAAGCGCGCGCCGGCCGCATCTGGTCCAACTATACCTGGCACGGCGATCAGGCCCCCGGCCACCCGTGGGTCCACGGGCTTCAGAACAGCGAGTGTGACTTCAACGACATGCGGTCGTCGAAGCTCATCATCATGAACGGGAAGAACCTCGTCGAGAACAAGATGACGGAGGCCCACTGGTTCATCGAGTGCATGGAGCGCGGCGCCAAGATCGTTGTCATCGCCCCGGAATATGGGGCCCCCTCCACGAAGTCCGATTATTGGATTCCGGTGCGGCCATCGACCGACGCGGCGCTCTGGCTCGGGGTCACCCGCGTGATGATGGACCGGGGCTGGTACGACGAGGCCTTCGTCAAGGGATTCACGGATTTTCCGCTGCTCGTGCGCACCGACAACCTCCGGCGCCTTCGCGCGCACGAGGTTTTCCCCGGCTACAAAGCGGGGCTGTCAAAGGAGGGGAAGAGCTTCAAGGTCCAGGGGCTCACCGACGAGCAGTACGCCAAGCTCGGCGATTTTGTCGTCTGGGACAATGCGTCGAATTCCGCGAAACCGATCACCCGCGACCAGATTGGCGATAACATGAAGGGGGTGGACCCCGCCCTCGACGGGCGATGGAAGCTCCGGTTGGTCGATGGTTCGGAGGTCGAGGTGTTCGCCCTCTGGACACTGTATCGAACGCACTTGGCGGACTATGACCTCGATACGGTCTCCGAGGTCACCAGTGCGCCGAAACACCTCATCGAGCAATTGGCGCAAGACATCGCCACGATCGCGCCGGTCTCGATCCACCAGGGGGAGGGCATCAACCACTGGTTCCACGGCACCGAGGCGAACCGTGCCGCCTACCTGCCGCTGATGCTCACCGGTAACATCGGCAAACCGGGGGCGGGGTGTCACGGGTGGGCAGGAAACTACAAGGCGGCCCTCTTCCAGGGATCGAAGGAGACCGGGTACGGATTCAAGGGTTGGGTGGCCGAGGATCCGTTTCACCCTCTGCTGGATCCCTCCGCCCCCGGCAAAGAGGTTCACGCGCACCCGTATTGCAAGGACGAGGAACCCGCCTATTGGGACCACGGTGACGTCCCGCTGATCGTGAACACGCCCGCCGAGGGACGGAAGTGCTTCACGGGCAAGAGCCACATGCCGACGCCGACGAAGGCGATCTTCTTCACCAACGTCAACCTCATCAATAACGCGAAGTGGTGCTACGGCGTCATCAAGAACGTCAACCCCAAGGTCGAACTGATCGTCTCGGTGGACATCCAGATGACTGCCTCGGTCCAATTTGCGGACTTCGCTCTGCCGGCGAACTCCTGGGTCGAGTTCGAGGATCTCGAGATCACCGCCAGTTGTTCCAACCCGTTCCTGCAGATATGGAAGGGGGGAATCAGGCCGCTCTACGACTCGCGGGACGACCTGCGCATCCTCGCGGGCATCGCCGCCGCGCTCGGCGAGGAGACCGGCGACAGGCGTTTCCACGATTATTTCAGGTTCGAGCACGAGGGGAGGCGTTCTGTCTACATCCAGCGGTTGCTCGACACGTGCACGACAACCCGCGGCTATAGGCTCGCGGACATCATGGCCGGGAAATACGGCCCGCCCGGCGCGGCCCTCATGCTGTTTCGGACGTACCCGCGGATCCCATTCTACGAGCAGATCCACGATGGCGAGCCATTTCACACGGACACGGGGCGCATGCACGCCTACAGCGATGATCCCACGGCGATCGCGTGCGGGGAGAACTTCATCGTCCACCGCGAGGGCCCAGAGGCCACCCCCTATCTTCCCAACGCCATCCTGTCGAACAACCCCCACGTCCGACCGAACGACTACGGGATCCCGCTCGGTGCCGAAGGCTGGGACGAGCGGAGCGTGCGCAACATCAAGGTGCCATGGGGCGAGCTGAAGGCATCGAAGAATTTTCTCTGGGAGAAGGGCTACCAGTTCTACTGCCTCACCCCGAAATCACGCCACCGCGTACATTCGACATGGTCGAACGTGGACTGGCACCAGATCTGGGATTCGAACTTCGGCGATCCTTACCGCATCGACCGGCGCCTGGCGGGCGTCGGCGAACACCAGATCCACCTGAACCCGCAGGCCGCCCGCGACATGGGCATTCAGGATGGTGACTACGTCTATGTGGACGCCAACCCGGCCGACCGCCCGTATTATGGGGCCACGCCCGCCGATCCCTTCTACAAGATCAGCCGCTGCATGCTCCGCGTCACTTATAACGCGGCCTATCCCTATCACGTTGTGATGATGAAGCACGGCACGTACATTGCCACGCCCAAGACGGTGAGGGCCCAGAAGGAACGCCCGGACGGAATGGCCGTGAGCCCCGACGGCTACATGGCCAACTTCCGCTTTGGCTCGCAGCAGTCCATCACCCGCAACTGGCACATGCCGATGCACCAGACAGACACGCTCTTCCACAAGAGCAAGGCCTTCATGGGATTTCTGTTCGGCGGGGAGGCCGACAATCACGCCATCAACACCGTCCCCAAGGAATGCCTCGTGCGCATCGTCAAGGCCGAGGACGGTGGCCCCGGTGGGCGGGGGCGCTGGCAGGGCGCAACCGACGGCCGATCGCCGGGTGGCGAGGATGATCTCATGAGGCGCTACATCAACGGGGGGCACATCGCCTGACCGATTATGCCCAAAGACGAATTAGATGCCGACGACCCGCTGGAACTGAATGGGGCGGTCGTCCCTTGTGCGGAGGACAACGATGAGGCGATGGCCATCGCCTTTATAGAGGAGTTCCTGCTCTTGAATTTCACCGCCGACGGGATCCTCGATCTGTTTCTGAACCCGGCCTACATCGGGCCCCATCGTGTTTTCCGGAACAAGGGCGGGGACTATGTCCGCGATCTTATCGCCCAAACCCTCGAACCATGGACCCGTCCCAAATGAGCAATCGCGCCTACAACTGGCAATTGGGCCGCGAGATGGCCTACCCCTATGACGCGGTCTATCCCGACAGGCAATTCGCGTTTGTCTTTAACATCAACCGCTGCATCGGATGCCAATCCTGCACGATGGCCTGCAAATCCACGTGGACCTTTTCCGCCGGACAGGAATACATGTGGTGGAACAACGTGGAGACCAAGCCCTACGGCGGCTATCCCCGTCACTGGGACGTCAGGCTGCTGGACATGCTCCACCAGGCCAACGGAGGCCCCGGCGCGTGGGCGCGCCCCGCCGATGCGCGCAGGGCCCCCTACGGGGAATTCAAGGGCAAGACCATCTTCGAGTCCGCGCCGGAGGCACCTGCCGAAAATGGCTCGCAAGTCGCCTTGGGCTATTTGCCGAACGACGAAGAGTGGAACACGCCCAACCTGTTCGAGGACAACCCCACGGGCCCACCGGCCACGAGGCGGGGGGAGTATTTCGACAAGGGCGCGGAGCTGCCAGCCCACGACGCATGGTTCTTCTATCTGGCGCGCATCTGCAACCACTGCACGTACCCGGCGTGCCTCGCGGCGTGTCCCCGAAAAGCGATCTACAAACGACCCGAGGACGGCATCGTGCTCATCGACCAGAAAGAATGCCGAGGGTATCGCAAGTGCATGGAGGCATGCCCCTACAAAAAGACGCATTATCGGGCCACCACGCGAACGAGCGAAAAGTGCATCGGCTGCTACCCGCGCATCGAGGGCAATGACTCTGGTGCCAACGGTCGGCCTCTCACGACACGCTGCATGGCCGCCTGCATCGGACAGATTCGCCTTCAGGGCTTCGTGGGCCTCAACCCGAACGGGACATGGATCGAAGAGCGCGATAACCCCATCTACTACTTGGTCCACGTGGCCAAGCTGGCGCTCCCGCTCTATCCTCAGTTCGGGACCGAGCCGAACGGGTATTACATTCCGCCTCGGTGGGTCCCGCGCGCCTATCTCCGGCAGATGTTCGGGCCCGGGGTCGACGCCGCGGTGGAGAAATACATGGCGCCCGACCGCGAGACGCTCGCGGTGCTGCAGCTCTTTGGCAAAGACAATCACATCTGTCACCGCTACGAGATCAAGGAGGGCCCCAAGGTATTTGACAGGGAGATCCGGGGCCGGCGCGTGCAGATCTACAACGACACCGTCATCGGTTACGATCGCGATGGGCGGGAGATCATCCGATGCACCGTGGAGGAACCGCTCCATGTCCGGAGCGCGAAACATGCCAACAGCATCTGAGGTCAAGCGACTGAATAGGAATCCGGCGGACGCCTCGGCCAGGGCGTTCACTTACCGTTTTCTTGCGGAGGCCTTTGCGTATCCGGAACCCGAGGGGTGGGTTTGGATCCGCGAGCCGGCCACGCGCGAGGCGCTCGACGCGGCGGTCCGGGAGGCATGGGGGTCGTTGCCGGAAACGAGCGCTTTGGCGGGCATCGCAGCGCTGGCGATCGCGGGCATCGGGCTGGAGGCCGCGCGCGCCGATCACCTGCGCGCATTCGGCTACACCGTTCGCGGGGCCTGTCCGCCGCACGAGATCGAATATGGTGATGCCAAGGCCGACGCGCTCTTTCGCCCGCACCGCCTCGCCGATCTTTCGGCCCTCTACCGTGCTTTCGGTTTAGAGATGGACGATCTGGCCCATGAGCGGCAGGACCATCTGGCGATCGAATGCGAATTCGCGTCGATCCTTGCCGCGCGCGCCGCCCACGCCCTGGAGAACAATCGGGCGGAGTGGATCGATGCGTGCGAGAGAGCATGGCGCCTGTTCCTCCGAGAACACCTTGGCCGCTGGGTCCAGGCGTTCGCGTCGCGCCTCGAGGGCATGCGGCCCGCGCGCTGGCTCCTTGACTCCGTTGCCCTGATGCTCGCGGTGGTCCGCGCCGACTGCGCGGCCCTGGGAATCCGACCGGGTTCCGACGATATCCAGCTTGTTTCTTACGACGGATCGGACGAAGCGTTTTGTGCGGATCGATGCGGTTTGAACGGTGCGCCAACCGATAGCCCTCCGGAATCTGGCCTAGTCCCATGAAGCTCACGTTTGACCGGGACCTGATCGAGGCGGCATACCTTGCGCAAGGGCCGCGCCTCGACCCACGCCGCGAGGAACTTTACGAGATCGAAGATCCACAGCGGCGCGAGGAGGCATTCTCCGCGCACCTCGCCGCCTGGTTTCGGGGTGCCGGACTTGAACAGCGGTTGCGCGACGCTTTCTACGAGTGGCCTCTCGTCGTTGGCGCGTGTGCCGAAGGGGTGCTCAGGCGGGTCCGAAATCCGGTCGATGAAGTCGCCGAACTCTTTCGCAATGATGAGGGCATGGATCGCGTGGGCGTCGGCATTCGGTCGGCTCGGATCGGCGATGGCTCATTCGTGGGATTCCTGCGCCACGAGCTGCAGCACATCCACGACATGCTTGATCCGGCATTCGGTTATCCTGCGCCTGGCAGGCCAGATCCGGCGCCCGAGGGCAACCTGCGCCGCGACCGCTACGGTCTCCTGTGGGACATCTCCATCGATGCGCGCCTGTCTCGTCGCTTTCCGGCCGCGCCGGAGTTTCCCCGCGCCCTTCGAAGACACCGCGACGCGTTTGATCGCACTTTCTCCTTTTTGCCAGATGACGAGCGAGGTGCACTATTCCTTGAGTTATCCGGTGGGGATGCGCCGCGGCACGGTCGGCTTTGGGAGGTCGCGTGCGATCCTCGCCGCTTGAGCTCAACTGCGGGAAGCCGGCTCTCCGGTGCGGCGTGCCCCGTGTGTGGGTTCGCGACATTCCATTGGGCGGATGAACGGGCATTGGCCATCGCGGCATCCGGCATCCGTGCCGAATTCCCCGATTGGGGGCAGGAATCCGGCTGCTGCGAGCGCTGCGCCGAAATCTATGCGGCGATCTTCAAGGCTTCGATACCCGCCACCGTCCTGCTGCCGAGCCGGGAACAGAGAGACGTTTGGAGCAGGATTGCTTCAGTGCGATGATTATGCTTTGAAAGGTCAGAGCCCAATGGTGTCAAAATACCAACTAGCCCGGATATTTCACAGCCTGCCGGCTGTGAAATTCCGGGCTCTGGGAAAACCGCGCCATGAAAGCCATTTATTGGGAAAGGTCAGGCAAAGACTGGGTTTTTTCGCGGTTGCGGAGTGTGTTTCGCGGACCGGTGGCCCCAGACCCTTCAAAGTCGCGTTCTTCGGAGCGCGGTTTTCTTTTGAGCCTGCATATTTCACGCGGAAGCGTGAAATATGCAGGCTAGAGCGACCATGATTGGCAGGCCTTATTCATCGGGGGAGGGGATGGAATGAACGCCGATTCCTTCGGGCGCACGGTGGATTACCTGCGCATCTCTGTCACCGACCGCTGCGATGAGCGGTGCCTCTATTGCATGCCCGAAGGCTACAGGGGCTGGGTCCAGCGTGACGATCACATGACCGCCGATGAAATCATTCGCGTGGCGGAGGCCGCCACCCGCCTGGGTTTCCGGAAATTCCGGGTCACTGGGGGCGAGCCGCTCGTCCGGGCGGACATCGCGGAGATCGCGCGGCGGCTCTGGGATCTGCCGGGCGTGCAGACGCTGGGCATCTCCACGAATGGCACGCGATTGGCATCCGTGGCGAAAGATCTGAAACGGGCCGGCGTCCGCTCGATCAACGTCAGCCTCGATGCGCTCGCTCCCGAACTCTACCGGCGGATCACCGGCGGGCGGGTCGAATCGGTGCTGGCGGGAATCGATGCCGCGCTGGGGGCCGGATTCGAGGTAATCAAGATAAACTGCGTCCTGATGCGGGGGATCAACGAGGGGGAAGTGCTCCCCTTGACCCGATACGCCGCGGAACGGGAGATGCCGATCCGTTTCATCGAACTCATGCCGGTTTCGCGGGCAGACGTGTTGGACCGCTCGAGTTTTCTATCCGTGCAGGAGTTGATGCGGCGCCTGGAACGGGAAGGGATGCTTTTGCCCCTTCCCGACTTTCGGCCCGGTCACGGGCCCGCGAAATACTATGCCTACGAGCCGATCGGGGCGAAGGTGGGTTTCATCGGTGCGCTAACAACGCGGGGTTTCTGTGAGACGTGCAACAAGCTTCGCCTGACCGCCGATGGGAAGCTGCGGCCGTGCCTGGGCCGACATGGCGAGATCGATCTGCTGGGATCCCTCCGTGCAGGGCAGACCGACCCCGCTGGGCCTCTGCTCCAGGCCATCGCCAACAAGCCCGAGAATCACGAGTTCGCCGCCTGCTACGAGCCCGGTCGACCGATGACCGCGATCGGCGGTTGAGCACCGGACGCATCCTCCGTGCGTGTGCCGGGCTTGCCCGCTGGGTCTTGGGTCTGGTAATTCTGGCGTCACGCCCCCATGGGTGCTAGTAGAGGACAAGACCTTGAGGAATCGGCGTCGGCGCTCTCATCAGGAACTCAGGGATTCAGGAAGGGGTCGGAAGTTCCGCGCCGGTCGGTTCTCCCTGCCTTCCTGAGTTGCTGATTGCCTGCGACTGGCGTTGGTCACGCTGGACGGCGGGAGTCCCGTTAGGTGGCCAGAATAGCCAGAGAATTGCCCACGGAATGCCTTGAGGAGCCCAAGAATTGGGCCACGGGATTTGCAGGGATGGATAAGGACGCGATGGTGGATCATGTCTGAGTCGCCGGGGAACGTCGTGGGAAAGTGGGAGAAGAGGCTGCGGCGGCGCCTGGTCCGTCTGCTGAAGCTTCGCGTCTGGGTCGCCGAGATCATCCATCCGAGCGAGCTGCAGATCACGTTGGTTTGGGCGGGAGTGGTCGGTTTCCTCGGAGGGGGCTCCTCGATCGTTTTCCGGTGGCTGACCCGCCTTCTAAATAGTGCCCTCACGCAACAGCAGGGGACGGGCGGGCTGGTGGAGAGTTTTTCGCACCTCGCGGGATGGCAGTGCTTTTGTCTCCCTGCGCTGGGCGGTATCCTCGCCGGGTTGGTGCTGCTGCTGGGCGAGCGATGGCGGGGTAAGAGCAGCACGGACTACATGGAGGCGATTGCGGTGGGCGACGGGGTGGTTTCCGCGCGCAGCAGCCTCACCAAGTCGGTCTCCGCGATGTTCACGATCGCTTCGGGCGGTTCCATCGGCCGCGAGGGACCGTTGGTCCAGCTTGCGGCGATGCTGGCCTCGCTCTTGGGGCGGATCGGCCGATGGCCGCCCACCCGGCGGCGATTGCTCGTGGCCTGCGGGGCGGCGGCGGGGATCGCGGCGGCCTACAACGCGCCCATCGCGGGCGCACTGTTCGTGGCCGAGATCATTCTGGGCTCACTGGCGATGGAGATTTTTGGGCCACTCGTATTCTCATCGGTGGTGTCCACGCTGACGGTGCGCTCGATCCTAGGGGGCAAACCGCTCTTCGAGATACCGCAGTTCCAGCTCAGTTCGGGATGGGAGATGATCCCGTGTATGGTGCTTGGCCTGTTCGGCGGACTCCTTGCGCCCTGGTTTCTCGCGCTGCTCCGTTGGAGCGAGCAGAGTTTCATGAGGATGCGCGCGCCCGGCTTTGTGAGGATGGGGATCGGCGGCCTTATCGTTGGCGCGCTGGCTGTCAACTATCCCGAGGTGTGCGGAAACGGTTACAGCACGGTGAACACGATTTTGCACGGTGGCTGGGTGTGGCAAGGATTGCTGGTTGTCCTGGTTTTGAAAATGGTCGCCACGAGCGCCACGTTCGGTTCGGGGGCGGTGGGGGGCGTCTTCACCCCGACGCTGTTTGTCGGCGCATGCCTCGGCTATCTTTCCGGAACGATGCTGGCGTGGTTGCCGGGATGTCACGGTATCAGCCCGATCGCGTTCGCCCTGGTGGGCATGGGTTCATTTCTCGCCGGGACAACCCACGCGCCCATCATGGCAATACTGATGCTTTTCGAGATGACGCTCGATTACCAGATGATCCTCCCGCTGATGCTGGCTTGCGTGGTCGCCTACTACACATCATTGCATTTTGACAAGCGCTCCATCTACAGCGAATCGTTGAGGCGCAAGGGGGCGCTCGATTTCCGCCTCCAGCTTTCCGGCCTGAAGGTTGCCGATCTCATGAGGAGATCGCCGGTCACGGTGAATGAGACCGCGCACTTTTCGGAGATCGGGCGCGCCTTCATCCAGAACCGATTCAATTATCTTTACGTGACGGATGATCGCGGGCGATTTCGGGGGGCGGTATCGCTGCACGATGTAAAGGGCTATCTGAACGAGCCCGAACTGGCGGAGCTGGTCATTGCGCGCGACATAACGCGAGATGACTTCCCGACGGTTGCCGACGATGTCACGCTGGCCGAAGCGCTGGACAAATTCCTGCACCACGACGGCGAGCGTCTGCCTGTGGTCGGCCGAGACAGCAGATTGGTCGGCAGCATCTCGAAAACGGACATCATCCTGGCGTTGGCGCTTTGAGCGGCCGGATGTTGTCGGCGCCAGTGGATCCTCGAATCAGAATTCCTTTCGACCGCTGGGTTTTCTTAGCCGGATTGACCGTCTATCTGGATGGTTGTATTCTCACAAAATGAAACAGGGGGCTTGTCTCGCAATCGCCGCGATTTTGTCGATTCCGGGGGCCTCGGCCCAGGAACCGGTCACTTTGGCGGACATCCAGATCGAGCGCATCGGGGGCGGGAAGCAGCGCAACGTGATTTTCATTCTCGCCGACGACCACCGCTATGACGCGCTCGGATTCATGGGGCACCCGTTCCTGGAGACGCCCCACATGGACTCGATCGCGCGCAACGGGGTCCACCTGCGCAACGCGATGGTGGCGACCGCCCTGTGCTCCCCGAGTCGCGCGTCTATCCTGACCGGGCTTTACACCCATCGGCACCGCGTCATCGACAACAATCGGCCTGTGCCCTCCGGCGTGCGATTTTTCCCGGAGTATCTCCGGAAGGCTGGCTACGAGACAGCTTTCATCGGCAAGTGGCACATGGGGGGTGAGAGCGACGAGCCCCGGCCCGGCTTCGATCACTGGGTCAGCTTCAGGGGCCAGGGCAGCTACCTGCCCACGCCAGCCGGGCTCAACGTTGACGGCAGGCATGTCCCGCAAAAGGGATACATCACCGATGAGTTGACCGACTACGCGCTGGAATGGCTCGGATCGCGCGATCTCAAGAAGCCGTTCTTTCTATATCTGTCCCACAAGGCCGTTCACGCAGACTTTGTTCCGGCTGCGCGCCACGCCGGACGATACGCGAGCGCGAAGTGGGAACTGCCTCGCACGGCGCAGGCCTACGATGGCTATCGGAACCAGCCGCGCTGGATGCGGGACCAGAGGAACTCGTGGCACGGCATCGACTTTCCGTACCACAGCGACCTCGATGTGACGCAGTATTACAAGAGCTACTGTGAGACGCTGCTGGCGGTCGACGATGGCGTCGGCAGACTCCTGGCCTGGCTCAAGGCGAAAGGGCTCTTTGAATCCACGCTCGTCCTTTACATGGGGGACAACGGCTTCCTTTTTGGCGAGCACGGGCTCATCGACAAGAGGGTCGCCTACGAGGAGTCGATCCGCGTGCCCATGCTGATGCAGTGCCCGGAACTCTTTCCCGGCGGTACCGTGGTGACGCAGGTCGTGGCGAACATCGACGTGGCCCCCACCATCCTTGAGGCCGCCGACGTCAAGGAACCGGCGCACATGGACGGCGCCAGCTTCGTTTCACTTGCGCAGGGAAAGTCCGTTCCATGGCGCGCGGATTTCCTGTACGTGTATTATTGGGAGAAGAACTTCCCGCAGTCCCCGACGGTGTTCGCGCTGCGCGGCGACCGCTACAAATACGTGACGTATTACGGGCTCTGGGATTGCGACGAGTTCTACGACCTTCAGGACGATCCGGGAGAGACGGTCAACCTGATCAGCAGCAAGGAGCACCAGCAGCTCATTCGGAAGATGGAAGGCAGGCTTTACTCCGTTCTCGGGGAGCGCGGTGGCATGATGATCCCACTCAATCAGCCAAAGGGCGGATCGCAGAACAAGCGGCTCGAGACCCGCGGCGGCCGTCATGCCGCGGACTTTCCGGATTCCCTGGTCGTCCCGGCACCGCTGAACAAGGGCGCGAAATGATGCTGTCCTTTCTGATGCGAAAGAGATTGATGCGCCCATAGGGGCGGGTCGGTGCCCCGATTGAAAGAGAGAAGACGCGGGACTTGCCGTTGGGGTGGATGTGGCGAAATTGTTGGCGATGTTGAAAAGCGCGAGCTCTAGCCACTATCCGGTGCCCCCGCGGGGCCGTGCGGGATCGGCGATGGGGAGGGGCATCCTATTATTTCTCATTTTCGGTTTTCCGCTCTTGTGCGGTGCGGCGGTGGAGCCGTGCCGCATCGAGATCGTCGAGAAGGGCAGCGGGTGGCCGGTCCCATTGGTGGAGCTGCGCACGACACACAATGTGCGCCTCGTCACCGATAACGCGGGGGTCATCGCCTTTGACATGCCAGAGCTGATGGGGCGGGTCACGTGGTTCAGCGTTGTCGGGCACGGCTATGAGGCTCCCAAGGACGGGTTTGGCATGGTGGGTTTCCGGCTGAAACCGGAGGCCGGCAAGACGCTTCGGGCGGAGGTCAAGCGGACGATCGTCGCAAAGCGCCTGGGGCGAATGACGGGTGGCGGGCTTTTTGGAGAGAGCCAGCGATTGGGGCGCGAACTCGACGTGACCGAATCGGGCATCCTCGGCTGCGACAGCGTGCAGAACGCCGTGCACCGCGGGCGGCTCTTTTGGGCCTGGGGCGACACCATCGTGCCGGGATATCCGCTGGGCATTTTTGACATGACCAGCGCGACCACGGCAGTGCGGCCCCTTGGGTCGTTCGAGCCGCCGCTGCGTTTGAAGTTCACGTACTTCACCGACGACAAGGGCGTGCCACGGGCCGTGGCGAAGATGCCGGGCAGCGGCCCCACGTGGGTGAGCGGCTATGTCAGCCTGCCGGCCAAGGACGGGGACGCCCGACTCGTGGGCACATACGTGAAGATCAAACCCCCGCTTGAGGCGTACGAGTGCGGCCTGTGCGTGTGGAATGACAGTGCGGAGAAATTCGAGCGCCATCGTGTCCTTTGGGCCAAATCGGACTCTTCGCCCAAACCGACGCCGGCGCCCGAGGGGCACCCGACCTTTTGGAAAGATGCGCGGGGCAAGGAGTGGGTGCTGTTTGGCAACCCTCTGCCCACGCTCCGATGTCCGGCCACGTTTGAGGCCTGGCAGGACAGTTCTACCTGGGAGGTGCTCAAGCCGCAGGAGAGTCTCGTTTCCGCCGCCGACGGCAATCCGGTGAAGCCGCACAGCGGCTCGATCGCGTGGAACGCATTTCGCCGGCGTTGGGTGACGGTCTTCATGCAGAATGGCGGCAAGCCGTCTGCGCTGGGCGAGCTATGGTATGCGGAGGCGGATTCACCCACCGGGCCATGGGGCAAAGCCGTGAAGGTGCTGACGCATGACATATACACCTTCTACAACCCTCGGCTCCATCCCGAGATCACGCCCGAAGATTCGCCGGTCCTGATCTTTGAGGGGACGTACACCCATACGTTCAGCAGTGCCAAGGAACCCACGCCGCGCTATGATTATAACCAGATCCTGTATCGCCTGGACCTCGATGATGCCGCGCTGCGTCCGGCGCAGGGACCCTGATTTGTTCGTTGATTCAGCCGATCTGCCGGAAATTCAGTTGGCCTTGGCCGGCGGCATTGATCCGGTCCGGGGTCCATGGTGGATCCCACACCAACCGCACATCGACGCGCCCGATGCCTGGGATATCCGAAAGGGCGTTGCGCGCGCCTTCCACCATGAATCCTTCCAGGGGGCATCCACGCGTGGTCAGCGTCATATCGATTCTCAACTCTCCGGAGCGCCCATCCAATTCGACCCGGTAGATCAGCCCGAGGTCCACGACGTTCAATCCGAGTTCGGGATCGATCAGTTTCCTGAGCCTTCGCGTCACTTCTTCCTCAAGGTCATCCGCCATGTCAGACACTCCTCCCTGATTCTTCGGTGGTGGGCCGATTGGCTCCCACGAACCAATGTCGCATCACGAGCGCCACGTTGCCCGCAAAACAGAGCATGCCGCACAACCAGACGACGGCGCCCCCGATCACGGGTGCGGTCTCGGTCCCGAAAATGCCGGCGACCAGCAAGAGAAAACCGACTAGGAGGAGGGTGGCCGCAGCGGACTGGAGGATCGGCGAAACCATGTCGGCGAAAACCGGGACCGGTTCCCGGCCAACGCGCGGTCCATACACCCTGTGCCAGACCAAAAAAGGGAGAATCTTGTAGAGCATGCCAACGATCGAGGGAACCACGACGCCGAACAACGCGGCAAATGGATACGCGAGCTGAAAGCTTTGACCAAGCTGCCCGCCGCCCAACCGGACCGCCGCGATCCCCAGGGCGCAGGTCGGCAGGAGCATGGCGACGCCCCCGAGAAAGGTGATCAGCCCCCAGTCGATTTCGGCGCGCCTTCGGATTCGGAGGATCGCGACGAGTTCGATGGCGTGGAGGGAGAGGCCCATCGCGATGGCCACCGCGGCCAGGCCGGCGCCGAGGTTCCAACCGAGGGGCAGGGATATGACCAAGACGGCAAGCCCCCCATTGACGAGTCCCCAAAGCCACCACGCGCGACGTCCCTCGCGCCACTCGGCAAGCGTGAACATGGGCACGAGTTTGAGCGAGATCCCGATGATCAGGTTGATAAAGATGCCCAGTATCCCGAGATGGGCATGTGCCTGCAACCAGCCCATGGGGTCACCCGGTAACAGTGGCCGGAACTTGGCGGTGACCATCGTCAGCCCCAGCCCGGTGGTCGCGAGCATCCACCCGAGCGTCGTTGTGACAAATGCGGCCGTTATGTCGAACCGCGCCAGTTTTCCCAGCGTCCGGACCATGTTGTGGACGAACATCAGCACGCCACAGAACACGAGTGTGCCACCGAGCGCGACGCCCCGCATCTCCCATGCGAAGAATGCCGGAACCATGGCGCTGACGCCCAGCAGGTGAAATGCGGTGTGTGCCGAGGCCATGCGCGGGCTGAACAGCGATACCTCAAGCGCCACGGGCACCAGTTGGTACATCGCGCCCAGGCATACCGACATCGCGCAACCCAAGACGACGAGATGGGCGAGGGCGACCGTGTGGGGACGATAGTAGGGTCCCGCGATCGTTCCCGGCTCAAGAATAAGCCAGAACGATGCCGCCAGGATGCACGCCACGCCGAACAGGATAAACCGCAGCGGGATTACGGTCGGGGGTGCCTGGCGCCCAGAGACCATCGCCTTTTTTTCTCCGGATCATGCCCCCGGGGCACAACCCTTTCGGATCACTGTCTCCCAGCCACCGGACGGCAGTTCGTGGCTTTCTGCGGCAAAACCGCGCTCCGCCAACGTGTCGAGGAGATGCATCGGCCTCCGGTCGGTCAACGCCCTGAGGGAACCCGTTGCCGGGAGCGTCTCGAGGGCGGTCAGGATTCGCATCATCGGCTGCGGCGGTTCGAGACCCCGGGCGTCGATGTCAATCATGCCGGCCGCTGCGCCGCATGGGGCCATGGGTCCACCTTGAGAGATCGGCCCATCGGTTGGCAGATCGTCGCCAAATTCGATTTCCCAATGCTCGGGTCCCACCTGGCGGCTCTTGTGCCCGAGACCGCGCGAGCGGAGCAGTTGGATCAGCGGCATGGGTTCAAATATCGCGATCACCCGCAATCGGCCGCCTGGGGGCAGAGCCGCCGCAGCTGCCAAGATTTGGGGCAGAGGGTGCCGCCCCGATCGCAGATCCTCGCGCACGTCTAAGACAGTGACCTGACTCATGCCGGGAACATAGCCCAGGATCGGCTGTGGCGGCTTGACCTGCGTCAAAAAGTTGGATTTTCGCGAAATCCGCCGGGAGGCACGTCGTCCGGCGAGTTCCAGTTAGCGAACAGAGGCGCGTCGCTTGCCGGGACATCCCAGCGCATGCAGAAGCCCAATCGGAGGCAGTCCGCGGCCCAGGCGCGGACGGAGAGCGCGGCCTGGGCCAGCGCGCGCGTTGCGGGATCCAGGCAGTCCCGCGTGTACACGGCCGCGAGCGGCTGGGCCTCGCCATCGACGTGCGGGATCACGCCAGAGTTTGCGCCGCACCGGGCCAGCAGCCGCGATATGATTCCCTTGTTCAGCGCGGGCATATCGACCGCCAGCACCAAGAGATGCGTGCCCCGGCAAGCGTCAATGGACGTCGCGATGCCAGAAAGGGGTCCCAAATCCACCCTGGTGTCGACGACCTGTTCGGTGGCCGGACGCCCGAGATTCTGGTCTGGGCGCACCGACAGGAAAACGCGGCTGGCACCGGATGCGAGCGCCAACTGGGTCTGTCGCCGCCAGAGGGGCTCACCGTCGATTTCCAAGAGGGCCTTGTCTCGGCCCATGCGGCGAGACCTTCCCCCGGCTAGCACGGCGGCCTCCACTTGGATGGCGCACGAATTACTCACGACACAGCGAGCCGCTCGTCAGGATCTTCGCCCGCAGCCCGCCGCGTCCGCGCAAGAACGCCTCGGCGCCCGGGCCGATCGCCTGATCCATCCAGTAGCATGGTCGGCTTTCCTCAATGCCGGCGAAACGGACACCCTGCAAATCGAACTCTTGGCCAATGAGGGCGTTCAAGTCCACTCCCTCGATAATCACGTTGCGGCGCGGCGCCGAGGGATCTCGGCGCCCGACGCCCAGTGTCTCCCATGCTGCCAGGAGCACCTCCCACGAGAAGAAGGTGATTTGCCCCTTGTAGTCGGGTTTGTAGTCGAAAAACCTGTCGCCGACGATGCCGCGGCCCGCCACGCACTCGAGGCGTTCCACCTCCAGGATCGGATGGGTGTCTGCCGTCTGGCCGTGCCTGCCAAAAAAATTGTGTCCCGGGGATATGAAAAGATGCCGGATCTGCGGTGCCTTTGGCGCTCCCGATGACAGGGTCATGATACCTCCCGCCCTTCCGCGGACGCCTCCCCGGATCCGCCGGGGTGATGCTTTGCTAACATGGAGAAAACGATATCCCCATTTGGACGGAAAGGAAGCGTAGGGGAACACGGGTGGGACACCATCTGGCCAATGGATCGAAAATCCGAGATTCGAAACTACAGGATTGGCGCGCATGGCTGCAGGTCTGTGGCCTTGACGCGTTATGGGGGGACTTCGACATGTGCGTTTCTGCGGCTATTGTGTGTGATGCAAGGAGGTCCAATGGCGGTGGTTGTTCATGGGGGGCTAGACCCTTTGGCAAAGCAGGTGGAGATTCGATCTCACCATCTGGTCGTGGACGAAGGCGCAGCTGTCGGTGGTGCCGACGTCGGCCCGAGCCCGCACGACCTGCTGGATGCCGCGCTGGCGTCGTGCACCGCGCTGACGCTGAACTTGTACGGCAAGCGCAAGGGTTGGCCAATTCAGAACCTGCGCGTCGAGGTTACCCATACCGAAGGACAGGGTCTCTACGAGTTCCATCGCCGCATTCAGATCGAGGGCGATCTGGATGAATGTCAGCGCACGCGCCTTCTCGCGATCGCCGAAAAGTGTCCGATCCACCGGGTCTTGGGCGGGCGGATCACGATCGACAGCGAGTTGGCTGACGCCTAGCCGCCTGTTGAAATTTGGAAACTCCGGTAGACTCCTAACCCGGAAATCTCACAGCCTGCGGCCGTGAAATTCCGGGCTCGAAAACTCAAACACCAGATCGTGGGAGCCTGCTTGCAGGCGATCCCATGCGCGAATCGCGCGCAAGCGCGCTCCTGCGTCTCATTTTCACCGCCAATGGTGCCCCGAATGCCCGCCGTCGGGCGGACGACCGGAGCATGATGTCTGACCTGAATTCGGATTTGGGGCAGCGCATCGGTGGTGGTGGCCTAATGCCTATTGGCAGCCCCTTGATCCAGATCAACGATACGGCCAATTTTCCACTTCGCGCGGTTGAAGGGCAGGCCGCGTGCTCCATGTTGAGCGATCAGTCAGTGGTGATTGGATCGGGTGGTTTAAGGAAAAGCGAAAGGTGCGCATGAAATACATATCGGCGGGAATGATAATGGCCGGTGTTCTGATGGGCGGGGGAGCACTGGTCCCTTCGTCGGCTCTGGGGCACTGCGACACGATGGATGGCCCGGTCGTGCGATCGGCCAAGGTCGCGCTCGAGGCAAAGGACATTACGCCCGTGCTTAAGTGGGTGCACGAGGGGGGCGAGGCCGAAGTCAGGTCGGCATTCGCGAAGGCCCTGGCTGTTCGCACTCAGGGCAGCGATGCTCGTGAACTCGCGGACCAGTTCTTCTTCGAGACGCTGGTCCGCGTGCATCGCGCGGGCGAAGGGGCACCCTACACAGGCCTGAAGCCCGCAGGCACGAGATTGGAACCGGGCATTGAAGAGGCCGACAGAGCCATCGAGCTTGGCTCCGTGGACAAGGTGATCGGTCTCGTCACAGACGATGCAGCCGCGGGCATTCGCAGGCGCTTTGCCGCGGTTCGGGAGGCGGCGAAGCACGCCGAACACAACGTGGGGGCGGGGCGCCAGTTCGTGGCGGCTTACGTGGACTATGTCCATTACGTCGAAGGGGTGCTCCGCGCGGCGCAGGGGGGCGGGCACCATGCGGAGGGAGCCGATACGGCGGCCCCCGATGGCGCCCATGGCGAGTGCGCATCGCAGCATAAACACTGAGTGTGGAGCTGAAACGAGGAGAGATCATGAGTGAGAAGCAAAGCTCCTATCGTGGATTGTGGTTGAGTCTGACCAGTGTCATCGGGCTTTCCTTCCTTGTGCTGGGCTACTACGGGTCGGAGATATATCGCCTGGCCCCACCGGTGCCTGGGAAGGTCATGACAGCGGATGGCAAGGTGCTGTTCACGGGCCAGGACATCAAGGATGGCCAGAATGTTTGGCAATCGATGGGAGGGCAGGAGGTGGGCACGGTCTGGGGTCATGGTGCCTACGTCGCGCCAGATTGGTCGGCGGACTGGCTCCACCGTGAATCCGTGTGGTTACTGAACCACTGGGCGGCGGAAGAGGGTGGCAAAACCTACGAGCAACTCCCCCCGGAGAAGCGGGCGGCGCTCCGGGAGCGATTGAAAGGAGAGCTGCGCACAAATACCTATAACCCACAGACGGGCGACTTGGTCATCTCTCCTGTCCGGGCGAAAGCCTTCGAGGCGATCGGCGCGCACTACGATGGGCTCTTTGGCGCCGATCCTGAGCTTCGGGAATTGCGCGAGGCGTACGCGATCCCGGTTAATTCGATCAAGGATTCGGCGCGCAGGCGGGCGATGAACGCGTTCTTCTTTTGGACCGCGTGGGCGTGCGGCACCGAGCGCCCCGGTAGCAAGATCAGCTATACCCAAAACTGGCCGCCGGAATCCCTCATCGAAAATCGTCCCACCGGTTCCGTGGTGGTTTGGTCGGTGGTGAGTTTCGTCGTGTTGTTGGCCGGGGTGGGGGCCATGGTCTGGTACTTTGCCAGACAGAGGCACAAGGATCAGGAGGAGCGGATCGAGGTCCCGGGCGTGGATCCACTGCTGGCTCTCAAGGCGACGCCATCGATGAGGGCGACGCTGAAGTACTTCTGGGTGGTGGCGGCCCTGGTCGTGGTCCAGGTGGGGCTTGGGGCGGTGACCGCGCATTACGGGGTTGAGGGTGACGGTTTCTATGGGATTCCGCTCAGCACATGGCTGCCCTACTCCGTGGCGCGCACGTGGCACACGCAGCTCGGGATCTTCTGGATCGCGACCGCCTGGCTCGCCACGGGGCTGTTCGTGGCGCCAGCGGTGTCGGGCAACGAGCCGCGCTGGCAGAAAGCCGGCGTTGATTTTCTATTCGTCTGCCTGCTCATCATCGTGGGTGGTTCGCTGGTCGGCGAGTGGCTGGGCGTGCAGCAGCGCCTGGGGTTGATCGGGAACTTTTGGTTCGGTCACCAGGGATACGAATACGTCGATCTGGGCCGCGCGTGGCAGATCTTCCTGTTGGTGGGATTGTTTCTGTGGCTGTTTCTGATGGGCAGGGCCCTGTGGCCCGCGTTGAAGGATCCCGGGCCGAATCGTCACCTGCTTGCTTTGTTCATCGTGGCGTCGGCCGCCATCGCCCTGTTCTACGGGGCCGGCCTGATGTGGGGACGGCAGACCAATCTGGCGGTCGCCGAATACTGGCGGTGGTGGGTGGTCCATCTCTGGGTGGAAGGTTTCTTTGAGGTGTTCGCCACCGTGGTGGTCGCATTCCTGTTCACGCGCATGGGGCTCCTGAGGACAGACAGCGCCACTAAAGCCGTGATATTCTCCACCGTGATCTTTCTGGCGGGCGGGATACTCGGGACCTTTCACCACCTCTATTTTACGGGCACGCCCACGGCGGTGCTGGCCTTGGGGGCGACGTTCAGCGCCCTCGAGATCGTGCCGCTGGTGCTGATAGGATTCGAGGGCTACGAGAATCTGACGTTGAGTCGTGCGCGCCCGTGGGTATCGGCCTACAAATGGCCGATCTACTTCTTTGTGGCGGTCGCATTCTGGAATCTGGTGGGCGCGGGCCTGTTCGGTTTTCTTATCAATCCCCCCATCGGCCTCTATTACATGCAAGGCTTGAACACGACCCCGGTGCATGGGCACGCCGCGTTGTTCGGCGTGTACGGGATGCTGGGCATCGGGCTGATGCTGTTCTGCCTGCGAGGGCTGACGCGGCAGGAGGCGTGGAAGTCGGGTGCGCCAGCATTCAGCTTCTGGGCGATGAACATCGGGCTCGCGCTCATGATCCTGTTGAGCCTCCTGCCGGTTGGGCTGCTGCAGACGTGGGCGAGCGTGGAGCATGGAATGTGGTACGCGCGCTCCGCAGAGTTCATGCAGACCGGGCTGATGGACAAGCTGCGCTGGATGCGCGTCATAGGCGACACGATCTTCGCGCTCGGGGCGGTGGGACTGGGCTGGTTTGTGCTGGGTCTGAAGACGGGGTGGTCTTTGGCGGGACCGCGCGACAACGCGACACTTTCGGCAGAAGGTTCTGCCCAGACGGGTGGCTGAGATCGCCGGGTCATGGCCCAGATGTTGGCGGACGGCCTCTCCGATCGACGGCCCTGGGGCCGCCGGACATTTTCGCGCATCGGCGTCCGGGCGCTTGCCACAATGGCTTGCGCCGGCGCCGCGGGGCCGCGTAGGCTAGCGGCCGGGGCAGGGGGGGAACGGCATCGGAGCGGAACGCGAGGAGCACTATGAAAGTTAGGATCATGCCCTGCCTGGACATGCAGGGCGGGCGCGTCGTCAAGGGTGTGCGATTTGTCGATATCCGCGATGCGGGTGACCCGGTGGAATGTTGCCGCGCCTACTGTGCGGCCGGGGCCGACGAGATTGGCCTGTTGGACATAACGGCCACGGTCGAAGGCCGTGCAACGATGCTTGAGGTCGTCAGGAAAGTTGCCGAGGTGGCCACTCTGCCTTTCACCGTGGGTGGGGGCATCAAGGACGTGGCGACGGCAGCCGACGTGCTCGGCGCCGGGGCAACGAAGGTGTCAACGAGCAGTGCGGCATTTCGGAGTCCGACTGTGATCCGGGACATGGTGAAGGAGTTTGGCCGGGATAGGGTGACGGTGGCCATTGATGCCGCGGCCAATCCCGCCATGCCATCTGGCTACGAGGTCTTTATCGACGGGGGCCGAACGGCCACGGGGGCTGATGCCATCGATTGGGCCAAGAGGGTGGACGGTTTCGGCGCGGCGACGATTCTGCCAACGAGCAAATCGACCGATGGCGTCCGGACAGGATACGATCTCCCGCTTATCCGCCGGATCAAGGAGGTTACATCCGCCGAGGTCGTGGCGTCCGGGGGCGCCGGCAAACTCGAGCACTTCCTGCAGGCCGTTGAGGCTGGCGCGACCATCCTCCTCGCCGCATCGGTGTTCCACTTCAACGTCATCAGCATCCCCGACCTGAAGGCATTTCTTCGGTCCCGGGGCGTTGACGTGGTGGCCTCCCGGATTTAGGGGGGGACGGCCGGAGACCGCTCTACCTCGAAAATTCGGATGCCGGGCAGTAGGAGCCTGCTTGCAGGCGATTCCAGGCGCGAATCGCCCGCAAGCGCGCTTCTACGGGCCGACTACTTCAGGACGACATTGCGATCCGCGATCACCACGGGTGAGTCATAGAGGGGGATGTCCTTCAACGCCATCTGTCCCTGGGAGGTCGCCACCGATTCCTTGGGGATCTCATAGACGCGGCCGCTGATGACATCCACCCAAACGGGATCTGCGAGCCTGCCGCCCTTCACATCGATGGTCGCGTTGCGCGTTGCGTTGGAATCCGAGGGGATGTTATTCCCGTCCCACAACACCAGCAGATCTTGGCCAGAGTTCTTGAGGCGATACGCGAACCACGTGATGGGCACGTCAGATTTGACCTCGGCATCGTACTCCTTTTGCCGGACGAGATTGCCGTCGAAAATGGCGACGGTATTCTGCACCGCGTAGTAGGCCATCTTGACCTTTGCCAGGGACGTCTTGTCGTTGATTTTCAGCAGGCCCTTACGGTTGATCTCGCGCCCGGTGTGATCGAAATCGCAGATCGTGAAGACCGAGGAGATGACGTCGTGCCCCAGGTCGCCCAGCATGCGGCGGGTGTCCCACTTTGCCTGCGTGAGTTCGGACCAATCATGCCCCGACAGCGCGAATTTGGTGGTCCGCTCTGAAGGGCAACCGTTTTCCCCCTGCCACATCGCGAGCCGCGGCGAATACGTTCGCACGACCTCGCGCATCTTCTCGACATTTGCGTAGGCGTCGTCCGGGTTCTTGGTGTAGCCGTGATAGATGACCCATGTGAACAGGTCCAGTTTGCCGCGGTCGGAGAATCGCCGCATGCATTTGTCGAGGAATTCGGGTTTGATGGACGCGAGGGAGAGCGCGCCGATCCGAGCCGAGGGAATGACCCGCCTGATGATCTCGGCCGTGCGGATATTGAAGTCGGCGATGTCGGGCGGCGTATGCTGCTTGTTGATATCGGGCTCGTTCCACATGGCCCAGTCGTTGACCTTGCCCTTGTACCGGATGGCCATGGCCTCGACCCACTTGTCCCACGCGGCCAGCGCGACCTCAGAGGTGGGGAATCCGCCCGCCAGATCGCGGCCTCCGCCGCCCTCGTAGATCGGGTTTCCGTAGTCCGTCTCGAGCCAGATGTCCAGGCCGCGTCCTTTCGCGTCCGCAATGATGTCATCCAGCCATTTGAAATTATAGACGCCGGGGGCCTGCTCGGTCTTGGCCCATCCGCCCTGCAGGCGGATCCGCCTGATGCCCAGGGGGACGAGGTACTCTTTATACAGGTTGTAGTCGATATAGTCCCTGCAGAGAGTTTCGCAGCCCAAGGTCCAATTCTGGCTCTCGATCTGGCCCACGCTGCGGGGTCGGACGGTTCCGATGCATTTCCATCCGATGGCCAGGGTTGTCTGTACCCGGGAATCCGAGCGATCCAACATTTGCGCCTGAAGCGGGGTGTCACACGTGGCGAGAAGGAGCGCCGCGACCAACTGGGGCAGCATCGGGGCAAAGGGTCTTGTCGATGGCGTCAGGGATGTCATGCTATTTCCTTTAAGGTCTTTTAGCGTTTCTGACAATTGGTTCGTGCGGGGCCGGGACCGAAGACGGCGTTGGCCGAGGTTGCTGGTGGGGTGGTCATCGCTCAGCATCCCGCCTCCGCCAGGACGGCCCGGGCGATGTCCATCCTCTGGATCTTAGCCTTATCATGATCGCCCGTGCGGTTGCTGAGGACCACCACATAAGCGTCCGTGCCGGGGTCTATGTAGAGAGACTGGCCAGTCCATCCGGTATGATAATATGTCTGGTCTGTGAGGTTGGAGGGCCGGAGTTCCGGGGCGAGGTCCCAGCCGAAGGCGCGGGGGTGATGGGGCGGCTGATTCAAGCGGCGCTCGAAGAGGCTGACGGTTTCTGGTGAAACGATCCGAGCGCCGTCGCGGGCGCCGCGGCCGATCAGCATCTGGGCGAAGCGCGCAAGATCGGGGGTGGTGGAGAAGAGGCCCGCGTTGCCGAGCGGGCGCCGCGCCGCGCGGGCGGGCTCGTCGGAGATGACCCCGGGGTCGGCGTTGAGCATCTTGACGACGCGAGGATCGCCGCCATCGACTGGACCGAAATGCGTGTCGTGCATCCCAAGCGGCCGGAAGATCTGCCTTTCGCAAAACTCGTCGAGCCTCATGCCGGTGACCGCCTCGACCACGAGGCCCAGAAGCATGAGGTTGATGCAGGCATATCTGTATTGTTCGCCGGGTTTACGGACCGGGCGCTCGCGCTGGATCGCCGCGACTGGATCCGCGCCCCTCAGGACAGAGGCGAGATAGTTCTTTGTGTTGTCGTACCCCGACATGTGGGTGGCGAGATCACGGATGAGGATGTCGCGTCCCGCTTCCTCGATTCCCGGCAGATAGCGGCCCACGGGCGCATCGATGGCGATCAGGCCGCGGTCGAGGCAGATTGCGCACGCCGTTGCGGTGGCCACGACCTTGGTGACGCTGGCGATATCGAATATGGAGTCGGGGCGCATCGGCACGGCCGGGTCTGTGCGCGCCCGTCCGAACGCCTCGTGGAATAGCGTTTTGTCGCCGCGCGCCGCCAGGACCACTACGCCATGCGCCATGCCCTCGGCGATATCGAGAGCGATCAACTCCCTGAACGATTGCTTTCTTTCTCCATCGGCCCGCGAGGACAGTCCGAGAATGGCGAAGCCGCCGAGGGCGGCCGTGGCGGCATGCCGCCTCAGAAAATCTCTTCGGGTCAGCGGCGATTGTTCTTTGAGCATGGCGCAGGCTCCCGCGCGCGATCATGGCGGCCGCTCGGCCGGATGGACATCATATTTCCGCGCCATGGCGGCTGGGAGCACGCCCCACGTCCGCCCATGGGCGGCTGGAGCAGTAGATTATCGCCGGGTTTCGGCGGGGAGTTTGCCTTCGAGGACCCTGCGGATAACGACGTAGAAGACCGGGGTGAGGAAGATGCCGAAGATCGTGACACCGAGCATGCCCCAGAATACGGCGGTGCCGATCGATCGGCGCATCTCCGCACCGGCGCCTCTCGTCAGCATCATGGGAAGGACACCGAAGGCGAAGGCGAGGGAAGTCATGAGGATGGGGCGGAGGCGCAACCGGCTGGCCTCGAGCGCGGCATCGATACGATTCTTGCCTGCATCCTGGAGCTGCCTGGCGAACTCCACGATGAGGATGGCGTTCTTGCAGGCCAGTCCCATGAGGGCGACGAGGCCGATCTGGGTGAACAGATTGTTGTCCAGGTCTCGGGCCCAGGTGCCGGCGATGGCGAACAGCAGGCAGAGGGGGACGATGAGGATGATGGCCAGCGGCAGCGACCAGCTCTCGTACTGTGCCGCCAGGACGAGGAAAACCATCATCACGCAGAAGGGGAAGATGAGGACGGCGGTGTTGCCGGCCGATTTCTGAAGCAGGCTAAGCTCCGTCCACTCCATCCCCATGCCGGGCGGGAGGATCTTGGCGGCCAGCTCTTCCATGGCGCGCATGGCCTCGCCGCTGCTGACGCCGGGTGCCGTGGTGCCGGTGATCTCGGCCGTGGGATACATGTTGAAGGTCCCGACCGAGACAGGGGCCGCGACCTCTCCCACTTTGACGATGGTGCCGAGCGGGACCATCTGCCCGTCCGCGTTGCGGGTCTTCAGGTTGACGACATCCTCTGGTTTGGCCCGGAACGGCGCGTCGGCCTGGGCGGTGACGCGATAGGGTCGGCCGAAGGCGTTGAAGTCATTCACGTAAAGTGAGCCGAGGTAGATCTGGAGCGTGTCCCAGACGCTGCTCAGGGGCACGCGCATCGTCTTGGCCTTGTCGCGGTCCACGTCGAGGAAGACCTGTGGGACGGTGGCGCGGAAAGTCGATAGCGCGCCGCCAATGCGCTTGTCCTGATTGGCCGCTCCCATGAGCTGGTAGGTGGCCGTTTGGAGTGCCTGGAAACCGAGGTTATTGCGATCCTGGACCTGGAGCTTGAATCCCCCGACTAGGCCGAGACCGTCCACGGGAGGCGCGCCAAACACGCCGACGAAACCATCCTGGACAACCGCCAAGCGGGAGCGGAGGTTGGAGATTATCTTGTCTGCGGTGAGCCCGCGTTTCGCCCGTTCGGAGAAGGGTGCGAGCGGGATGAAGAAGCTGGCGGCGTTGGCCTGGTTGCCGAGCGTGACGAACGATAGGCCGCAGACCTCGATGACGTGGCCGATTCCGGGCACCTCGAGCATGATCTTGGCCATCCGGTCGGCGGTGGCCTTGGTGCGTTGGGAGGAGGCCCCGTCGGGGAGCTGGACGTAGGCGATGATGTATCCCTTGTCCTGCGATGGCACAAACCCCGTGGGCACGTGGCCGAACCCCTGCCATGTCAGCGCGATGAGGCCCGCGTAGAGCGCCAGGCCGATGCCGCAGTGCCGCACCAGTCGGCCCAGCGCGCGGATGTAGCCATTGCGGCTGGCCTCGAAGAGGCGATTGAAACCGGCGAAGATCCAGCCCCCCGAATAGTGCACGAGTCTGCCAACGAAATCGTGCTTCTCGTGGTGCGGGCGAAGCAGCAGGGCGGCCAGCGCGGGACTGAGGGTGAGGGAGTTGAACGCGGAGATGAGGGTGGAGACCGCGATCGTCAGCGCGAACTGGCGGTAGAACTGGCCGGTCAGGCCGCTGAGGAATGCGGTGGGGATGAAGACCGCCGCCAGCACCAGGCCGATGGCGATGACGGCGCCGCTGACCTCGTCCATCGCCTTGCGCGTGGCATCGGCGGGCGGGAGCCCCAGGGCGATGTTGCGCTCCACGTTCTCCACGACGACGATGGCGTCGTCGACCACGATGCCTATGGCCAGCACCAGGCCGAAGAGCGAGAGGTTGTTGAGGGAGAAACCGAGCATGGCCATAGCGGCGAACGTGCCTATCAGCGACACGGGGACGGCCAGCAAGGGGATGACCGAGGCGCGCCAGTTTTGCAGGAAGAGGATGACCACGATGACGACCAGCGCCATCGCCTCGACCAGGGTCTTGAGGACCTCGCGGATGGATTCGCGAATGAACTCGGTCGTGTCGAAATCGATGCGGTACTCCATCCCGGGCGGGAAGTCCCGCGCGAGTTCTTCCATCGCCTCGCCGATGGCATCGCGGGTCTGGATGGCGTTGGAGCCCGGGAGCTGGAAGACGGCCAGCCCGACGGTTGGCTCGCCGTCGAGATAGTTTCGGATGTTATAATCGTTGGCGCCCATCTCGATGCGGGCGATGTCGCGGAGGCGGGTGACCTGCCCGTCGGACCCGGTCTTCAGCATGATGGCGCCGAATTCTTCGGGGGTGTTCAGGCGGCCTTTGGTCAGCGCGGTCAACTGGAACAGGTTTGCGTCCGGTTGCGGCGCCTGGCCGAATACTCCCGCGGCCACCTGGACGTTCTGTTCTCGGATGGCCGCTATGATTTCGGAGGCCGTCAAATCGCGTGAGGCGGCCTTGTCCGGATCGATCCAGACGCGCATGCTGTATTCGCTGACGCCGAAGATGCGAGTGTCGCCCACACCGGGGAGGCGCGCGATGCGGTCCTTGACGTGCAGGAAGGTGTAATTGGCCATGTAGAGGGAGTCGTACGTCCGGTTGGGCGAGACGAGGTTGATGATGGCCGTGATACTGGGGGAGCGCTTGAGGGTCGTGACCCCCAGCCTCCGCGCCTCTTCCGGCAGGCGGGGCTCGGCGATGGCGACGCGGTTCTGGACCTGGACCTGGGCCGCGTTGAGGTCGGCCCCGGTCTTGAACGTGACCGCCAGGCGCAGTTGTCCGTCGCTGCTGCACGACGAGGACATGTAGAGCATATCCTCGACCCCGTTGATTTCCTGCTCCAGCGGCGTGGCGACGGTCGCGAGGACGGTCTCCGCGCTGGCGCCCGGATAGCTGGCCATGACGAACACGGTGGGCGGCGTCACCTCCGGGTACTGGGCGATGGGCAGGGTGAGCAGCGCGACGATCCCCAGCACCACCGTGATGATGGAGAGTACCGCGGCGAAGATCGGTCGCCTGATGAAGAAGTGAGAGAATTTCATGGCTGTGGCGCGCGGGTCTTGCCTGTCGTTATTGCGCCTTGGGCTCCTTCGAGTCCGACGCCTGTGGTTCCACGACTTCGACCTTCGATCCCCGTCGCGCCATCATGAGGCCATTGATGATCACGCGGTCTTGTGGTGTCAGTCCCTCCGTCACAGCGCGCATGAGGCCGTGGATTCGGTCAGCCTTGATCGGGCGGGATTCGACGATGCTGTCTTTGTTGACGATCAGGACGAATTTGTTTCCCTGATCGGAGCCGATGGCGACGGCTGGGATCAGGAGGGTTTCTACGGGGGGGCCCGCAGGCACCCGCGCCTTTGCGAACATCCCTGGCACCAGGATGCGGCCGGGATTCTTCAAGATGGCGCGCATCCGGATGGTGCCGGTCTTGGGATCGACCTTGTTGTCGAAGAAATCGACGTGACCTTTGTGGGGGAAGCCGTCCTCGCCGGCCAGGGCGACCTCGCAGGCGAGAGAGGACGGGTTCTGCCCGTGTCCGGTGATCTGGCGGTAGCGCAGGAGGGACTTTTCGTCGGCATCGAAGTAACAGTAGATTGGATCGGCGCTCACGAGGGTAGTGAGGACGGTGCCCGGGACCATGCCGCCGCCCTGGACGAGGTTGCCGGCGGTCACAAGCCGTCGGCCTATGCGCCCGCTGATGGGGGCTTTGATGCGGGTGTAGTCGAGGTCGACTTGTGCCGAGTCCTCTGCGGCTTTTGCGGAGGCCAGTGCGGCCTCGGCCTCGCGCGCCATCTTGCTGCGGTTGTCGAACTGCTCCTCAGAGATCACCTGGGTTTTGAGGAGGTTCTCGGCGCGAGCGAGTTCATTGCGGGCAAGTTCCGCGCGGGATTCGGCGCGCTGGTGTTCGGCCTGCATCCGCTCGAGGGTCGCCTGGTACGGTTTTGGGTCGATCTCGAAGAGCAGATCTCCCGCTTTGACCTCTGAGCCGTCCTCGAAATGAATCGCTTCGATATAGCCCGAGACGCGAGGTCGGATCTCGACGGATTCGACCGCCTCGATGTGCCCGGGATACTCGTCCCAGTTGGTGACGGTGGCCGATTGGGGGAGGGCCACCGTGACCTTGGGAGGGGGTGGGGCGGGGGGCTTGTGGCGCGAACAGGCGCCCAGCGCGGCCAGAGCGATAGTCACCGGGAGTATTGCGTTTGCGCTTTTCAAGGCCGCTCTCCCGCCAATAGGCCTCTTTCCATGAAATCCGTCATGAACGCCTCAATCTCACCGATATGTTCCCCTTCGGGTGCTCGCAGGTAGCGCAGGAGAATCTCATTGGTGAGTCCTGAGATCGCCGTGACCACCAGGACGGGATCCGCCGATCGAAATTCCCCCGACCGCATCCCTTCCTCGATTGCTTCTCGCGTCATCGTCAGGCACCGCTCCCTCAACTCCCTCGCCTCGGGCGTCAATGCCGCGGCCATCGACGTGGCCTCAGGCACGAATTCCTGGGCGAAAATCCGAAGGAACTCGCGGTTCTGACGGAAGAAATCCATCTTGGCGCGCACGAGTGTCCGGAGTCTATCCCGCGGAGATGCCTGCGCATCGAACCGCTCGCGCAGGTGATCCAGGTACGCCGCCAGCTTGCGCTCCAGCAACTCACCGTACAATGCCTCCTTCGATTCGAAATATCGGTAGATCGTCCCCGTCCCATATTCCGCCAATCGGGCGATGTCCTCCATCGTCGTCTGCCGGTATCCCTTCTCAGCAAATAACCGCTCTGCCGCCCGCAGAAAATCCTCCACTCGCAGTCGTCGATCCCGCTCTTTCCGGGGGGGTGGAACCGGCGCATCTTTTGGTGAATCAATATTCACAAATTAAAATCTAGGGCCATTTCTATGACTGTCACGTTTATTCTTTTGGGGTTTGGGCAAGTTGGTGCCGTTTCCTGAAGGGAAGGCGGAACCCCGAATGCCCGGCTATGGGATTTCGAGACCATCACCCCCACGCTGGCGTGTCAATAGCAGTTGGGAGGGACGCCGTCCGCGGCGTCCGCGTTCCACTAGCCGCGCAACGCCCGTGCCAACCCGGCCCGCGAGGCCGCGGGCCCTCCCTAGCCCGGCTATTTCACAGCCTGTCGGCTGTGAAATTCCGGGCTCTGGGAAAACCGCGCCATGAATGCCATCTATTGGGAAAGGTCAGGCAAAGACTGGGGCTTTTCGCGATTGCAGGGTGTGTTTCGCGGATCGGTGGCCCGAGGCCATCCAGAGTCGCGTTTTTAGGAGCGCGGCTTTCCTTTGAGCCTGCATGTTTTACGCGGAAGCGTGAAATATGCAGGCTAGGAGGCACGCATGGCGCATCCATCGAAAGGCCATGAGCCAATCCGATGTCCTACGGGATGAGTTCGAACAGGGCGGTGTCGGGTGTTTTGAACGTGTATGAGAAACGCCGCCCTGCCACGGGGATAATGCGATCGGAATAGAGTTCTCTGACCTGCCGGAAATCGGCCGGCAGGGTTATGGTCTTCTCGCCTCCCTGGGCCATGTGGATTGCGACGAGATGCTCATTGGCGTAGACCGGTACGGCGTCCTCGCAGTAGATCGTTACGCCGGCCTCCGCGGCGCTTTGGCGGAGAGCCTGGGGGGTGATTTCATCATATCCGGGCGCGTAGATTGCCTTCCAGCCATCCTTTTGGACGGAGCTGACGCCGGGCGTTTTGAATGCCGTGCCGGTGAGCTCTTTGACGCGGTGGGGGTCTAGGGTTTTGCCATCGCTGATAGCGGGAGCGTAGGCGAACAACACCGAGCGATCATCCTTGAGCACGTGTCTTTTCAGGATGGCGAGTTTCTCCGGCGTGAGTTCAAAGAGTCCGGGGAAAACGAACAGTCTATACTGGCGCAGGTCGGCGCGCGATAGGTCATTGAAGGAGAAGACCTCGAACGGGGCGCCGATGCGATTCAATTTGTTCCGCGTGCCCTGGTAGATGTGCGGCACGGAGGGATGGCGGTCGTTGATATAGCGGGCGCTCTGCGGATCGACGATCAGCGCCACTTGCGCGCGAGTCTTCATTGGGGCGTCGGCATTCTGGTCCCAGATCCGTTTGGCCTGCGCGACCAGGCGCATGGTCTCCGGCGTTTTGAAAACTCCGCCCCACATGTCGAAGCACCAGAGGGATGTCCCGTTAATCGTCGCCAACGCGAACTCGCGCTTCAAGCCCGCGTCGACCTCCGCCTGGTCTTTCCAAGGGACCATCCAGGCGATGGAGACGAACTCGTCAAGATTGACGTTGTAGGTTGGCGTGCGGTGGTCGATCTCGTGCAGGAAGCCCTTGCCGTTTAGGCGACGCGTGCCGTTGGGCACCATGAAGCCGCTGCCGCCGCCCATGGGGCGGTCGGCGTAGGTGCCGGGGCTGATGAAGAAGTCGATATCTGGCGAGGCATAGAGCCGCTCGTATTCGAGATGTCCTGACCAGACCATCCGCGACGCGGTCAGTTCCAGGATGTAGCCGAAGAACATCCCGATCTGCCGACTCTTTGGGACGAGCGCCCGTGTTCTTCCCGCGAACTCCAGCACGGTATCCACGATGGTGTCGCCTGTGAACCGGGCGTAGTCGATAACGTCCTGCTCCTTGTCGGGATCGCGGATCAGATTCTCGAACGAGGCTTGGTCGAGCCGTTCAAGCGCGGGAACCGGGGCATCCGTCTTACCGTGTCCTTTCAGCCACGCCTTCCATGCCTGGGTCTTTGATCGCCCCGCCACGCCGCGGCTGTAGTCCATCCACTCGTCCGTCTGACCGCAGGCCAGGAGATATGCTTTCACCCGGTCCCCGTAGCGCGCCTCCATGTGCCTGAGGATGGCCTCGAGATACTCGCCGGTGGCTTTTCGCCATGCCGGGTTGGAGCAGGCGCAGCTCAGCATGGTGAAGCTCTCGCACTCCGCGCTGTGTCCGGCGAGCGCCAGCTGGCGCTGGAGCCAGATCGGGGTGTTGAGATCGATCATGCAGATGAACTCGGCGTCCGAGTTCACGGCGATCACGTCGTCATACTGTCGGTCCAGCGACCCGAAATCATACTTGCCAAACCAGCGCCAGACGGGCGGGTATTTGGAATAGGGTTTGCCCAGGGAGTTGTCGGTGTTCGCGGCGAAGATGCAGACGGTGTCAACGCCCGCGTCATTGAATTGCCTCATCGCGTCGAATTCGGGCCAGAACGACCGATAGGCGAAGAAAGGGCTTTTCCGTTCTCCGTGGGCCTGGATGCCGCCGGACAGCAAGGCCGAGGCCAGCAGCATCGCGACCGTGCGATGCCGATTCCGGATCGTTTCAGGTTTCATCATTGGATGGATGCGCGGCGTTTCCAGAGGAGCAGTCGCAGCGACTGTGGCGGCAGCGCGCCAAAGGGTTCGACCTTCCCGCGCTCCGGTTCCGAGGCGGACATGAGTTCGGCACCAGGAACGTCGAGCGCGAATGGCTGGGGGCTATTTCCGGGGTTCCAGACGATCACCGCAATGCTTTCCCCCGCGGCAAATCCCTTGGCGATGAGCCCGTCGCCCTTGAAGGAGAATCCTTGCGTGTCCGAGAAGCGCCCGCGCCAGAGCAGCCCCGCGTGGGCGCGTTGGAATTCGATAATCGTCTTGAGATACCGAATCGCCTCCCCGGGCGGCGTGGCCTTCATCATTCCGACGTCGGGCTTGTTGATCACGTGCTCGTATTCGCCCGTGTCGGGCACCTGATTCTCCCTCAGATACCGCACGTCCGGCGCATAGCGCGACTCTATCTCGTAGCGCAGGCCGTACGCGCAAGTGTAGTTGGCCATCTCCCGATCCATCATGGGGGTCGGCACCCGAACCGTGCTCATCACTTCGGGGAACGTGTAGCGGAACATCTCGGGAAATGCGTCCGTCGCGCGATCGCGCCTCAATCGCGAGGCGATTTCTTCGGAAGAGGCGTAGAACATGCCCAGGACACAGCCGTGGAACATCGCGATCGAATCCAACACGCTATCATGGAGCCCCTCGGTCATCACGATGAACTCGGGATTGACTTGCTTCATGTGGTCGGCGATCCGGCGGATGAACGCGGGCCTTTCGGACGCATAGACCATGGCCGGCACGGGGTGCCCGTGCCCCGGCGCATAGCACGCCATGGGGCCAGACATCCCGAGCTGGTCGAAGAGTATCCCGTCTGCGCCGAAGTCATTCGCCTGGATCGCGAGTGACAACATCCGATCGTACCACGCCCGCGTCGCGAGGCATCCGAGGTCGAATCGGTATATCGGGATGTTGTTGTATTTGTGATACGTCTGCTGCACGGAAACCCCGTCCCGCTGGATGACGGCCAGATCCTTCCCCTGTGTATTCCAGAACTCCGTGTCTCGTTCCTGGAGCTGGCCGTTCGCATAGATGATCGATCTTTTGCCGCGCCGCCGGAGTTCTTTGAGCGCTTTCCGCAGCGCGCCCTCGCCGCCCATCTTTGGATCGGGAAGATAATCGGGATAGAGATGGTCGTGTCCGCCGTGCGCCCATCCGAAAAGCCCAAGGATGTCCAATCCGCGCTGGTCGGCCACATGGCACAGTTTCTCGAGAGACGGGTAGTCCCAGAGGACTTCGCCATTCTGCTGTTTTAGGATGCAGAGGAGCCAACCGGAGGCATCCCTCGCCCATCCGGGCACATCGCACAGAGACGTTGTCGAATCGAACCAAGAGCGGTAATAGCGTGCCGCCGTGTGCCACGTGCCCTGATACGGGAGGATCAGCATGGGCGGCATGGCCCAGCTCTGCCCTGCCGCGCGAAAAATCTCGTGTTTGATGGCGATGCCAAAGCGGCCGGTGGCCGGACTGTATCGGAGGTCGAAGAGTTTTCCCCCGTGCGCCGCGTCGTGGCTGCCGATGTAGAGCCCGCCTTTCTCGCCCGCGAAGGCGCACCACTGCATCGTCCCGCTGCGGCCCGGATAATGAGATGTGATTTCAAAGCCATGGGCGGAGGGGGACCACGGCGCCGGTTTCTCTGTGGTGGTCGGCGTCCGATTGATTCGTTTGCCGAACCCATCCGCCATAAGGACCGGGTGCGTGGCGAGGTCGGCGGCGATGCCGCCCAATACCGGTCCGATGAAACCGCACACGACCCATCCCTGGGCGTCATTCCTCAACTGGCCCGTGATCTCGAACGCATCGCCCTTGCGCCGGATGTCCAGCGTCAGCGCGATCTTCCACGTCTGGCGACCGTCCGTAAGTTGGTCATAGATCAGACGGACGCCATCGGCCTCCGCCTGTTTTCTCACAGCCTGACCCTTGTCCGTCAGCGCCATGGTTTCGCCCTTCAGGGGCGGGCCACCCTCTGGCTGGAGGAGCACGGCCCAGAGGGGATCACCTTTGGGGGAGATCGCGGGGCACGATGCCACGGAAGGCGCGAGGCCGATGCCATTCCCATCGACCGTGAGCGCGCCCGTGGGCGATTCGACGCGGAGCGGTGCGTCATCTGCCGCAAATGAGGACCCCCACGCCAGGAGGGCGGCGGCAAGATGTGTCAAACAGGACTTATTTTTCACGTGGGATCTCCTCATGGTTGGCGGGGCGGGGCATGGACGACGAAAGCGCGGATGCCCAGCGCGCCTCCTTCGGGGACAAGCTTCAGCACGTGCGCCTGATTGGTGCAACCCTGAACCATGAGCGTGCGCGTTCCGGAGGGCTGTGGTGCGTACGAGGGAGCAAACAGAGGATAGCTTTGCCACGTTACTTTGAACGCGAGGGGCAGCGTCGCCTTCTTGTATCCAAGCGTCCACGCGATCTGCCAATCGTCCGGTTCAATGATCGCCCGTCCTGAGCGAGAGACAAAACGCGCCGTATTCCACCCTTCGCCGTCGTGCCCGGTCACGGATCCTTGCAGACTGAAATGGATTTTCGTGCCGTCCGGCGTCGAATCGGGCAGGCACGTCAGCGTCCACTCCTCCTCGATCGGCGGCCGATCGAACGCGATGTTGTTGATGGCGGGCATCCAGATTTTCGCCGGCCCCAGGCTCGGGCGCGAGATGGCCCAAAGTTCTTTCATGCCATCCATGGGTTTGCCGTCGAGAAGCACCATTGCCCTGGCGCCTTTCGCGCCCGTGCCGTCGGAGATCGCCACGACGCGATTACCCGTGAAACGGAGCAGCATGGCGCCGTCCGTTTCGCGGCTCACCTCTGGCGCGCTGATGGGGATGGTCGTGATCGTGCCCGAGGCCACGGGGTCGTCGCCCACTGCCGGCACGCGCAGCAGCTCCTCGCCGATCAGCTTGGCGTAGAGGTCGCAGCCCTTGGGATTGAGGTGCACCGCGTCGGAGAGCAGGTCTTTCACGGCGATTCCATTTTCCTTAAGATGCTTGCGCCACTTCTCGCGCAGGTCGATCAGCATGCAGTTGTATTTTGGTGCCACGGCGCGGATCAGGACCGCGCGCTCATCGTGGGAAGTGTTGATCTCGTCGGGCTTTTCCTTTGAGACGATGTTGAGGTGGCTCGTCCAGATGACGATTTCGGAGGAAGTGCGCTCCCGGACCCGGCGGACGATCTCCTCGTACTTGTCCATGGGCCCGTAGACGTGGAAGAAGAGGAGGTCGGGGTACCACGGATAAAGATCGTGGTCTGCGGTGCGGATGAGCCTGCTGGATTGATAGCCGCCGATCGCGGCATTGCGAAATTCGAACTTCGCGGTCGGGAAGCGTTTGGCGAGTTCCGCCTGGACCGTCTTGGTCCATGCCTGCGCGGTGATCGATTGGCCGTAGAATAGGACGCGCACGTGCGCCGGATTCTCTGCCGTCGATGCCTCCAGCGTCTTCATGGTGCGCTGGATATAGGCGGCGGAGGGGTTCTGCGGCGTGGCCGTCGCCGTGGCGGCTGCCGCCAAGAGCATCGCGGGAAACAGGGTGCTTGTCATATTGGCCTCCTCGTGCGGTCGTCACCCGCCGGTCTGGACGTGCGGCTCTTTCGGGGGCGGCCGGGTGCGGTTCGCAAGATTCATGTGCTCGCCGGCGTTAGCCGCAGGGCAAAGATGCGCAGCGATTCAGCCTTGCCGCGAATCTCGTGGGCGCCCATGTCGTCGAATTCGGAATCGGGCCCGGCGGCCAGCCGGATGGATTCGGAGACGAGGACTTCTCGACCGAGGATCTTGCAGAGGGACTCGATGCGGAAGGCGATGTTGACCGCGTCGCCGATGATGGTGAAGTCGCGCGCCGCATGGCGCCCGATGCTGCCCATGGCGACGGTCCCGCAATGGATGCCGCACCCGATGCGAAAAGGCAGGCCGGGATATCGTTCAGACAGGGTCTGCTGATAGCGGGCGGCCCGGTCGATGAGTTCCCGGGCGGCGGTGATGGCTTCTGCGACATCGTGGCCATCGGGCCGGAGCCTGGGCCAATAGGCCAGCAGGGCGTCGCCGATGACCTTGTCCACCGTGCCGTTGAGTTCTTCGACCATGCGCCCGGCGTCGGAGAACCAGCGGCCCAGGAGTTGGGCGACATCGGCGGCGGGGAGTTTTTCCGAGAGGGAGGTGAAGCCCCGGATGTCGGTCACGAGAATTGATCCCTGGATCTGTCTGTGGAAGGTGCTCGTGGCGTCCGGTTCGTCGAGGGCGAGTTGGGGTGATGGCATCTCCCCGAAAAGCGCGAAGCGAATTCGGGCTTCCCCAATTTCAATCGCGTCGCCGTTCGAGAGGGCGTGTGGGCCAACCAGGCGTCTGCCATTGACGAGGGTTCCATTACGGCTCCCGAGATCGGTCAACTGGTACTCCCCGGGGGCGCGTTCGAGGATGACAGCGTGATGGCGTGACGCGCTGCTGTCCTTGATCACCAATGCGTTGTCCGCACCGCGACCGATCGAAAGGACGGCAGCCAACGAAATGGGCGTGGGCATCCCTTCGACTCGAATTTCGGCGGGCATGCGAGAGATGATATCGCCTCCCTGGGCGTGCGACAAACGCAAATGCCCATCGTGGTGTCAAAGTGCCATTCGGGTCAGGGGGCGGCGGATGGGGGCGGCACGGTCACTTGGAGTTCGGCGTTGAGCGTGGATGGGGTCTGCGCGGGTGTGTGAGGAGCCGCCGGTTTCGCGGACAAGAAAGCGACAGCTCCGATGCCGCCGAGCACAGCAATGAACCAGAGGAGCCAGCGAAGGTTTTCAGCCAGATGGCGTTCCAGCGACGGATCTCGACCGTGTCCCGACATTGGGTTAAGATGAACAACATCGCGCGTGATTGAAAGTGGACATTTTTTCAAAATTGTCCGACGGGGTTTTGCTGGATTGTCCGGGATCGGTCCTGGGACGTGGCAGATAATAGCGTATGGCTTCGACGGGAGCTTGGAGATCCGAGAGCCGGGGTGCATGTCTGGCACCGGGATCGCGAATGATGTATTGGTCTTTGTCTTTGCCGCAGATGACGACGAAGTGGGTGGTGCCGGTGGGCATTCGGACACGGGCGATGACGGGGTTGCCGCGCGCGAGATTGCGGTCGATCAGGCGGTGTCTGGGAGGTCCCTCGTAGGCGTGGGCGACGGACGCCCGGGTGACTTCCGCGGCCTTCTCCCAGTAGAGCCATCCGCCTGCCGTGTAGCCGCCGGGGATCGCGGTCAGGGCGCGGTTGAGTCGCCCGGGGTCGATTTCGGCCCCATGGAAATTGAGGACCATGGCGGCCGAGGCGACGGCGCAGCCTTCGGAGCCAAGCGTTCCGCGACTAGGGCCCAGGGGCTCGGTGGCCCACCGTGGATCGCCCTGTGGGAGCATGGCGACTGGGAGTTCAATCTGGCGCGCAAACTCTGCGCCCCCCTCGGCGGCGATTGGGGCATCATGGCGGAGGTCGAAGCCGACGATGGCGGCCCAGCCGAGCAGGGCGCCGGTGGCGATGACCGGGACAATCGTGGCTGTGCGGGGCATGGCGGAGGGACTTGTCGGCCAATTCTCGGCGTCAAACAGCGAACATTCAACACGGATTCCTGTCACCGGCCGGGTGGCTCTGCCCGGCTGCGGCGGGGCTGACCGGATCGAGAGCGCGCCGGATTATTCATGATGTAACTTCTGGGGGCGGGGCCGTTTTGGACTGCGGTGCAGAGCGGAGCGGCGGCACCGCTTTTGCCTCCGGCGCAGCCGAACCCGATGGCCCCGGCTCGCGCTTCGCGCCCTGCCAAAGCGGTGGCGCCGTCCGGCGGTTGCCGGACTCTGCCACCGCAGTCCAAAACCCTCCGGGCCCGGATCCTGGGTCGGGGCACCACCGGGGAAGAGAATGGGACGTAGGAGCGCGCTTGCGCGCGATCCGAATCGCCTGCAAGCAGGCTCCTACGATTCGGTGCCTGAGTTTTCGAGCTGGCAGCCCGTTGAAGAACGTCATCGATGCCCGTGCGGGTCCGCGGCTTCGCGGGCCGCACGGGCTTCGATCTTGCTCGTCCCCCGGTCAGTCGTCCGATGTGCCGAGAGTGAGGCGTCAAATCTGGCTGGTAATGATGATGAGGTGCGCTTTGCTGATCCGGGTGAAGCGCGCGCGGTCGTCGGGCAGGGTATTTTGGGTGGCGACCATACTGGCCGCAGGGGGGGTATTCCTGCCGTGGATTTCGGGGCCCGAGCGGTTGCCGCACGCCTATGCGGAGGCGGCGGAGGAGTTGAGGGTGGGCACCCGGACTGTGCTGGGGCCGGGCGATTTCCTGTGGTTCAAGTCATCCGATCTGGGTGCTGCTCTGGGGAATCCATTCTCTGGGGCTAATGTTTGGGGACTGTTTGCGGGGCTGCGCTCGGGCGATGGGCGGGGCCGTGATGATGCCGCGTGTCATGGTGCGGGACTGCTGGTCCGACCGGACCGTTTTGCGGGCGGAATCTACGCGCTGGTGCTATTGCCGGCAGCGGTGCTCGTCATGGCGTTTTTGGGCGCGCGCGATTTGCGCGGCAGTCCCTGGGCATGGATGGCGGCGATTTTGCTGTTGGGCATTTATGGCCTTGGGCGGTGGCGGGTCGCGGCCACGGAGGGGGCGCGTGCCGCGGCGGGCATCGAGATCGGATTGGGGGCATGGCTGACGCTGCTCGCTGCGCTCCTGGCGGGTCTGGCGTTCTTGGCGCGGGCATGTTTTCCGAAAGCGAGATGGATCTGAGGCGCAAGATGCCCCCGAAGGCCTCCTACACGGTTGAACTGAACGCGGATCAGGCGGAAGTCCTGCGGGCGGCCGTGCGGCGACGGGGGTTCGAGTTCAGGGAGGTGCCGCACGCGCTGTTTGCGGCAGCTGGTCCCAAGGTGCAGGTGGTCGCGTATCGCTCTGGCAAGTGCGTGGTGCAAGGGAAAGGCACCGAGGAATTCGTCCAGTTCGTGCTCGAGCCCGAGGTGACGGGGCTGGCGATGCTGGGGTACGAGAAAGTGCACAACCCGCGGGCCTACGAGTCGCACATCGGGGTAGACGAGAGCGGCAAGGGCGATTTCTTCGGGCCACTGGTGACCGCCGGGGTCTATGCCGACGATGCGGCGATCGAGTTGCTTGTGGCCGCGGGCGTGCGGGATAGCAAGAGCGTGACCTCCGACAAGCGGGTGGCGGAATTGGCGGAGCTGATTGGGGGAACATCGGGGGTCCGCGCGGAAGTGATCGCGATATCGCCGGTGAAATACAACGAGCTTCAGGGGAAGATGCGCACAGTGAACGAGGTGCTGGGCTGGGCGCACGCGAAAGTCATCGAGAATATGCTGGGTCGGGTGACATGCGCGCGCGCCGTGTCGGATCAGTTCGCCCGCACGGAGTGGACCATCCGTAAGCATCTGGGGCCGCGCGGGCGCGCGATCGAGCTGGAGCAGCGGCACAAGGCCGAGAGTGATCCCGTGGTGGCGGCGGCCTCCATTATCGCGAGGGACCGTTTCGTCAAGGCCATGGATGCCATCGGCAAGGATCTGGGCGAGAAGATACCGCTCGGTGCGTCGGCTGCGGTGAAAGCACTGGCGGTGCGCCTGGTGCGGCGGCATGGCGCCGAAGTGGTGGCGCGGGTCGTGAAAACGCACTTCAAGACGTGGGGCGAGGTGCTGCGCGAGGCGGGCTGCCAAGGGGAAGGGGACAAGTAGGACGCGCGTTGGTGTCCGCGTCGCGGGGCCGAGCAGTCACTCTCGGAGTTGGATCACGGGGCAATACGGGCCGAGGCGCTCGCGGTGCCACCATTCGTCCGAATTGCGACGCTCGGCCGCGGTCGTGAATCGATATCGATAAAGCTCTGCGCGGATATACTTCGGGGGTCCTTCGGGGAAGGGATTTCGCTCGAGAAGGGCGAGGACGGGGGGCGAGCCTTCGATGAGTCGCCCGAGTAGGCGAAAGAACCAGGGGCTATGTCGCACGTCGTCCAGGGCGGCGAACCACATCTGCCAATCGAGGCGCGGCTGATGCGGGGCGACAAAGCGAGGCGCGCGCTTGGGGTCCCCGGGTTTCCAGCGAAACTCGTACGGGCGCCACTCGATGGCGTCGCGGCTTCCCTCGATGATGATCTCGGGACGGGTGGGGGTCATGACGGGAAAAAGGCCGTAGCTGTTGATCGAACGGAAGGGGGCGAGCGCGTCCTGGAGTCGTTCCATAAATGGGGGCCATCGGAACGGGAGGGCCAAGCGCGCCGTGAATTCCTGTGTGGCGAGCAGGAATAGGAGCGCCCCGATCGGGCCGACAACCCAGGGGGGCCAAAGCGTTGGGCGATGGGCGCTCCTTGGCGTGATCGGCGCGCGCGCGAAGAGCCGCAGCGCGCGGTCGTCGATCAGGGTCAGGCAGAGCGATGCCGTGAGCATATTGAAGAAAGTATAATTGCCAGTGACAAAAATGAGCAGCATCAGTGCGACGATGGCGGCCCCGGCGGCGCGCCTCGCGGGGCGTGGCCCGAAGATCAGGAAGGGCGCCCCAAGCTCGATGAGAAACATGACGAGGACGCAGATCCGGTCGAACCAGGCAGGCAACTGGTGCGCGTACCACGAGATGGGATTAGGCAAAGGCTGTGTCTCGTAGTGGACATCGAGGGCGGTGAGGTGCCACCACGCGGCATCGCCGCTGAGCAGTTTGACGGCGCCCGACAGAAACATCAGGCGGAAGAGGAGCCACCGGAGCAAGAAGAGGGCGGTCGGCGACGGAACCCATCGAGATCGGAGGGGGTGGTGAAGGGACAGCGGCGCGAGCCAAATGGCGAGGAATCCCGTCTCGAGGAGGAGGGCATCCCACTGAAAGTTCATCAAGACCCCGCCCGCGACGCAGAGCGATAGGTACAGGATCCACAGGATCGCGAGGCATAGGGCCGGACACAGGCCGACGGATGCGATTATGCCGAGGGCGACACCCGCGATGCACATGGCTTGAAGTGCGGCGTCGGAATTCCACCACCAGCACAGAGTCGGAAAAATCGCGGGGCCGCGGTCGCCAAACTGGGCCCTGACGGCTTCGAGCATTTGCGTGATCGGCAGTATTCCGCGGGTGCCAGCCAGGCCATCGACCTGAACCCAGAGCGACGCGAAGGCGATGGCATAGATGAGGCCCAGCCCCCGGAGGAAGAGAACCGAAGAACGGCGGTAGCCGTGAGCGGCCGCGCGCCATCGGCGGAACGGTCGCTCAATCTGGGAAATCGCCATCCGATTGGCAGCGACGGCGTGGTAGAGCCACTCGCTGGCGGCGGTGAACGGTCGAAACACATGGTACCACGCCCGGAGCCAGCCGAATGCTGGGCGCGAAGCCAGTACCTCGAATACCGCGTGCGCCCCGGAAATCACGGTGCCATCCGTTCTCACAAGATGGACCGCGCGCGCAAGATGATCGGAGGGGATCTCGGGGTATTTTCCCGCGACGGTCTGATATGGCTCGAATCGTGCTCCAACGCGGACGGCCTGTCGCCACCGCCGGATCCATCGCCTGCAGAAGCCGCATTCGCGGTCGTAGAGCAACGTCGGGCGCTCGGGCGGGCGCGCGACGGTGATGGGGCCCTGGCCAGCCGCGTTCATGGGTTGAGGGAACATGCCACAGGCTGCGATTTTGTCGGGTTAGGCGCGGATCGGGGTGCCACCGGAGGCCAATGAGGTTCCCGCGGTGGAGGCAGAGCGGCACCCAGGTTTTTTGTGTCCCTCGCCGTCGGGTGTGGCTAACAAGGCGGTCGATGAGGCGTGAGTCCTTGCCGGTGGCCCTGACGATCTCTGCGATTCTGGGATTGTCCCATATCGGTGAGGTGGGGGTGGATGATCCGCGCCGGGACGTGCGGGATTCGGATGGAGAACAGCGGCACGTTCATGCGCTTGGCAGAAGTTCCGGCTGTGGATGGACTGGCGGGCATCGCGCGCCGCGCGACAGGGGATTCGACGGGGAAGATCTGGCTGCTGTGGAGGCGAGATGACGAGGCTGACGATGTTTTGCTTGCTGGCTGCGCTGTCCGGGCCGTGCCGTGCCGCGGAGGGCATCTTGATCGAGATGGAGAAGCCGGAGAGGCGGCAGTCGAACGAGAAAGGATTCGGGGAAGTTTTCAAGGATCCGGCGGCATTCGGCGGGGCGGTGCTGACGCGATTTTTCCTTCCGGGCAACGTCGAGTACAAGTTCGTGGTGGCGGAGCGAGGCGAGTACTCCATATGGCTGAGGTACGCGGCCAAGCAGAACCAGAAGGTGGCATTTGCGGTGGACGCGCCGGAATCAGCCGGGCGCGGGAAATCCGAGACGGTGCCGCTGCCCGCGACCGGGGAACTGGTCGGTCCTAGTGCATGGCGGTGGACAAAACTCGGGAGCAAGGCGTTGGCGGAGGGCGAGCATCGGCTCGTGGTGCACAGTGCCGCGATCCGACCGGACTGTATCTGGCTGGGGATCTTGGGTGGGCCGCCCGAGGCGCCCTCGGCGCGCGACGCGGAGCGGATCGGGGAGACGCGGAAGCACATGGAGCGGCCCATCGAACCGATAGCGCCGGCGTGGCTGGCTGAGGCCGAGGGATACGCGCTGCCGGCGTGGTACGATGCGATCCGCGTGTGCGCGCACACGCGGCTGAGTTGGCCGTGGCGCACCAAGAATCCGGACGCCTTCCAGCACGCGGGCGTGATGCTGGCATCCGTGGGTTTCAAGGAGGTCGCCCGTCACATGAGGAGCGGCAGCGAGGCCGCCTGGTGGCCGAGCGCGGTGGGCGATGTGCAGCCGGAGGCGCGGGAGAGGAACTTCGCGAAAGAGGTCATAGACGAGGCGCACGGGGCGGGCTGCCGGATCATTCTTTACCATCGCCACATGGAGGATGACTGGTACGCGAAAGTGCACCCCGAGTGCCGCGTGCTCAACGCATCGGGTGAGCCGGTGGGGAAACGGGGTCCAAAGGTCTGCCTCAATACGCCATTCGCGGATTTCGTGCAGGTGCGGCTGTTGGAACTGGCGAAGATGGGGGCGGACGGGTTCTACTTCGACGAAGTGCACATGGAGAAACCGGTGTGCTGGTGCACCGCATGCCGGGAGGGATTCAAGAGGGAGACGGGGCTGGATTATCCGGCGGGAGCCGACCCGTACGACCCGGCGTTCCAGAAGGCGATCGAGTACAAGAACGTCGTCATGGAGCGGGTGTTTCGGAAGTGGCGGGCGGCGATCCACGGCGTGAATCCGGAATGCGTGATGCTGGTGGGGTCGAACACCTATCCGGCGATGAACGACCGGCATTTCACGAACCGCTTGAGCCGGATCACCGATTCGATGAAGAGTGAATTCAATCTCGCGGCGCGCGCCGGCAACAACCGGATATTCGCGGTCGGCGGACCGTTCGCGATGCCCGAGACGGACGTGCGAATCGCCCTGGGCTACTCGATCTGCCGGGATTCTTGCGACGGGCGGCCGCCGCACGTCTGGGCGCACGGGCTCGGTGACCCGGTGAGCACGCGATTTGCGGCCGCCGGGATGATCGCGAACGGGATGGTCGCGAATCTGGACGTCAGCGAGGGGCGGCTGCCCGAGAAGGAGTTGTTCGCGGACGCCGTCTCGCTGGGCAATCGCGTTTCGCCGGCATTCGCGGGGATGCGGCCCCTGCGGTGGGGGCTGGTGCATTTCAGCGAATGGGCGCGGGATTACTATTTGCCCGATGAGGCCGAGGCTTGGCGAAAGGTCCTATTCCCGACGTACGGTGCGTTTGCGGCGATGCTGCGGTCCCACCTGCCGGTGGGGATTATCACGGACAGCCAGTTGGAGCAGGGGCGACTGGACGGATGCGGGGCACTCTTTCTGCCGGCGCCGGATCGCCTTTCGGAGGGGATGCGTCGTTCGGTGGAGGCATTTCGCGAGCGGGGAGGAGTGGTTGTGGAGCAGCGGGAGGCATGGCGGTGGCACGAGCCGGGGTCTACCGCGGCGGCGGGGAGGGATTTTATCTCAGCGCTGGGGGCAGCGATCGGTCATGCGCCGGTGGTCGCGGCCGGTGGCGAGACAAAAATGCAAATGGTGGCATTTTCGGGAGGGGGGCGGCTTACCGTGGCGCTGGTCAATGATTTTTCATGGGTCCAGACGGGGGTTGGTGCAGTGAAGAGGCCCGCGAAGGGCGCCGGCACAAAAGCGGGCGTGCGGAAGAGTGCGGAGGGTGAGGATGAGCCAACGATAGGCGACAAGGGTGGGGTGCCGCCGGCCTGTCGGGGCGTGGTCGTGACATTGCGGGCGGCTAAGCGACCGGGGCGCGTCACCGAACTGGTGACGGGGAAGGCGCTTTCTGTGGCAGGTGCGGCGGGCGACTGGCGCGTGGCCGTGCCAGATTTCGATTGCATGGCGGTCTTGGTTGTTGAGCCCGGCGCGGGGTGAGGGGCGCCCGGACCTGGGCGCGCGGTAACAGATCTTCGACGGCATGGAGAATCCGGCGCAGTGTCCCGTTTGGTTCTGACTGGTTCGCCGGGAGGGTCCGCGGCCTGAGGCTGTCTCAAAACGGTATTGCCCCGTGGGAACAACAGATATCAACGCCCAACAAGCAACATCATGGCCTTTCGATGGATGCGCCAGTTTTTGGAGTGCGGCCGCAACGCCGCCGCTTTCCGCGACCGGCGGAGCCGGGGCGTCGCTTCGCGACGTGCCAAAGCGGTGGCGTCGCCACCGCGCTCCAAAGGAAGGGACCGCGATCACCCCGTATCGAGATCCATCGCAGGTGGCGCACCAGAATGAGGTGGGATGAACCTTGCGCTCGCGCCGCCGGTTACCGGGGATTTCCGCGGGCGGCGCGCAACATGTCGGGAAGGGATGCGTGGCCGTCGTAGAGCGCCTTGCCGACGATGGCACCGTAGAGGCGGGGAATGGTCTGGAGCGCGGTGATGTCGGCCGGGGTGGACACGCCGCCCGATGCGATGACATTGGCGCCGACGGCGTCGCACATGGCCCGCATCGCCGCGACATTGGGCCCGGCGAGCATGCCGTCGGTGGCGATGTCCGTGTAGATGATGGTGCGCGCGCCGGCGTCGGTGGCCTGGCGGGCGAGGTCCAGCGCGCGGATCCCAGAGGTCTCGGTCCATCCGCTGATGGCAACCATGCCGTCGCGCGCATCGATGCCAACGGCGATCCGTTCGCCGCCGAAGCGCGCGACGAGATCCGCGATGAAGTCGATGGAGCCGGCCGCCTTGGATCCGATGATGGCACGGGCCACACCGGCATCGAGGGCGGCGGCCACGGCCGCCTCGTCGCGAAGGCCGCCCCCGAGTTCGCACGGGATGCCGGCGGTTTCGACGATGCGCCGCACGGAGGCCAGGTTACGGGAGGTGCCCTCGAAGGCCCCGTCGAGATCGACGACGTGGAGCCACCCGGCTCCTTCGGATCGCCAGCGGAGTGCGAACGCGGCAGGATCTTCGCCGTAGACGGTGACGTCCTCGCGGCGGCCCTGGCGAAGGCGGACCACGCGTCCGCCCATGATGTCGATGGCTGGGAGGATGATCATGATGGCAGGGAGACGAAGTTGGTCAGCATCTGGATTCCGGCGCGCTGGCTTTTCTCGGGGTGGAATTGGACGGCGAAGCAATTGTGGCGCCAGACGACGCTGGCGAAGATCTCGCCGTACTCGGTGGTGCCCGCGATGATATCGGTCTCCTCGGGATGCGCGCAGAATGAGTGGTCGAAATAGAAGTGCGTTCCGTCGGCTATCCCTGCGAACAGGGGGCAGTCCGGCCGGGCGAAGCGCACGGGGTTCCAGCCGATCTGGGGGATTTTCAGCCCGGTGGCATCGAGGCGGTCCACCGTGCCGCGGAAATACGCCAGGCCCCGGTGCTCGCCGTTCTCAAAGCTCGTTTCGAACAGGGCCTGCTGACCAAGGCAGATGCCCAGGAACGGGCGGTCAGCGTTGAGCCATGCGAGGATTCCCTCGCGCAGGCCGCTGGATTCGAGGTGTGCGACGAAATCGCGGAAGGCCCCCTGCCCGGGGACGACCAGGCGGTCGATGCCAGAGAGACCCCGCGCGTCCGACAGGCGCTTGACCCGCCCGCCGGCTTTTTCGAGGGCCTTCTCCACGCTGCGGAGATTGCCCATTCCGTAGTCGACCATCCCGATCATCGGCGGGGGATGCTGCCGCGGGGCCCGCCCAAAATCCAGACGCGAATACGGGGCGGGACGGGGTCCGGGGAGGCGCGCCAGGACTTTTGGTTCGCTCGACCGAAGCCGTTGGAGTCCAGGCTCTGACCAGAAACTTCGGGCGCTGTTCTCGGGCGCGGCTCATGCCCCGACCCAGGATCTGGGCCTGGAGGGCTTTGGACTGCGGTGGCAGAGTCCGGCAACCGCCGGACGGCGCCACCGATTTGGCAGCGCGCGAAGCGCGAGCCGGGGCCATCGGCTTCGGCTCCGCCGGGGGCAAAAGCGGTGTCGCCGCTCCGCTCTGCCACCGCAGTCCAAAACGGCCCGCCCCCAGAAGTTTCACCATGAATAATCCGGCGCGTGGACGACTCTGGCCAACGCCGCCCTCGGGTACCGGCGGCGGGGCTAGCCTGTCTCGTGCCCGATTCAGCCGAATGGCTGAACTCCAACAGGTTGCTGTCGAATAAACAAGAACCCTGGGAGGCGCACTGGGGCCAGTGTTTTGGGTTTTGAGTTTTGGGCGAACGCGCCCTAGCGTTCGGGGCTGGCCATTTCTCGGATGAAAGACGTACCGAAGCCATTCTTGGAACACCTGGAGGATCTGCGGATCACCATCATCAAGATGGGTGTGACGCTGGTCGCCACGACGGTGCTGTGCTTCGTCTTCCGCAGGGAGGTCCTGGAGATTCTTTACAAGCCGCTCATCTGGGCCGGCCAGAGCCCCGACAAGTTCCTGAAGGTGCTCGGGGTCGTGGATCCATTCATGCTCGCGCTCCAGATCGCGTTTTTTGCGGGATTCCTGTTTGCGTTGCCGCTGATGCTGTATTTCGTAGGGTTGTTTGTGCTTCCGGCGCTCACGAGCGATGAGCGCAAGATGATGGCGCCAGTGTTCTTCGGGGGGACGGGGCTATTCGTGGCCGGGGTGGCCTTCTGCTACTATGTGCTGTTGCCGCAGGCGCTGAAGTTCTTCTTGGATTTCAGCACCGAGATGGGATTCCAGGCCGAGTGGACGGTGCAGAATTATATCGGTTTTGTGGTGCAGATGCTCGCCGCGCTGGGGGTCTGTTTCGAGCTGCCGATGGTCATCCTGATCCTGGCCAAGCTGGGTCTCGTGGATGCCAAGATGCTGAGCACGCACCGGAGGCACGCGCTGGTGGCCATCGTGGTTCTGGCGGCCATCATCACGCCGACTCAGGACGTCTTCACGCTCGCTCTCATGTCGGGCCCGATGTGGATCTTGTATGAGGCGTGCGTGGCAATCTGCTGGTGGATGGAGCGCAAGGAACGGCTGCGCGAGGCGGCGGAGCGCTCCCTGGCCCGCACGGCGAAATCGGCGGCCGTTTCCGCGGCTGCGCCGACCGCTGCGGGCTCGGTGTACCCGGACGGGGATCCGTACGAGGAATTGATGGATCACGGCGGCTATTCCTCCGGCACGGGTGACCAGAGCCAAGAGAATGTTGATGAGTCGGGCGGGACTGGCGAGACAGGCGGCACAGGAGAGACCCCTCAGCCCAGCGAGACCGGCGAAATTGGTGAGGGCGGGGAGACCCCAGAGACCGGAGAAGGACAGGGGCCCGGCAGCGACGATGGGACCGCGGGACGCGGGGACGTATCAGACCATGGCCAAACGGGGCAGGAGACAGCTCCACCACCGGCCGATGGGGTTATCGAAGATTCGGACATGGCCGCGGGGGAGGGCGGCGATGGCGGGGATTCTCGCGAGGGCGAGATTAGCGAAGATAGAGCGGAATATCCTGGGCCCGATGAGGGCAAGCCGGGCTGAGGCATCGCAGCATGAGGCACAGTGAGACCTGCCATCTCCGCAGTCGGGTTGACGCCCGCCGTGGCCAGAATTAGGTGTCAGGGTATGAAGACGCGATGGCGAGCCGGGATCTCGATTTGCGCGGTGCTGCTTGCAGCAGTCTTGAATCGAGGGTCGTGCCGCGCGCAAGACGACCTTGCCTCTCCGGTTCCAGAGATGCCGATTGCAAGACTCCCGGCCGAGATCCAGGAGGTCATTCGGCAGGAATCGGCGCGGTGGGGCACGCGGAGCGCGGGCGGGTACTGGCTAAAGTCGCCGAGGGGTTTGATCGAACTGCGTGATCCGGTCGCCTCTTGGACGCCCCGGTCCGAGACCGACGCAAAGGAAAGACTGGGGACGATCGCGTTGCGTTTCATGTCGGCGCGGCTCTGGAAGGATGCCACCGCGTTGGATCTGCCCGTGAGTCGGCGGCCGCAATTGTTACACGTGCAACGTGTGGCCGGTGCCCTCCGCATCTATCATCGAAATGGCGACATGACGTTGGCCCCTCTGATGTATGACATTGCGAACGTGAGGATCGGTGCCGAGATGCAGTTCTTTGATCCGGAGGGGAATCCCATCGACATAAACCGCGCGATACCAAAGCCTGGTCCAACCGAGGCGGAAATCGCCGCTGCGCGGTCAAAGTAGGACAACGCGCGGGAGGGTGGCGCAGTGAAGCCCGGAAATGAGGGGGCGGGCCGAAGCCGCTGGCGAATAGCTCGTGCGCCCAGCAGCCCGCCAGGCGCGCGTCTCCCCGGCGGATCGCCTTCTGCATCGCCGAGCTGACCTCGCCGAAGTCGTAGCCATTGATGGTTCTCAGTCTCGCCTCGGACATCTCAAAGAGGGTGGGCTGTTCCATGCCCCTTGCCCTCGCTCACGGAAACTCGGTTGTCCATCCGTTATTTGAATCGAACCACGAATGCACACGAATCGACACGGATGCCGCCGGGATCGGTGCTCATCGGTGGTTGGTTCTATCAGGTGTCCAGGGAAACCGGCTGCCTGCGCGGCGCTGATGCTCAAGCTGATCGGGAGAGAGGCGGTGGAGCAGACAAACGGTGCGGGAAAAGCCGGGGTTGATCCGACCGGGACCAATCTCCGATCAGATTCCATCCGGCCGATCAACCCGCGTCTGCTTCAACTCCAGAAGCTGTCCCCGCAGTTCGCGGATCTCCCGGTGCATTGCCGATGTCGCCATGCCGACGAAGACGAAACACATGGGAAGGAAGCAATAGAAGGCGGGCTTCCATGCTCCCGAATCGGTACCGATCTGAAGCGAGAGCGCCAGGATCGAGAGGAAAGCGCAGAACGCCGCCGGCAGCCAGTGAGCGAGGGTCTTCATACCATGGCAATATGGCAACCAACGCTCAGTGAAGCCAGCATTCTCTTGAGGGGCATGGACTCCGAGTCGTTCCGATTGACACCCCTCAGCGCCCAATGGCGGTCCCCAATTATTCGGTCGGATTCACGCGCGAGGAGGTCGAGGAGATCCTGTGCGTCCACAAGGCGGAGCTGAAGAAGACCCTGGCGTAATGGGGCGATGGAGGCACGTCGGTCGTCAAACGGCGGCGGCTGGATGAGGTGCACACGGTCATCGCCGCCTGCCAGGATGCGTTGCGGAAGCTGGCCCCGGACGTCTACGGCCGGACGCGGCGGGTGGCGCAGTCGCGGATGTAGGGGAGGGGGAATGGCCACGAAAAGGCACAAGAGGCACAAAGGATGTCGGCTGTTCGTGCATTCTGAGCATCTTTGTGGCGATCGGATAGGGACCGTCCCATGATTCAACGCGACCGGATCATTGCTGCAATGAACGGACGCCCAGCAGGCCGGGCGGCTCTCGCGGTTCATGGCCGGTGCCCTGCGCTGGGCTTTCGGCGGTTACGGCTCGCCTTACGAGGGGGCCAACCAATCCCAGGCGCGTGGCCGTGTTCCAGGCGCGGCCCCCGGCGACGCGAAGCGGGACCTTGCCCCATCGGTCCGACCGAGTCCGACCTTCACCGGGTTCCTCGAGCACCTGCGTCGCGACTCGGCCCTGGGCGTCCTACCCCTCGAATTCGCCGCTGATTCGTCGCGAATCGGCGGGGCCGGGGTGCGCCTGGTCGTCGCGAAGGCCGACCGCCGCTTCTCATTCCGCCAGATGATCCTCATAGGGCGGTTCCTCACGCCGGTCTGGGCCTACGTGATCGGCGATGCCATCGAGCGGGGACTGCTGCCGAATCAGCCCGGGTGGCATCGGGTGAGGTTCCAACGTCCCAGAAAATTGTCTGTGGACGCGGGCCGCGAGGCGCAGCAAAACCGCGCCGATGTAGAGGCCGGGCTTCGCACGCTGGAGGATTCCTACGCCGAGCTGGGCCAGGACTTCGAGGAGCAGGCCGAGATCAGGGCGCAGAACGCTCGGTTGCTGCTGGAACTCGCCGCGAAGTATCAAGTGCCAGTTGGTATGCTGTATGGGTCGGCCGGAACGGCGATCCAAACCTCACCACTCCCGGAAAGAGACACTGAAAGCTCAGGCGGCGTGACAAGCCGTGGGCCTTGACGATGAATTTGCTATCGTTGGGCCGAGCCATCGTTTGATGGGGGAGTGAATTGTCGTCTCGGAAGGGCTCGGATTTCGCGACCGGTTGGCGGCGCTTGAGCCTGAGAGACACCTTCGGGTGGAGCGCCTGGCTTCCGGGTGCCAGGAGGTGCGGTGAGTCTCCCCAATGCTCGGCGGTATGGGTTGCCTGCGCCATACGCGATGAAAAGAGCGTTGGTCAGGCCGATGCAACCGGCGAATGCGTTCTTCCCGATCCGGGTCTCTGTGCTCGCAATCGTGACATTCGTGAGACTGCTGCAGGCGCTGAAGGCCAAGGTCCCTATGCTGGTGACGCTGGCGGGTATCGTTACACTCGCCAGGCTCTTGCAGTGCTCGAATGCAGAATCTCCGATTCTGGTGACGCCGGGGGGTATCGTCACGCTCACCAGATTGCTGCAGACCTGGAATGCAGCACGCCCGATCGCGGTGACGCTGTTGGGAACCATGACATTCGTCAGGCCGCAGCAGCGTGAGAACGCGCCATCCGCGATATTTGTCACGCCGTCGGGAATCGAAAAATCTCCAACTTTGCCGGACGGACATCGGATGAGGGTGCCGCGGCTCTTGTCGAAAAGAACGCCGCCCACGCTGCTGTAATTTGCATTGGACGGGTCCACGGTGATGATGGTCACTTTGTTGCAGGCATTCAGAGCGCCCGGTTCGATCCGGGTGACACTGGCGGAAATGAGGAGGCTGCCAGATTTGCCGCCTGGGTACTTGATGAGTGTGTTTTGGCTCTTGTCGAAGAGGATGCCGTCCGTGCCGGTGAAATTCGCATTGGCTTCGTCCACGATGATGCTGGTGAGGTTGTGGCAGTCGGTGAACGCGGATCCTTCGATGCTGGTGACGCTACTCGGGATAGTCACGTTCGACAGGTAGTCACAACGCGCGAACGCCAAGCCCCCGATGCTGGTGACGCCTTTGGAAATCATGACGTTTGTGAGAAAGGTGCAGCCATGAAACGCCCAATCCCCAATTCTTGTGACGCTTCCAGGGATTGTGGCGGACTCTAAGCCGGTGCAGAACTGGAAAACCGCGGCCCCAATGTTGGTCACGCTAGCGGGTATCGCCACATTTGTCAGACCACTCCATCCGAAGAACGCCTGCTCTCCGATGTTGGCGACGCCATTGGGTATACGAAGGGAAGACGGCGCGCTACCGTTGCCGCTGTGATAGAACGCTTTGTCCCCGATGCCGGTGACCGGAAGGCCACCGATCATGTTTGGGATGATGACATCTCCGCCAGGACCGGTGTACCTGGTGATGGTGACTTGGTCGTTGTTGGTCGCACAATCAAATTGAGCCTTCAGCGATACAGGCAGCAGCAGGCAGAGCCAACTAAACGCTGATATCTTGATGGGGGAGCGTCGGCCTGAACTCATAGGTGGTTCCTGTCTACGGCACCGGCGGCCGGTAATCCAGTGCACCTTTTGCCGGTCGCTTCCGCTGGGAATCTTGGTGGACGGTTTTTATACTGGATTTGACAGCGGTGTTTGGTCGTGCCCACGACCGACGCCATCCTTTCCCGACACCCTTGGCTGATCTGCCCCGACGCCTTGCGGGCGATGGCGGCGAAGGCCGAGATTTTCGATCCGAAGGCTGAACTCCCGGGCGAACCTGACAGCGACCTTCTCTGCATCGACGACGGAATCGGCGTGGTGTCGATCCACGGCCCGATGCTGCGGCGGCCGGGGATCATCGAGTCGATCCTTTTCGGCGCGACCGATACCGAGGGTCTGATCGCGGCCGTGGAGGAGGCGGGACGGAGAGAGTTTCGAATGAAGACGTGCGCTAGCAGTCTGCTCGTCGCCTGCCTGATCTCCTCTGATGCGCAGGCCGCTGCGTGGACCAAGGCGCCAGCGCTGGATCATCGCGCAATGAAGCGGGCCTTCGCGAAGAAGGCGAATGTGGGCGTCCGAAAGGTTGTGCCCTCGCAACAGAAGTAAAGCGCTCGATCGGCCCCCGAGTAGGACCGTGCAGCCGGTGGCGACGCCCATCCGGGAAAACGCCCAGATCCGCGCGATCACCACCGGCCACACGTGGCGGGAGGACTAACACCGTCGTTGGGGCCGTGCAAACGCCCTGGCGGTCGGCTGAATCTTTTCTTGGTGGGTCTGGGACATGCCGCGGTCGATCGACCCGGCTCCAGTTCGTGAGCGCGACCTCCGACAAGGCGGGCTCGATCCTCAAGTTCCTGCGCCATGCGGCCGAGACGGTCGTGACCGCCGCCAGTGCGGCGGGGCAGAAGGTGGTGAGCGCCGATCCGGCGGGTTTCGCGGCGGATGACGTCATCATGCTCTGGAACCTGTCCACGAATCAGGCCCCCAGGGCGGTGTTGGCGTCCGTGGATGTGGAGGCGGGCACCATCACGATGGCCGCCAACCTCCCCTTTGCGCTGGCGCCGGGGGACAAGGTGTTCCTGATGGCCGAGGCGGGCCGGGTGCCAGTGGGCGCTGCCACCAAGGAGATCAACTCCCCCACCGTCTTCGCCGCCGATGGCCCTGCGCTGGTCGAGATCGACGGCACCGCCGCGTGCAAGGTGCAGCTGGTGTCGGGCGAGTGCCTCTGACCTGATCGCATCGCGGAAAGATGCATCGGCCCAGAGGTTTCAGGGCAGCACTTCTCCGTCGTGTATTCAATGGTGCCCATCCTCTTCGGTTCCATTTGCCGTGGGTCCGGGGTGGGGATCGGTTACCGTTCGACATTTCGTTTATCCCTCAAAGTGCCAGTGTGATTAGAAAAATGGTCTTGAGTGTCAGGTGCGAACAACGGACTATTCTAGTGTGACGGAATGAGGGCATGTCACCGAAGCCGTAGAATGTGGCGCGTCGTTGGGAGAGACTGACAACAGGAGAAGCAAGGAAATGTATCGAACGAGGACTCTCTGTTATGGGGCGATGGGTGTTGTGATGGTCGTCCTCCTAGGATCCTGTGCGCGTCCGCTGCCTTTCGATACGGTGTTAGACGATATCAAGGCATTCGATGGCAAAACCATTACAGCGGAAGGAGTCCGCATTGAGGTGCCGGAGAAATCCGTTAGAACTGCTGTTGCTATTGGAAACCTGATGGGATTAGGGGACAATCCGATGGGACGAAGCAGCTTTACGACTTTTAGGGCAAGGACAGAGACCGGTCGGGAATTCAAGATCACAGTCCCATTGGCGAACCGAGACTTACTTGAGAAGTTCCGGAGGTTTGAAGGTGCGTTTACAACAGGAAAAGCGGTTTTGAAAGTTGCGGCGCATTCGGTTACCGGGGATGAGTTTCTGTTGGTGGAATTCCGACCCAAGTAATGCATCGTGAAATGCCTGGGTCTGGCGTTTGGCAGACCGGATTGGCAGGCTCGGGCGGTCATGCGCGACGTCTTTTCTTCAATCATGACCGATTTCTCCGAACTCCTCTCCGAGCGCGGCGTCGGGGTCGAGTGGAAAGGCCGGAGGTTCCGCGCGCTGATCGGCAGCCCCTCGGTAGAGTACGGCCTGGTGGCCGGGGGCTTTGATCCATCCTCGGCGGTGATGGTGCGGGCGCTGCGGGCGGATGTCGGGCCGCCACTGCCGGCGCGGGGGGATCGGCTGAGCGCCGATGGGCGGACCTACAAGGTCACGGGTCTGACGGACAACTCAAACTGGCCGATCATAACGATCCATGCGGAGCTGCTCACATGACAGATCCATGCGATGCGGTCGAGGAGCAGCTGAAGGCGGCGTTGGAGCGCGCCGAGACGGGGCTGCCGGTGGTGAACGTGGATTCCGACGAGGACGCGCCCGACACGCGGATCGTCGCGATGGTGGATGGCGCAAGCGAGGACGACAAGCGCCCCGGTCGATGGCTATTGGATTGCCGGGTGGACGTGATCATGGAGGCCGAGGCGGGCAACAGTCCCGAGGCGCTGGCCGCCGTGTGCGGCAAGGTGCTGGGGTGGCTGAGGGACTCGGCCTTGCCGGACATGCTCTCGGGGCCGAGGGCACGGGTATTCGGGGCTCAGGATTTCGACATCGCGAGAAGCAGGACGCGGCACGAGTGGATGCGGACGCTCAAGTTCAAGGTTTGGGCAGCGGCGCTGGATGTGAATTAGGCGACACCCGAAGGCGCCGTCGGAGCAATCGTGTTTCTAATTGACTGGAACGGCGCCTGAAAGACAATCTGATCATGCCAACGCGCGTCATGGCGGCGCTTGTGGCCGGTCGTCGGGAGGGACGTCAAATCATGAAATGGGTCGTTTCGATGCCATGCGTGGCCTTGTGCCTCGCGAGTCTTGTGCTGACGGGTCATGCGACCGTCATCTACGTTGATCGAGATGCGGCAGGTGCCGGAGATGGAACCTCATGGCAAGACTCATATCGGGATCTGACTTCGGCGCTGGCGGCATCAACGAACGGAGACCAGATTTGGATGGCCGAGGGAACATATAAGCCGAACGACGCTGGTGGTTCCCTTTCCCGAGGCCAGAGCTACCAACTCAAGAACGGTGTGGGAGTTTACGGGGGGTTCGTTGGCACAGAGACGAACTTGGCACAGCGCGACTTCATGGCGCACAAGACGATTCTCTCGGGTGACCTCGGCGGTGATGACCGATCGGTCGATGGGCTCCCGGACCAGACATCGATGACGGACAACTGTTACCACGTCGTTTTCGGCACGAATGCAGGTCTTGGCCCAACAGCATTGCTGTCGGGTCTCGCGGTCAGCGGAGGCTACGGCACGAACGGCGGTGGCATGTACCTGAAGGGCTGTTCTCCGACGATCAGCGATTGCGCGCTCAGTTCGAACGCCGCCGACCTCGGGGGAGGGGCCATTTACGCGGAGGGCAGTTCGTCCTCGATACAGCGCTGCTCGTTCGTCGCGAATATCTGCACCGGCCTTTCGTTGTTTATTGGTTGTGGCGGCGCGATCCAGACGGGCGGGGGCGCGCTTGAAGTCGATCTGTGCGTATTCAGCGGGAACAGGAGTGATTCCGGAGGCGCGATTGATGTGGGGTCCGATGAACTTGCTCGTGTGAGCTCTTCCACATTCTTGACCAATATTGCACCCGACGGCGGCGGTGCCATCTGCGGCCCTGACGGTCTTTATGCCTCGTTGTCCATCTCAAACTGTCTGTTCGTCGGCAATCGGGGCAACGGGGGAGCAATCAGTATGCCATCGGTCACTGGGGACGTCACGATCGTTGGCTGCGCGTTCACACGGAACTTTAGTCCCGGGAGTGGGGGGGCGATACATAACGGTGGGGCGATGAGTGTGTCGGATTGCACTTTCGAGCAAAATACCGCCACCATGATTGGCGGGGCGATAGAAACGTCCGCTATCCGTGACGTGAGGGTGAACAACTGCACATTTTACACAAACATCTGCAGCGGTCTTTATGGCGGCGCGGTCTCGGCAGAGGTCGGGAATACCCTCATTCTCAATTGCACACTGGTCGCCGACAACTGCACTTGGCCCGGGCCGATACAGGGACGGGCCATCTATGCATTGTCCGGTAGCACCATAGGCAACTGCGTCGTCTGGCCGAGCGGCACGAATCTGGCCATCGTCGGGGCATCCGTGGTTTCGAACTGCATCGTGAGGGGTGGTTTCACGAACAGCGCGGGCAGGGTGGCGGCAAATATCACGACGAATAATCCGTCGCTCAAGCCAATAGGCAGTTACGGTGGGCCGACGCGCACGATGCCCCCATATTACGGGAGTCCCGCCATTGATGCGGGATTTAGTGGCCTGGGGGTTCCCTCGTTCGATCAGCGGGGGTTTGAGAGGGACGCGCAACCAGATATCGGGGCGTGCGAGTTTCAGGGGGCGACGATCGCCTCGGTGACGCCGGACCCGCCCGCGGCGATCGGTACGGGTTTTTCCGCGCAGGGGTTTACGGATCACACGAACGTGACGTATCGATGGTATTACGGATCAAGCGGGGATACCTCGGCGCCGGTTGTCGGCGGAACGAACGCCTTGCTGGTTTTGGACCCGGCCGACCTGGGGATGGACGTGTGGGTCGAGGTGACACCATCGGGCGGACTGCCAGTGGCGCAGAGCGCGAGCCGGTCACTTGAGATCCACGGCACGTATGATGAATGGTGTGATTTCCATGGGCTTGTTGGAGGCGAGCGTCTGCCGACCTCGTGTCTTTCGGGCGATGGCATAGGTAATCTTCTGAAGTATGCGGTCGGGCTAAACCCGAGGCAGCGGTGCGCGCTGGGTGATCGATGCGACTGGGCTTTTCAGCCTGGTGCGGGGCTGATGGTGCAAGACTGGTGGCTCTCGAAGACACCGACCGATCTTGCCTGGCGGATAGAGGAGGGCGACGATCTGAGGAATTGGTCTTCGACCGGGGTGGTGACGAATAAGATCGCTGAGGATGCAGCTTTTACAGTTTGGCGGGGAGAATCGTCGATTTCGGGAAAAGAACGAGGTTTTCATCGGCTGCAGGTCGAGAAACGGCCCTGAATTCCGATCTTGGATTCGGCTCTCGGGGATCCACTAGATTGACACCGCGCCGCGATCATGGCGGCGAAGGTCATCACGGCGGCGAACGTTCTGGCGGGGCCCAACGCGCGGATCACGCCCGTTGTCTACGGGGAGGCGGTAACCGCGGGCAAGGCGGTGTACCGGAAGGCGGCGGATGGCCGCTATTATCTGGCCGACGCGAACGACGCGACCAAGCACGCGGCCGCGGGGATCGCGCTCAACGGCGGGGCGGCGGGCCAGCCGGGCAGCGTGGTCACCGAGGACGACGACTTCACCCCCGGTTGCGCGCTGAGCGTGGGCGAGATCCTGGTCGTTGGGGCCGAGGCCGCGGGCGACATCGCGCCGAGCGCGGATCTCGCGGAAGGCTGGTACCCGACGGTGCTGGGCGTGGCGAAGAGCGCAGCGAAGATGGTGCTGCGGCCGGTGGCGGCCGGCGCCGTGATCCCGGCCCCCTGATGCCCTCCGAAGTCTCCTTCGAGGTGGACCTGACCGACTGGGGGCGGACGGTCCGCGACATCGAGGCTCACCACGACGATTTCAGCGGCAGGACGTTCGAGAGGTACACGCGCGGCCTGTTCCGGCGGGTGATCGACGTGATCCCGCCGCCGACGGTGGGCGTGGGCGTTGGCTTTTGTTGATCCACCCGACCCTGAGGCAGAGGCGTGGGCCGCCGCGTTCGCCGCCGCACAACATGGCAAGGGCTACGACTACGTTGGGATCGGGGCCTTCCTCGCCCGCCGGGATCGCAGCGCCGCCGAACTCCAGCGGGAGCGGGAGGGCAGGGAGGTCTGGTTCTCTTCGGAGCTGGATTTTGCCATCGCGGCCCAGGTGGGGCGACCGCTGCACGCCCGCATGCAGCCCTTCGAGTGCAGCGTGCGGGATGCCTGGGTCAGCCCGGTGCGCGTGGAGATCTCGAACCCATTGCGGCAATGAGCGGGAGGAGCCGCCAGCTACAGCCCTAGCTTTGTCAGGAGTTTCTCGACGGTCATACCGTGGTGCGCCGCGACGGGTTTAAGAACGCCCCCGACCAGAGTGCCCACCTTGAGGGGCTGATGGTTTGGGACGGTCACATGATGCGCGCCGTTTACCTGAGTCGTGAGCCGGATGTGGGAGCCGTCCTGACGAATGCGCTCGTATCCCAGCACGCGCAGCGCTTTCACGAGGTGCGCCGCGGTGACATCGCGAGGGATCTTCACACGGTCAACGCCTCATCGCGCACAAAATGGAGTCGGATCACCCGCGGCATCTCACCCGGCGCACCGTCTCCAAAATGGCATCGGACGGCGTCGCGAACCATCTCGCGCAACGCCTCGATCGTCTCCGCCTGGGTGGCGATGGCGTGGCCGAGGGCGACGGCGACGTAGCCCCCTTCGGACTCGTCCTCTCGCACCTCGAAAATGATCTCGTTCACGGGGGAAGGCTACCACCGGCCATGGCTTCCAGCAAGGTTTTGGCACCCGGCGAAAACGCATGGGTGCCATCGTCCCCTCCCAGCGTCCCAAGGTTTCGGAAGCGCGGATCGCCCAGATCCTCGTCGAGCGCGGTGTCCGCGATCCGGTGGCGGTGGTGGGTTGGCCCGGCTGGTTCGCCGACATGGGCCGTCCGAGCAATGACCGTGGCATCTACGACGACGCGATCATCGTCGCGCCGAAGAACGACCACCGGCCGGGCCGGTGGCTCCTGGATTGCCGGGTGGACGTGATCATGGAGGCGGAGGCGGGCAACAGCCCCGAGGCGCTGGAGACCGCGTGGGGCAGGTGCTGGGGCGGCTGAGGGACTCGGCGCTGTCGGACATCCTCTCAGGTCTGCGGACGCATGTGGATAACGTACGCTATTTTTCGCACATTTGATGGGGCTGGTCTGGGTTGATACAA